>Ga0208243_1000465_pt1 | contig 22821 bp, 23 predicted proteins | sample Subbio2Aug_QV12A_FD_184826 | JGI IMG/M metagenome (GOLD analysis project Ga0208243, IMG submission 184826) | Serpentinite rock and fluid subsurface biosphere microbial communities from McLaughlin Reserve, California, USA - CR12Aug_QV12A (SPAdes) | ecosystem: Environmental > Terrestrial > Deep... | reverse complement strand
AATTGGTCAATTTGCCATGGAATCGGGCAAAAAGGCAGGAGAGTTCTACACGCCTCACCAGGTTAGTGAGGTTATGGCTCAGATAGTTGCGAAAACGACTGATATCAAATCAATTTATGACCCGACAGTTGGTTCAGGTTCTCTTCTTCTTACGGTTAAAAAGCATTTAAGTAAGGATAAGCAAATAGAGCTTAATTACTATGGCCAAGAAAAAAACACCGCCACATACAATCTTACAAGAATGAACCTTCTTCTACATGGAGTAAGACCAGAGAAGATGACTATCAAAAACGGAGATACACTTGGAACAGACTGGCCGGAAGATCCAAGAAATCCTAATGAAGGGGTCCAGTTTGATGCTGTCGTCATGAACCCACCATATTCAATCAAGAACTGGAACAAATCAGGCGTTAAAGTCAGCGATCCAAGGTTTGAGGTTGCTGGGGTGTTGCCACCAGATTCAAAAGGTGATTATGCCTTCTTACTCCATGGTTTATACCACTTAAGAGCCGGCGGAACTATGGCAATCGTTCTGCCTCATGGTGTGCTTTTTAGAGGTGCTGCAGAGGGAGAGATTAGAAAGAGACTGATTGAAAAGAACTTCATTGATGCTATTATTGGCCTTCCTAGTAACTTGTTCACCAATACTGGCATTCCTGTTGTGGTTATCATACTCAAAAAAAATCGGAATTTGACAGATCCAGTGCTAATGATTGATGCTTCAAAAGGCTTTATTAAAGTTGGTAAGCAAAATGTGCTTCTGGAGAAGGATATTGCTAAGATCGTCGATGTATATGTAGGTAAAAAAGAAATCTATGGCTATAGTCACCTTGCTTCAAGAAGTGAGATTATAAAAAATGACTACAATCTTAATATCCCTAGGCATGTAAAGTCCATAAGCGATGAGATTCCGCATGATGTCGATGCTCATCTTTATGGCGGTATTCCTTCTGCCAACATTAAAGAACTTAAGACTTTACAAGATTTAGCATCAGATGTGCTTGAGGGGTGTTTAGAGGAGCTAAGGCCAGGATACTTCAGACTAAATAAACCTATTTCAGAAGTTAAGAAGTTACTATATGGAAGTAGCAAAGTTAAATCAATGGATGAAAGTCTTAAAGAAGAGACTCAAAGTTATATCTCAAAATACTGGAATGAACTAAGAAATATTACTGAAGATGTTGAACTTTCAGCGCTTGAAGAAAGAATGACTGTAGAGATTAAAGACATTCTGACAAAATATTCTCATATAGATGTTTACTCTGGTTATCAGATTATTGCAGAAATATGGAAAGATTCATTACACCATGATCTTGAACTTATTGCAAAAGAAGGCTTCTATAATGTGGGTAGAATGAGGGAACCAAATTTTGTCATCAAAGGGACAGGCAAGAATAGGCGTGAAGAGCAAGATGGATGGATTAGCGCACTCATTCCAATAGATTTAATTACCAAACGCTTGTTTGCTCATGAAAAGCAGCAGATTGAAGAAAAGAATCAAGTGATTCAAAGTATCGAGTTGGAACTATCTGAACTGGTCGAAAAGTCTAAAGAAGAAGATACTGTAGAATTTGAGGCACTAAATGATATTTTAGAAAGGTTAAATGATGATGAGCTTGGTGATTCATTTGATAAGAATGAACTGAAAACAGCTATTAAGTCAGAAAAAAAAGGTACTAATAGGTACGAGTTGCTCCTTAAAGTAGATGGTCTGTTTAACAAGGTTTCAAGTCTGGCCAAAGAGATCAAAGATGACGAGAGAAAACTTAAAGATGCTGTTCAAGAGAGAATTATAAACCTTACTAACGATGAAATTGACATGCTAGTATATGAAAAATGGTTTGGAAGAACAGTTAGTGAAATTACAAGTTTGGTGTATGAATCGCTTAAGAATGAGCTTGATATCTTGAATAGCTTAGACAAACGATATGCTGATACTTTAGAGACTATTGATAGTCAGATTGAAAAGCTAATAACTGAGTTTGAACTTCTTAGTAATGACTTGGTGGTGGGATGATGAGCGAATCAAAGAAAACGATACCTAAACGTAGATTCAAAGAATTTGAAAATGCTGATGCTTGGGAACAGCGAAAGTTGGGCAAAGAGGTTCAAATTACTATGGGACAATCTCCTGATGGCAGCTCATATACAGATATTCCCTCTGACTATATCTTAGTTCAGGGTAATGCAGATATAAAAAATGGTTGGGTTATGCCGCGAGTTTGGACATCTCAAGTTACTAAAAAAGCTGAGGCAGGAGATTTAATTATGAGCGTTCGTGCTCCAGCGGGAGAAATGGGGAAGACGGCTTATAATGCGGTTATTGGGCGTGGTGTTGCTGCGATAAAAGGTAATGAATTTATATTCCAAAGCCTTGTAAAAATGAATTTTGAGGGATATTGGAAAAGACTATCTTGCGGTTCAACATTTGAATCCTTGAACTCTGATAATATAAAAAATGCTGAGATAATGATCCCACATCTAAAAGAACAATTACTAATTGGCTCTTTTTTTGAAAACCTCGACAACCTTATCACCCTTCATCAGCGTAAGGCAGACAAATTAATAGCGCTTAAATCTGCCTACCTAATTGAAATGTTTCCTTCAGAAGGAGAAACTAAACCTAAACGTAGATTTAAGGGATTTAATGACGATTGGGAACTGCGTAAGTTATGGGAAATAGTCGATGTTCGTGGTGGAAAAGATTACAAACATCTATCCGAGGGGGATATTCCCGTTTACGGAACCGGTGGATACATGCTGAGTGTTAATGAAGCACTCTCCTATAAAGAAGATGCAATCGGTATTGGGAGAAAAGGCACAATAGATAAGCCCTACATTTTAAAAGCACCATTTTGGACTGTAGATACGCTATTTTATGCTGTTCCAAGAGAAAATTATGACTTGAATTTTGTCTTTGATCTTTTCCAAAATATTGACTGGAAGAAAAAAGACGAATCCACAGGAGTGCCGAGCTTATCCAAAACTGCAATAAATGAAATCGATGTTATTGTGCCAAAAGAGAATGAGCAGAAAGTTGTTGGCGCATATTTTACCCGAATTGACAACCTTATCACCCTTCATCAGCGTAAGGTGGATAAACTACTAAACATGAAAAAAGCATATCTGAATGAAATATTTGTATAGAGAAAATAAGGGGGGGGGAACCAAGTGAGTAACACACCTAAGAATGCTTCAGAAAAAGCATTTCAGGAAAATTTCGTTAAAGAACTAATAAAGTATAAATGGGATGCGCCTGATTTCCTTAATGGTAATACAAAGACTGTTACTGTAAACGATCTGATAAATCACTGGAGAACCGAGCTGAATCGCATGAACGCAGATCAGCTTGAGGGTGTCCCGTTAACGGATAATGAATTTAGACAGGTCATGTCTAAGGTGAATCAAATTGGTAATAGCTTTGAAGCAGCCAAAGTTCTATCTATGGAGGGAAGCAAGGGCAAGATTGACGGTATTTATAGAGATCAACACCCAAGTGTTAAACGTAAGCAAATTACGCTTACGATATTCAAGAAAGCTGAAGTGAGTGGTGGGGACTCAAGTTACTGTGTTGCTAGGGAAGTACAAACTGAAAGAGGAAATCGCTTTGACATTGTGCTGCTAATCAATGGCTTACCTTTGATCAACATTGAGCAAAAGCGCACAGATAAGAGCCTAGATGAAGCATTTGAGCAGTACAAGAGATACTACAAAGAAGGAGAGTACTGCAACAACTTCATGGCATTTTCTCAGATGATGATCATGACAACCGAAATAGAAACCAAATACTTCGCCACTCCTAAGACATACAATGACTTTAATCCATCTTTTGTGTTTCACTGGGCTGATAAATATAACAGACCGATTAATGAATGGAGAAAGGTCATTGCTGAGTTCTTGATGATTCCTATGGCACATCAATTAGTTGGCGATTATCTTGTCATTGATGAAGCAAGGGACGAAGAAAATAGGAAGCATATGTTGATGCGACCATATCAAGTGTATGCACTTCAGGCAATAGAAGGCGCGGCGTTTGGTTTCGATAATGAGGACCAGATACCTCATGGCGGTTTCATTTGGCATACTACAGGCAGTGGTAAAACGATTACTAGCTTCAAAACGGCGCTCTTTTTATCAACTAGGGCTGGATTTGACAAAGTATTGTTTCTAGTTGATCGGAGAGAACTGGATAGTAGAACCAGTGAGAATTTCAAAGCTTATGCTAAATATGAGCAAGTCACTGTAGATGACACATCACACACTTATCAGCTCAAGCGAAAAATGAAACAAGTTAAGTCAGGTATCATCGTAACAACAACTTTCAAACTTCATAAATTAGTCAATGAGCTTTTGGAGTCAAAGGATTATTCATTATCGGAAAAAAAACTCGTTTTTATAGTGGATGAAGCTCACCGCACAACAATGGGCCAAATGATGGGCGATATCAAAAGTTACTTTAAGAAAAATGGTTTATTTTTCGGTTTTACCGGAACACCTCTCTTTGACGAAAACAAAGTCAAGGGTAAGATAAATGAGAAGAGTGAGCTAATTAATACCACCGAAAAACTATTTGGAAAAATGCTTCATCAATATTCCATTGATGAAGCTATTGCAGATGGTAACGTTTTGGGCTTTCATGTTGATTACATCAACACTGGAGAGTTTAAAAGTCACGATGATTTACGAGATCAGTTGATGGAAATACTCAAGGAAGAAAATCCTGATACTCCCGAGATTGAGATTGAAAGAAAAGTTTTGGATTTTAGCTTACCAGAAGTTGAGAGACAAGCAAAAAAATATGATCTCTTAATTTATCAAGATGAGACGCACATTCCTAGAGTTGTAACTTCGATTCTCGACAAATGGGATCATCAGTCACAAAATCGTGAGTTCAATGCCATCCTTACTGTCGCTTATAAAAACCGTGTAATTGCCTACTATAATGAGTTTAATAGGCAACTTAAACAGCGAGGTGAGAAGCTTAACATTGCTATGACATTTAGTTTTGGTAATGAAAACGATCCTGATAATATACCCATCGATGAGATTAAAAGGATGTTCAAGGACTATTCGGAATTTACCGGAATTGAGTTTGTTGCCGGCGATAAAAAACATGGTGAAATGGCTTATTTTGAAGATGTAATTGAAAGGGTAACTAGAGGTGGAAGTGGAAGAAGTCAAAAGAACATTGACCTAATTATTGTGGCCGATCAGCTCCTTACTGGTTATGACTCAAAAAGGCTGAATACTCTTTACGTAGACAGGCATTTAGAATTACAACACTTGATTCAGGCATATTCTAGAACAAATCGTATCTTTGGCAAAGAAAAAGAGTTTGGTTCAATCGTCAACTTCCAGTACCCAGAGATTACAAAAGAAACCGTCAATATAGCACTTAAGTTGTACGGAAGTGGGGGGAGTAGCAGTAGGGTAATCGTTGAAACCTATAAAGTGTCAGTCGAGAAGTTCAAGATTTGCGTAGAGAACATGATACCAACACTTTCTGATCCATCTGATTGGCAACTTTTATTACGCGATGAGAACGCACTTGAAATGTTTATGTCAGCTTTCAAAGCTGCAGCGGAACAGCTCAATTTCGTTGAACAATATTACGAATACAAATGGGACGATGAATCCTTTGGAATTGACGAGCACACCTGGCTAAAATACAAAGGGGCTTATAGAAACTTATTAGGTGGTCCTGGTCCTGGGCCAGGTCCAGACCCTACTGAAATAAGAGCTTTGGTAGGAAGAACAAGGCTTGCTGGGACTCAGGTAATCGATGCGAATCACATATTAAGCCTGATAGGATCAAAAGTTAAAAACGTTGAAGGTATTCAGACCGTTGATTCAGAAACACTTCGTATTATTCATGAACAGATACAAGAGCTTAGTGACATGGGTGAGCATATTAAGGCTACTCTCCTTAAGGAGTTTGTAGATACAGAATTAGTAATGGGCAAGCTGCCCTTCGGTGTTCACTTTGATGATGCCTTTAATACTTGGAAGGAAGAAAAGAGAAATAATGTCATCAAGGATCTTTCTGATAAGTGGGGAATCAGCTACGACTGGTTACTGAGGTCTACTAGCGCATTTGACACTTCTAAACCATCTTCAATACCATATATTGACGAGATTATAAAAGGTCTAGATTTCTCAAAAGCTCTAGATAAGTCAGCAGGAAGTCAACTTGCACATACCATGAAGATGATGAATGAGCTACCAGTAAGCATCAGTGGTATTATTTCTAGATATTATTAGGAGGCACAATGGCTGATATTAAATTTGAAATAAAAGACATTATTGGAGCATTATCAGAGTCATCAAAAGGCTGGAAAAAGGAGCTAAATCTTGTTAGCTGGAATGATAACGCCCCCAAGTATGATATTAGAGAATGGGATCCAGAGCACAATAAAATGGGAAAAGGCATTACCTTGACCAATGAAGAAGCAATCAAACTTAGAGATTTGTTGAATAGCCTTAATCTATAGATCAATGAGTATAGAGTGTCCTTGCTTGTAATGGCATAACAAGTATAAGTTGATTTTTTAAGAAGCATGCATTATAATCAACGTATGTATAGTTATTGTTTTTTCAATTATAAAGTCCACCGTTTGAGTGGCAGTTTAATTTAGAGTGCATCTTTAAGCATTTGTCTTTTGACAGATGCTTTTTTATTTGCCAATTTGCAGCACACAAATAATTCTAAACTAAACTTTTTTTGCCAGGAGGTATTTTATGAATAACTTCAGATATGTGTCTGAAAAGGATAAAAACATGGTAGGGCTTGATGTAATCTTAGTGCTCAATCGTGAAAGAGAGGAGATTAAAAGGGCTGTTTTAAGGTTTTGTGAGACGGCTTCGTTGATTGATGGCGGCATCACTAAAAATTGGCCGCGTAGGGAGTGGAAGCGCTATTCCATATGTGTGTCACGAATGAGAAAACTTGTATCGGAAGTTGGTCTTGAGAATGTCAAAAAAATCATTGCCACGAACATGGCTGGTTTTTACATGAACTATCAAGAACCTCAGTTACTAAAGTTTAAAAAAGAATTAGAAGCAGAATTTAATATAACTTCCATGGATGATCTTGATCTTCGATATTATGTCGAAAGTCGAGATTATTTTATTTTTTGGGAATCTGTTCTGTTTCTTTTGTCTCATATTGACCTTAGCGACGTTAGTAATTAATAAGCAAATCATTTTCACTCAAATGGTGGAATGATCGAAACATAACTACGCATAAATAATTCACTTGGTCATGTGCTAACACTCATGTGTTTGGCCAGGTGAATAAATTTAAAGGAATATCAGGAAATGTGTAGAAAACATCAATATTACGAGTGGTGTTTTCTATACATTTGCCCAGGCCTAATCACAAAATTATCGGTACATACCGGTTTAGGAGAATACAATGAAAAGTCTTAGCAAAATTGCAATGTTGATCGTTTTATTTGTTATATTAACTGTATCCATCAGCTTCATGGCAACACCCCCAATAATTAAAATAAATGGAAGTACCGTCAGCTTTAATGATGATTTAGGATATCCATACATTGATAATAACGGTAGAACAATGGTCCCTCTTAAGGCGTCTGCAGAAGCTGCAGGAGCAACGATAGGATGGGATTCGAAAACGAGGACGGCTATTATCGTCACAAAAGATGTCCGCGTAGAAGTACCGATCGGCACTAATGTGTTGTATGTAAATGGAGTTAGGGTTACAAATGACACTGAGAGTGTGATAAATGGCGGTAGAACGTATCTTCCAATCAAGGCTGTGTTAGAAGCTGTGGGTTTCTGCGTCAGGTGGGATAACGCGAGTAGGTCAGTTTTAGCATCAGTTAATAATTCGTTCGTAGCTAGAGGTGGTGAAAGCTATAATGGTACCAACCTGACCGAAGCTGTTTATGTAATTTCGAAATTAGGTTTTAAGAAAACGAATGATTCAATTATCTATAAAGATAAGACCTATAAGATTATCAAAGTAGATGGTGGTGACCTTAATGGCAGCAGAATGGCTAACGCTGCAGTAGACATCGGTTACGCAGACCGGGAGTACTGGGGACTAACTAATGAGAACGGACAGCTCGTCTATGTTCTAGCAGACAAGGTAATTCTTCAAAATGCAAGTTCAGAACCAGTTCTTCCATCTGGAAGATATTATCCTGATGAAGCAAAAGTACCTGGTGTTGAGCGCGCTGATCTTGATGAAGGTCATGTCATCGCGGATTCTCTTGGAGGTGTTTCAAATGCCTATAACATTACACCTCAAAACAGTGTTCTTAATCAGAATGGGAATCAAGCGTACATGGAGAAGTGGATTAGAGATGCGGGTGGTTGTACAGAATTTTTAGCTGTGATTACTTACCCTAACTCGAGTACTCAAATTCCTAGTAAGTATCGGTATTCTTACGTACTGAAAGGAAACGCAATAGTTGATGAGTTTGACAATATTAGCCCAGAGTGTGAAGAAACACATGTCAATAATAGCAGTTCAGCCTTAGGTACAATTGAAATTGTCATGCTCGACAAGAAAGCTGAGTATATCGTTCTTAAAAACACTACTTCAAGTATCATTGACTTAACCGGATGGAAAATTAGATCTGTAAAAGGTGATCAGTGGTTTACTTTTCCAGCATTCTCACTAGACTCTGAAAAAGAAGTAAAGATTGGCGATTTTGGTCAAAACAACGATTTAACTTTTCACTGGCTCGATGGTAAGGGTACTTGGAACAATGGTGAATCAGATCCTGCAGAGTTATATGATAGTACTGGAAAATTGATAGATAGATATGAGAATTAGGCCGCGATTTTCGCGGTCTTTTTTTAGTTTTGAAGGACTTGTGCTGCTATTCACAATGAAATTGCATAGTAACCACGACATTGAGCATTACTTAATAAACCATTGCAAGTGATTGTACTTAGTAGTATACTGTTTGTAACATTTTATTTGTATTAACATTTCGAATGTTATAAAAAATATAATGTTACGAAAGAGAGGTGGTTTAATGTCTTTTATAAATACTTTGGCTTATCTTAACGATAATATTGGATCAGTTACTGATTTGGGGAGTGTGGAAACTACATTCATGCCGCTATTTCTAAGAGGCGAATACGCGTTTAATAGAGCTGAAATATTAGGTAAGAGTATCGTATTGGCAGAGCAATTATCCAATGAAGATGTGACTATCGATAGAATCAAAAATAGAAAAACCAAAATTTACGAGTTTATTGATAAAGAAGATTTTTTAGTGTTTGTTTTCAGCGACATGAGTGAATACCTAAGAAGACGACTAATTGAAGAGAAAATTTCTTTTATTGTATTAGGCAAATCAATCTTTATTCTTGAGCTGGGGACCGTATTCTCAGAGCGAACCATATCAAAGTATACGAAAAAGCAAAATGTTAAGAGCGACCATATGACGCCAACTGTTCAAGCTTTATTCTTATATTTAATTAGAACTCAGGACTTTTCATCATCGATGGCAGAGATTGCAAGTGAAATTTCTGTTTCTTCCATGTCAGTCTCTAGAGCTTTTCAGGAACTTATTAGATTTGGTCTAATTAAGTCAGTAGATAATGATTCGTTAATATTAAATGGCTCAAGAAGTGAAGTGTGGCAAAGAGCAATACCGTTAATGAGGAATCCTGTCGTAAAAACCGTATATATAGATCCGGATGGCTTAACTGATAATCAGAGGAGTTATCTCATTTTATCTGGAGAATCTGCTTTATCAAGACATTCTATGCTTTCTGCACCATCTATTGAAATATATGGCATTCATAAATCAGACTTCGTGGTGGAGTTCAAGGAAGTAACACTTTTGCCAATTAGGGAAAAGAATTCATTGATTGTCCAGTTATTCCGTCATAAACTCTTCTCAGCAGATGACTGTTTAGATGAGCTATCAACAGCACTTGTTTTAATCGATGAAGCGGATGAACGTGTACGCGGGGAAGTGGATAGAATGCTTGAAGAATATTTTGATAACGAGGTTACTAATGGCTAAGAATAAGGCTATCGGGAAAAGAGAGCTGGATACATTTAAGTCTTACTTTGGGGACTATAAGGACCAGTATGTACTCATTGGTGGTAGTGCAACAAAATTGGTGCTTGAAGATGCCGATTTGAGGGCTAGAGCCACAAAGGACCTAGATATCGTTTTATGCGCGAAAGCCCTTACTAAAGAGTTTGTGAAGAAATTTTGGGAGTTTATCAGTGCTGGCGGATATGAAATTAAGAAAAAGTTAAATGGTGGTAGCGTCTATTATCGCTTTGAAAGGCCAACCACTGATGGATTTCCATATATGATCGAGTTATTATCTGAAAGAGTCGAATACTTTGAAGAAACTGATCAGATAGTTTTGCCGCTTGTTATTGATGATGATGTCGTCAGTTTGTCTGCAATCATTTTGAATCAGGAATACTATGACTTTCTAATGAACAATAAGGTTGTATTTGATGGTATTGTTATCGCAGATGAACGATTACTTATTCCACTTAAGGTATCTGCTTACCTAGATTTGAAGAGTAGAAGGGATGCAGGGGAAGTAATTAAGGGTGATGATATAAGGAAGCATAAAAACGACGTTATAAGACTCACCGTCCTACTTTCTGGCGTTCCAGCATCCAATGTTCCATCGATTATAAAAGATGAAATTAGGGCATTTACGGATGAATTATCAGATGAAGGTGATCTTTTGAGGAATCTTGGTATCGGCATTAAAGACATTGAATCAGTTAAGCAGCTTTTAAGAAATGTATATGGCGTTACATGAGTGATTTTTATGAATAAATATGGTTTCCACATTAAGCGTGTACATTTCTATGTAAACTACTATTATGTATTACCCAAACTGTGCAGATCAATTTGAGTCTAATAATATAAAGTTTACACTACGTATCATCATTGTTTGGTAACTTGTTTGGTAACTTGTTTATCACTTTTCATAGAGAGTACTAAGTTGACGATGTCATTATAAATAACGCTTCTGATTAGGGCGCTTTACTGATTATTTTACATTTGTAACTTTTCTTGGAAGGTGGTTTACTTGTAGTAGTGAATATATATAACAGTTTTTTTCGCTATTCTTCTATTGAATATTTAATATAATCCTCATTAATCAATGGTCCTAACTTACTATTTGACATCGAGAGTAATTGCTTATTTTGAAAAACGAAAAAAGTCTGCGCATTTCACGCAGACTTTTTATTCGCTCTGAGACTATCTTCACATAGTTGCAAGATAGTATAAAAAGTTACTTTTTATCCAGTGGCGGACAAGGATCATTTCCATAACTATTTGAATTTTGAATCTTGCCATTCTTACCATGAATTACTAATTCTGCCTTCTGATTAATAGCAATTTTTTTTGCATGTTCTATTGCAGGTTGCTTTGTTTCGTAATGCTTTGTAGCTTTTTCGGAGCCACCTTTTTTTATGTCCCAACCACCATTTGGGTTGGATGTTACATGTTGTGTTTTTCTTGCCATAATTTACCTCTTAAAATAGGATACAAAGAAAGCACTTTACATAATCAATTCTACAACGTATAATGAGTGTGCTCGGCTCTGTAACGTCAATGTTATGGGGCTTTTCTTTGCTCATACTTATTATAACACGAACAGACGTTCTCTTCAAACTTATCCACAAAAACATTAATTAATATCTGTGAATAACTATAAGAAAAATGATTCATATATGAAATTACATTCATTTCAATAAAATTCAAACTTTACTTCACTACTATAAGTCGCACAATACGCGGCTTTTTAACTTAAAAAGGACGCTGCAGCGTCCTTTTTCTAATTCCAAAATCAAATAATTATATTGATAAATCTCTTAATAATCTTAATTTCATCCTGGTTCAAATCCACTTCAACTATCTGAGGTCTGCCATGGCCTGCATATAATTCTTCGTATTTGTAAGGTGAAAGGCCTTTAACTTTCATTTCTTGATCTACCCAAATGTATAGGCGAACGTCAATATCATTTTTGACCCAAATTTCCTTTCTCTTATCAGAAACCTTTAACTGACAATTAACATCAGGTCGCTCTGAAAGTCCATATAAATAGGCAATATACTCTTTGCATTGCGCAAATTCTCCGCTGCCATTCCCGTTATCTATAAAATAAGCTTTTAAGTTTTCATTTGAAATTGATTTGTCTACATAATCCTCATGTTTGATTACCATTGCGTATCTCCTTTAAAAATAGACTTACAAATTGACTGAAAGATAACTAGGTAAATAAGTACACAGCTTATACCATATGGATATTTTTTTCTGTAAGTTTTAGCGGCTAATAAGTTTGATGTGATCAATGCAATCCCGACATAGTCGTTTTTCTTTAAAGACTACAAGGCTTTTATTTTGGCCACAAATAAAGCAGTTTAGTGAGTGCTTTCTTAAAATGATCATATTTTGGTCTGTCAGAATTTCAAGTCCGTCTTTTATATCAATATTCAGTGTGCTTCTGAGTTCGATTGGTAAAACTAAACGCCCAAGCTTATCAAGTTTTCTTACTACACCTGTTGATTTCATTCTGGTCTCCTTATTCGTTCATTAGTAGGTTCGATTTCGTACGGCAGAGTTAGCGGTGATGTTTACAGAATTAAGAAAACACATAGAAGTGAGCATATATTTGATTTACTCAGTTGTTAGTGGATTATCTATGTCTGAAAATCTTAGGTTATATTTCATTTCCATCACATGTAGGATTTGCTTTCGATCTTGTTCTTTCATAAGAGAGAGCGAAGTATCTATGACTGAATAAAAATGAGGGTTATCAGTAAAATAAAGTGCCAATCCTTTTCTGAATAGTAAATGTGAAATTACTATCCTGTTATAGTTTACTTTCTCGTTTTCAAAGCATCTGTCCACAGTTTCAATCACAAGGAGATGCTGCTGCATGGAATGGTATGTATAAGCTTGGTTAAGGAACGCTGAAGCGAGATAATCTGAAAATCTGGTGTTGATGAGTGGCATCGATTGAATCCTCCTTATGGTGACATCAAGGAGATCGATTGCCTTTTGGAACAGTTGATTTTGCCTATAAATGACTGATAATAACATAATGACACTGACTTCAAGCGGGAGTGGGTGATTTGTTCCAGTACTCGTCATATAACTAGGTGAGAAAGAGAGAAGAATACTTTCAAGGATTACAATAATCTCATTCTGTCCATTCTTTGGATCATATTTAACATATTTTAGTGAGTATAAGAAATCGGTTAGAGCTACTTGAATGTGGTTATTCTTCGAGCTTAATTGGCTTAAACCTTCATCTGCAAATTCTCTGAGTTGTTTAAAATTGCTCTCATTAATCATCTTATTTATTTTACTTATAAATTCATCTGAAAACATACTATCAGAGGATCTTTTTCTTGAAACGAGTTCTATCAGATCGATTCTGTAATAGTTTGAAAGCGTTTCCAAGGTTGAAAGCTTGGGCTCAAATTTATCGAGCTCAATTCTTCTGATGGTTTCTTCAGCAATTCCAGTTTCTTGAGATACTTGAAGAATTGTTATTTTCTGAGATTTTCTAATATCCCTTAGTAGTTTTCCAATTCCAAGATTACCCTCATATGTATTAGACAAATTTTCAAAACCCGACATGAATTAGGCCCTCCTTCCTATAGATTGATTCTAAAATAAAAGGGACATTAAGTCCAATTAAATTTCGGAGGAAAACATGAAAAAAATAACAAGTATATTAGTAATGTCGTTAGTAATAGCAAGTATTCTAGTAGTTGGCAATATGACGAAACCAGAAACGGAAATCAGATTAGCTACTGAAGATTTGCCAATTTATATTGGGATGAGTACCCCCAGAACTTAGTGAATAATTTGAAATTACCTATTCATTATTAATGAACTCCAAAGAATTAACTATTCTAGGGAGCCTTAAAACATATTTATAGTAACATAACAACTAAAGCAATTCTTAAACTTTATTTTATTATAATTTGCGTACGAGTAGTTTACTATAATGAAAAATGTAATGATTGATTAAAGGAGCGTGAAAACTGAGAATACTTAGTTGAATAAGTGAAACAAACCCAATAATTAAACCGAATTATACATCAACAACTTTAATGTTAGATGTTGTGTCAAAAGAATTAAATAGGGAGTAACAAAAATATTAAAACCTACATAGTAGAAAAGTTTCGTGGTTTCTTTCTTAATTGTTCAGATTTTCTATGGGCTTATTAGAAAGGCAATATTTTAATTTGAAGAGATGTGAACTATGTGAAATGTTTCTTTCATAGTGATGTCTATTACTATAATTTACGCAGGCTTGATCATATCTCATTATATTCTGCCATAAAAGGTTTCGAAGTAATACTAACAGTGAAAGAATTTAGAATTCATAATGAAAAATTCAATTTAAACTTATGATTTATGAATCCTATGAACTAGCTGTAGCATTGACTGTGAAATATTTAAAGATTCTTTAAAAATATCTGTGAATAACAAAAAAAGCTGAATCTTATAAAAAGCTCGTTATTAGCACAAAAATTAGTGGTTTATTTGCGTTAATAGTCATTTTAGTGATTCAATCAATGTGATATTGGAGGATAAGATGTCAAAGTGATGTCGCTAAGCGAGTGTTTAGAAGAATTATCAAACCCGGTGTTAGTAATAGTAAGCCTTAGGACCAATTATTAATTTGGTAGAAAAAGTTAACTCAGCTCTTCATGATATATTTGAAATTGAAAATGAGTATGAAAAAGAAAAAGGTACATAGTAATTTTGTTAGTGGTCAAATTAATTAATTTTCAAAATTCAGCAGTTTAGAAACAGTTGTGTTTAAATAGTTGCCCTACTATTAAAATCATGTCAAATAACTTACAAGGAGAATAATATGAAAAGAACAATTAGTATTTTATTAGTTATGTGTCTTCTAAGCGTATTTTCGTTGCCAACATATGCAACTTCTACTAAAGGTGATAACACTAAGTTCACAATTAAAGCGGTTAAAACGACCAAAGAATTTGATAAAGCGAGTGATGACACTATAGTAATCTACTTTGATAATGTGGGTATAACAAAAGCACAAATAATTGGTAAAGAGGAAATCACAGGTCAAAAGACATCTGATTTTACAATTATGTCGGATCCTGACTTGTACCGTTTACCATCTGGCATCCGTAACGCTCAGGTTGTAAAAGAAATTACTGGTGTACCAGGTTATACACAAAAGAATGTGTATATGTACTTATCTAGTACTGAAGGACATAGAGTAGCAAGTGATTTAGATTTTAATGCTACAACTTCGTTCATATGGTTGATGTTGGGGGTGATTCCAAAGGTCGGCATTCCACTCGCGTGCACTGGATTCCTAGTTTCATGGAGAGATGCTCAAATAGCCGCAAATATCAGAGCCTATGCAGATCAAAATCAATCCCTTATAATTAAAACAAATACATCAATTTATGGCACTTTCACTACTGTATTGTATTGGGATGGAATTTATGTAGACATAAGTGGGGTTCAACCAGAAAAATTAGTTAGTTTTTCATATCGTTAGGTAATCATTCATATAGTAGGGCTACTATAATAATTACATTTTGAAAAGGAGTGCGTTATGGTAACAAAGTTAATTAGGCAAATAATAATAATAGTAATGTTCAGTTTTATATTGGGAATGATAATAAAAACCGATATCTGGACGAATAGTGTTTTACAAGTCAGTTGTATTTTATTTTCAATTCTTATGATGTATCAAAGTAATGCAAGGACGTACACATATAATCTGTTAATCAGTATTGCTTTTACTGGAATTATACTTCTTATTTTGACTAGATCAGCTTTTCACACACTTACAGTTGTTCTGTATTTAATTTCGTTTGGTAGCATTATGAATATATTACTTAATGAAAAAATAAAAAAGTATAATATCGCCGGAATTCTTTTCTCAGTTACGATTTTTTTTAATTCAATTGGACTTTTATATACTGAAAGCATTATTAATAAGATTGAATTTTCTCTTCTAGAATTATTTCCATTAGTTATAGCTTTACTATCAATGATAACATTTTTTCTTTTTTATCATAAGAGAAGTGAATAGTCATCTGCAAATTTGAGCGGGTATGAAGCATTTAAATATAGTAAAAGCATTTTTATGGTCTCAACAGTTTACTGTCTCAAAAATCTTTATATTAATGCGCACACGAAATCGTCCTACTTATGATGCCAACTAGATTAGTTGCGACTTTGAATAATAAATGTTATTACGTTTAGAAAATAAGGTTATATACTTTCAGAAAGCAAGAATATTACTTATCGCCCCATTACTACCTAGTAGTAATATATTCGGCAGAATCAAAACCTAAAACCGGGCGTACACCTCGTCACAGTATCCTCAAAACCCAACCTCTTTCGCCACTTTTCCTCACTTTTCACACACATTTCTACACGACAAAATCCTTTTAGTTAGATGCGGTATGCATCCAGCCAATGCTTTTTTACTTCCGATATTGTTACTACTAGGCAGTATATGGTATAATAAGGTATTAGTAATTTAAAGGAGAGAGTATGTCGAAGAAGTTATATCAAATAGGTGCTAAAGACTGGGATGTTATCGATTTAAAAGAAACAATCTCAATCAATGGTGCCGAGTATCCTTTAGAGCTTTTACAGCTTATTGTTTCTGAGGCAACCGGTAAGTGTACTTTTGAAGATTGCACCAATAAAGCTTTTGCGCGCGGATTATGTAACAAGCACTATAGAAAAATGAGAAGCCTTCAGAAAATTCAAATTGATGAAACTAGAAAATGTTCCGTTAGTGGCTGCCAGGCGATTCATCATGCAAAAGGGTACTGCTTGAATCATTACGATGAGTTCGTAAGGCGGCCAAGACTTGTAGCAGAGGGAAAAAGAAGACCTAAATAATAAGCTAGACTCATAAGGTGCGGATTTAAAACTAGTCTAAAAAAATACGCTTCTTAATCATATTAATCCCAATAAAAAACGTAGGAGGGGAAATGCTATTAAACCTGACTTTAACAATTGTCGCAATATGCTTTGCTGGCGCTGCGCTTTTTTTCAGAAAGAAAGCGGTAAAAGCACTGGAAATTAATGAAACCAACGAGATTTCTTTATACCTTTATAACATCACCTTTACTAACTCCGGATTCACCGAGAAGCTTAAAAATATCTCTCTGGCCATTATGAAACGGCTTCATTTTGAATATGTTTCATTCATTATCCTGGATCCGCATAAGAACGTGGGCATCATTGAAAGTAATGTTCCTGAATTTGATAAACTTGAGCTTAGTTCCTTCGCAAAGGAACTCCTCCTTACGAAAAGCAACCCTCAAATTCTATTTTCTGAAAAAGGGTTTCTTCCTCATGGCGCCGACCGATCAATCAAATACGCCTATTATATACCGCTGGTTGAAAATGAAGTGCTTATCGGCTGCATCCTTTTAGAAAAGGAAAATCTCGATAATGTAGACAAAATTGAGACCACCGTTTTTAACTCTATCGTGGCTGCTGTTAGCAGGGCTTTCTCATTTATCATTTTTGCATATAACCTCAATGAGTCCGCATACAAGGATGTTCTTACTGGCGTTCAAAATCGCGCTGGCTACGAACTTCTAAGCAATGATTTGGAAGGAAGCTTTACAGCAGTGATGTGTGATATCGATAAGTTCAAAGCAGTCAATGATACTTATGGTCATGACGTAGGGGACTTGGTCATCAAATCAGTCGCGTCCTCACTAACTAAAAGTATTAGGCCAACCGATCAGATTTTCAGAATTGGCGGGGAAGAGTTCTTGCTTCTCCTAAAGGGTGTTGAATCCGATTTGATTATCAAGCGCATCAATGACATTCGTCGTGAAATCGAATCAACGTCTTTAGATACTGATAATGGTACTGTTAAGGTGACCGTTTCATTTGGTCTTTCTGATACAACAATGACCAGCAGGCTTAGTGAACTGTCAAAGCTTGCTGACAAAGCGCTCTATTATTCTAAAAACAACGGGAGAAACCGCGCCACAGTTTACAGGGATAATCTCTTTAGTTAGCGAGGTGATGAAGTGAAACTATTACAGTCTTTTTTAGATAACAAATCCTTTGAGAGCGCTGAAACAAGCCTTGATTACTCAAAGGTGATCACCAGGTTTATTGAGCACTTTGATGAAAATCTCGAGACGCTTTCAACTGAAGAAATGAACGAGTATCTTTACGGGGAATTTTCAATGTATTCGTACTCCAAAGAGGGAACGCTACATTTCCGAAAGTATGCACTCACCACGTTCGAGAAAAATATCAACATTATCCGTTCTTTTTTGAACTATCTATTTGAAAATGCTCTTATTGACTATAACTTTGCAGCTGATATCAAAGCGACGGAGCAGGAGAGGAGCATTACTAAAGGTGATCTTCCTGAAGTCGGTGAAATCGAAAAGATTGTAGCCTACCTGGAAAAGCAAGTTGAACTAAACAAGGACTATACTTCGCTTAGAAATCTGACTCTTTTCAATTTGGTATTTCATTCAGGAATATCAACCAATGAACTGTCGTCAGTTAATATGAATGATCTATCCGTTGTCGGAAAAACCTATCAGCTAACGGTTCATAGGCCAGTTATGAGGCATGTTCAAATCAATCAGTCCGATGCAGCGTTAATTACTGAACTTATAAAGTTTAGGCAGTTCTTTGGACCAGAGGACACCGCGCTATTTATTAGCCTTAAAAATAAAAAGAGGCTACCCAGACGATCTATTGGCTATCTCATCAATAAATTTTGCGAGGATGCTTCAATCCCTTTATATTCAGCTGAAACATTCTCAAAGGCTGGAATGCTAGCCGCTCTATCCATCGGTTATGATGTATCAAAACTTGCTGAAGACCTAAATGTAAGTGAAGAGTATTTAAAAAGACGCGTTCGGTACTCCGGACTCAGCAATAAGGTCTCTTCTTACTCAGAACTTTTTGAAAGAAGGCTCAAATGAAGACATTTTCTGTTCTCGATCCACAGAACCATATTACTCTGAAGGCTAAACCGTTAATACAGAAAGACAAGAGTTTTTCAGTTATTTTAGAACTCTTTTACCTGGATGATAAGAACAAAGTTAAGAAGGGAAATGCACTTGAATTCTTTCTAGATGATTCAGACATCGATTTTATACTATATCAGTATCATCATAAGCTTTTTCCGGCTGAAGGATATACACTTATGCGTGGTAGAGATGGCACCGCGCGCGGCTTTAAAATCACACACACGCCTTCAAAGGTTACAGCAGGGCATATTTCGATTACACTTGCCTCCGGTACCGGTCCGACAAAATCAAATGGTTTCACCTCACTTAAAAATGTAGAGGAGAAGATAATCCTAAATATTACCTTTGAGCAGGCCATTAAGCTCTTTAAGTATTTGGAACGTGCTGTTTTAGTTTTCTCATTAAAAAGTGAAATGGAGGAGAGCTAATCAGAAAATCACTCTTATGGAAATTTGTGCATTGATGACTCGATCGTCTGGGCGGATTTATGATTATAGACGCTAGTTTGCACTTAAAACAATCTAATTGGCTATTTTATGAATTAAATGACCACCCGGTTTTTTTGTGCTATTCTTAAATAAAGTATATTTGATGGAGGAAGACATGGATCAAAAAACATTACTGTCAAAGGCGAGTTTAGAAGCAAAGTCATTAAAAGACTTTTTAAAAAAGATGGACTTCTTTAACGATCCAGATCTCTGCGAAGTTGAAGCGGATTCTTTTATTATAGAAGAGCTAAAAACTGCATTTCAGTTTATGGATATGGCAATAACGCGTATTGAATATGTGTGCCTTGAAATCATCGCAGAAGGTACCCTTGTCAAAAATGCAAGCGGACGCTACGCGCTAGGTGATTACGAGTATACTTCAGACAGCATAATAGAATTCTTGTATTATGACGATTTCGATGAAAAATTACACTGGGGACGGTCTAGAATTGAGTTTGATGGGGATTACTATATCTATAATTATAAATTCTTGCCATTAAACGGATTGCATGTAAGGCGACGCGCTTTGCCGGAACTATACTGATTTGGTGCGCCATTAAACATTGCATTACTTATTTTTACTTAAATCATCATTCAATATAGGCATATAAATCAGTGGAGGATTCATGATTTACCAAAAGCGGCCGCATTCTGAATACAAACTAGTTGAAATAACATCTAATACACTCTACAAACTCTATGAAGAATTAGGACAGTCGTACTCGCAGGTGTATCTTTCAAATGGATTCCTGATACTAAGAGATAAATATGGCGATTCCACCGTCGATGAACTGAACATCGTCGTGAATATAGATGGTGAAAATATGCCGATTTTCGGTACCTTTTTTCTCCTCAAAGTCGGTAAAGAAAAAATTCTTGATATGAATCAACATGACCTCAATCTATTTAAAGAGCTATTTATTTCCTCAGTTGAAAACTAAATACAGAGAAGTATTAAAATCAGATAGATTTGATTTTAAAAGTACAATCTGTTATAATTATCACATCAAATGTTATTGTTTTTATAATCTTAAGCCCACCTACGAGTGGCACCATTATGAGGCATTAAGTCTATCCATTAGGATAGACTTTTTTTTATGCCCAAAAAAGGAGGAGACTATGTATGAAAAAAATTGCCACCATTGACCTTGCCCTTTTCAAATCTGAGCTTATCAGGAGAAGTCCCATTGATCCTAGTATTTATCAGCTTGAAAAAATCCTATCATTTATTTCCAGTCCACTAAACAAGATTCTTGAAGAATCCAGTATCGAAAGTATCGATGAGATGATTGAACATTTGGTTGAACTGGATGATACCGGTAGTGATGAGCATGAACTCAGACAGACCAAAAGCAAGCTTCAGCATATTATGACCGTTAGCGAAAGTGTCAACCAGTCTTTTGCGGGGGTATTCTAATGGCCTTGTTATTTGAGTACTCTCAGTCGAATGGATGTGACATCAGTGCACTTTTTGCCCTTCAAAACATATCGATGGCAAAAGAAGGCATTCAGGTTTATGGCGAGCGATTTATTAAGAAGCTAAAATGCGATTCAACCTTTGACAAGTATCCGCTCAAAGATTTACTTCCCACGCAAGTGCTCCAAGTACTTTTAGATACGGCTTATGATTCTTGTGACTTAGAAAGTGATAGCTCAAGCTATGGTGATAACTGCCATGAAGTCTTTTCGATTCAAGACAACTTGTTCTCACTAATAGAAAGTGATGCCTATTTAGACTCGGAGCTTGCCTCAAAAGTAGATGCTATTTTGTATGACATTGGTATTATGATGTCTTCAGATCTTCACTTATTTCTAGAATCTGAAGATACACGCGATGAAGACGAAACAGATTTTTTAGATCGCGATGATTTGTCGGAACTCATCAAGTCATGCATTAAGGAAAATGAATTTGCATTTGAGCTTTATTATTCAGAGTGCATCTGTGAGCTAGGAAGCTTACTCGTTGCTCTGAAAGAAAATTTAGTTGCGGTAGAGGAGGAATTAAAGTATGAGCATTATCGTTCAGCAAGAATTGCAGCCTGATAGTGCGCTGGTACACATTAAAAACCAGTACGTAAATATAACGACAGTGGCCGAGAATTGTTCTTTAGAATCTAAGGACATATCACATGATGATTTTCTTAAAATCCTATCATCTAGCATGAAGACAACTTTGGTTGATGATAAAAACTTTGATCAATTTACCCTTGGAAGTAACATCATCAAGTTTAAGGCTTCTGTAGATGGCTTTGTCTACTATTTCTTGGTTCGTAAGGGGAAATACCCTTACAACAACGGTGGTAGAGTTAGAATGATTCACTATCCAAACATCATCTTAAAACTCGTGCTAGATTCACAGCGCAACCTTCGAAAAACAAAGCTTGCTATCGTAAAGGATGCGGATGTTATTGAAAGGGTCTCATTTGGTGTTTCATCATTAATGGTAAAGCCCGGTGCGATGTTATATAGGTACAGATTAGGAAATGTCGGTAGAGATGGCGTCGTCTGTTGGGGTGGAAACACATTTGAAAGTGTTGATACCTATAATGCACTCATCGAAATTGTTTCTACCTTTTTCAATTCACCTAGTAACATTGATTTCACCGACTTTGAACTTAAAATTGAAAGAGCTACCTTTTTAAAGAACCTAGAAACAATCGAATATGATGAGAACCTACTAGAACCAATGACTTATACTTTTGAGAAATATTAAGGAGAGATAGTTATGGCAGATTTATTTGATATCATGAAAGCAAAAGGACTTGAAGTACCAAAATCGGTCGAGAGTAAAAGCCCTGATAAAAAGGGCGAAAAGAAGAATACTGGTGTAAAGGGATCGGATATTCCAAGTAGAAAGGTTGAAGTTGTTTTCTATAAGCTTCCGCTTATTCTATATTACGCCGGTAGTGAACACCGCATTGAAACAGAAGAGTATCCTAATACTGAGTCTCTAACAAGAGAGCAGTTACTTTCACATATTCAGCAGCAGCTTGGATACAGAATTGTCACAGAAAAAAGAACTACTCTTGAATATGTTAATGAATCAAATGAAGTTATTGTCCATCTGAACAACCCCTCCAAGGGTTGTTCTTTTGGTTTAAGAAGAGAAAAATTTAGTGACGGTACCATTAGATTCGTTAGAACTGATGGTTACGGCACAATGATCGGACCTGCTGAAGATACTCATAATGAGGTCTCGTTACTGGATCCATCAGAAGGTATCCACTTAACAAAAAAAGTACCATTCAGCATTGTCCATCAAATTATTGAAAAGTTCCTTGATGTCTATCCACTGGAGCACCTTGCGCAGATCTATT
>Ga0208243_1000460_pt1 | contig 22973 bp, 19 predicted proteins | sample Subbio2Aug_QV12A_FD_184826 | JGI IMG/M metagenome (GOLD analysis project Ga0208243, IMG submission 184826) | Serpentinite rock and fluid subsurface biosphere microbial communities from McLaughlin Reserve, California, USA - CR12Aug_QV12A (SPAdes) | ecosystem: Environmental > Terrestrial > Deep... | reverse complement strand
GGCGGGCCGCCATGCCGCATCCCCTTCCGCGACCGGAGCAGGATTTCGCGGCGACGGGCTCGGTCCCCGGCAAGGCCGTCGGGATAATCCCCGACGGGACGAGGCGGGCCGGTCCTCCGCCAACGGCGGCATGTCCGGATCGTGCCTTGCCGAGCGCAACCGGGACCTGTTATCTGCGGCGGCAGAGTGACCTTGGGTTACACCTGTCGGAGAAGATCGATTGCGGGGCCTCGCCGGAAAGCTGCGGCAATTGTTCGGTCGGGGATCGGACGTCGGCGCGATCCGTCGGAGCGGCGTCTTCGACGACGCCTTCTATCGGAGCCAGCTTCCGGCGGGAGCCGACGTGACCGACGCCGTGTCGCATTATGTCGAGTTCGGCGAAGCCATGGGGCTGTCGCCCTGGAGGGACTTCGACCCGTTCCACTATGCCAGGCAGTATCCGGATCTTGCGGGCTACGGCCGCCCCCTCCTCCTCCACTATCTCCGCTACGGCCTGCGCGAGGGTCGCCAGGGCAAGCCGGCCCAGGCGGAGCGGGCGGGGTGGCCCGACGATCCCGACAGACCGACCGTCCTGGTCGTCGTCCACGACATGTCCAGGACCGGAGCGCCGGTCCTCGGATGGAACATCGTGCGCCGTCTCGGCCGCAGCGGTCGCCGCGTGGCGGTCGTCGCGCTGGGCGGCGGGGAACTTGCCGAGCATTTCCGCTCCGAGGCGGACGAGGTCGTCGAAGCCATGCCGCAGGAGGACTTGGAAGCGCTCGCCGGGACCGTGGTGCGGCGCTTCCGTCCCCGCTACGCCCTGTGCAACAGCGCCGCGACCGCGCCCTTCGGCCAGCACCTCGAGGGGCTGGGCGTGCGCACGATCGGTCTGATCCACGAGTTCGGGTCCCAGGCGCGGCACGTCCCCGGGCTGGCGGCCTGTCTGGCGGAATGGGCGGATGTCGTCTTTCCGGCCGAGATCGTGCGGCGATCCATGGTCGACCACTTTCCGGACGTGGCATTGCGCCAGACCGTCCTCATGCCGCAGGGAAAATCGATGGTGCCGGCAAAGGCCGGCTCCAGGCCGAACGACACGCTGCCCCTCTCGATCCGCAGGACCTATGACTATCTCGTCGTCGGGGCGGTGACCGTCGACTACCGGAAAGGCGTCGACCTCTTTCTTTCGGCGGCATCGGCTGCCGCGGCGAAGGCGCCGGAACTGAAGATCGGCTTTCTCTGGATCGGGCGGCGCCGCACCGACGATGGCGTCTACCTCAGCTTCATCGAGGAACAGGCGCGCCGCAGCGGCATCGCCGACCGGTTCGAACTGATGGCCGCGACCGAATTCGTCGAGTCCGCCTATCGGGCGGCGGATGCGTTCTTCCTCTCGTCGCGCCTGGATCCCATGCCGAACGTCTGCATCGACGCCGGCTCTGCCGGTCTCCCGATCGTCTGTTTCGCCGGCGCCAGCGGAATGGCCGACATGCTCGCCGCCAGCGACGCGTGCAGGGAACTCGTCGTCCCCCACTGCAATGCCGAAGCCGCCGGCGCCGTGATCGCAGGCCTCGCCCGCGACAGGCAGCGGTCGCGGCGGCTCGGGATCTGCGTCCAGGACCTGGCGAGACGCAGCTTCGACATGGAACGCTACGTGCGCACCCTCGACGCGACGGGACTGGCGGGCGGCTCTCTCCCGTCCCGGGCGGAGCCGGCATGAAGGTCGCCCTCTTCGGCGGCAGCGGCTTCATCGGCAGGGCGGTCGGCAGCCGGCTGCGCGGTGACGGGATCGAGCACGTCGCCTTCTCCCACCGCAGCCGGACCGGCGGCTTCGCTCCGATCGATTTCGAGGATCCCGGCACCTACGCCCATCTCGTCACCGGCGTCACCACCGCCGTGCTCCTCGTGGCGCAGTCGAGCCCCGGCACACGCTCCGGCAGGGCGGAGATGGACGTCCGGAAGGACGTCCTGCCCTATGCCCGGTTCGTCGAGGTCGCCGCCGCGTCCGGCCTGCGCCACGTCGTCTACGTGTCGTCCGGCGGCACCGTCTACGGCTCGCAGCGCGATCGGACGCCGATCTGCGAGGATCACCCGACCAGCCCGGCCGGAGCATATGGTGCAGCAAAGCTGATGACCGAGGCGATGCTGAAGTCGCTCCTCGGGTCCGCCGGCATCGGACTGACCGTGCTGCGACCGTCGAATCCGGTGGGCACCGCGCAGCGCTTCGCTGCGACGGGCTTCGTGGCACGGGCAGTCCACGCCAGCGTCAGCGGAACGGAGATCGACGTCTGGGGCGACGGCTCGGCCGTGCGGGACTATTTCGACGTTTCGGACCTGGCGGATGCCGTCCTGCGCGCTCTGCACACCGACCACCCCTTTCGCGTCTACAACGTCGGCAGCGGTGTCGGCACCAGCATCGACGAGGTGCTGGCGCTCGTGCGCGATCTCGGCGGCCGGGAGATCCGCCGTCGAAACCTTCCGGCCCGGCCGTTCGACGTGCCGCTCAACGTGCTGTCGAGCGAAAGGATCGCAGGAGACCTCGGATGGACCGCCACGAAGGACCTGAGACGGATCGTGTCGGAGCTTCTGGAGGCCTTCCGATGAAGCCTGGAGGGCAGCACGGCAGGCCGCCCGTCCGGCGCGTCGGGTCGAAGCGGGCCCGGTTGTCCGTCAGGCTGGCCGCGCGCGGACCGGACGCGCGCCGCGTCCCGGACGCCTCGCGCGGCATCAGCGTTCGTCGCCGCCGCGCCAGCTGAAGAGGCGGCGCTCGATGGCCACCAGCGCCACGTTCACGCCATACCCGATCAGGCCGATCGTCAGCGCGCCGACGAACATGTCGGACACGCGGAAGAACGCGCGGGCATAGTTGATCATGTAGCCGAGCCCGACATCCGCCGCGATGAACTCGGAGGCGACGATCACGACGAAGCCTGCGGACAGACCGAGCCGGACCCCCACGAACAGGTCAGGGGAGACCGCGGGGAACACGATCTCCCTGTAGAAGCGCCAGCCGCCGATGCCCAGGGTTCTCGCCGCGCGCACGAGCACCACGTCGATGTTCGCCGCGCTCAGCATGACCGTCGTCAGGATGACGTAGAAGGCGGCGAAGGCGATGAACATCAGCTTGGACAGTTCCCCGATGCCGAACCAGAGGATGAACATCGGCAGCACCGCCAGCGGCGGAATCGGCCGGACGAGTTCGATCAGCGGCTCGAACACGACCTCGACGATCCTCGACCGCGCGATCCCGATCCCCAGGACCACCGCAGGCGGGAACGCGATCAGCACGCCGAGGAAGACGCGCGTGACCGACGCCAGGATATGGTTCTGCAGCGCCCCGGTCGACCAGAGCTCCGCAGCCCGTCCCGCGATGTCCAGCGGCGACGGAAAGAGCAGTGCGTTGTAGAATTTCAGGTCCGAGTTGAGCAGATCGAGGGCCTGCCATGCTGCGATGAACAGCACCAGCGTGCAGATCTTGTAGATCCGCATCGCGGTCGGATTCCGGAGGCTGAGATCGGCCGGACGCCTTGCCTGCAGCGTTGGATATCCGGCGCTAGCTTCGTTCGACACTGCGTATCGCCCTTTCGATGCCGATCAATTCGTCCGACGCGCGCTCGCGGGGCCAGGCAACCTCGTTCCGCACGACGGCTTTCAGTTCCCCCGGATGCGCCTTGAGCAGGATCACGGTTCCCGCCAGGTAGGCGGCTTCCTCCACGCTGTGGGTGACGAACAGGATGGTCTTGCGCGACGCGCTCCAGAGCTCGATCAACTGGTCCTGCAGCGCCTCCCGCGTATAGGGGTCGAGCGCGCCGAAGGGCTCGTCCATCAGGATGATCTCGGGATCGTTGGCCAGCGTGCGGGCGATGGCGGCGCGCTGCTTCATCCCGCCCGACAGTTCCCTGGGATACTTGTTCCGGTGCTCGTACATGCCCGTCACCGTCAGGAAGTGGTCGACCTTCGCGTCGTCGACCTTTCCCCGTTCCGGCTTCGCGCCGAGCACGACGTTCTCGCGCACCGTGAGCCATGGGAAGAGGGCGTATTCCTGGAACACCACGCCGCGGTCCCGACCCGGACCCGAGACCACCCGCGAGCCCGCGGTCACCGTTCCCGCGCTGGGCCTGATCAGGCCGGCGGCGATGTTGAGGATCGTCGACTTGCCGCAGCCGGACGGTCCCAGGAGGCACAGGAACTCGCCTTCGCCGACGTCGAAGCTGATCGACCTGAGTATCTGGGCCGGCGCCTGGTTGGGGCGGTGGAAGACCATGTCGACCCGGTCGAAGCGGAGCTTGGGCGTCTTTTCCACGAAATGAGTCCCCGGATTGGTCACCATTCCCGACCGGCAAGCAAGAATCCTGCCGGGCGGCGGAAGCCGCCGCCCGGCCTGTGGTCTGGCGAGCACGCGCCTCAGAAGCCCTTGGCCGTCACCAGGTTCGGAGCCACTTCCTTGAGGAGGTCGAGATCGTAGAGGTCTGCGGGAACGTAGACCTTGTTGACCCAGGCGATGTCCGGCCGCCCGCCATAGGCGAGGAGCTTCGTCGCGTTCGCCACCGTCGCGTCGTCGATGGCGTTCGAGTAGATGTTCATCTTCAGGATCAGCTTGAGGTCGTCGACGGGAATGTCGAGCGGACGCGAGAGGATGCCGGCGATCTCCTCCACGGGATGCGAGTTGATGTAGTCGGTCGCCCGGATGAGGGCGCGCATGACGGCCTTCACGGTCTCCGGATTCTTCGTCAGGAAGGCGCCGTTCACGATCAGGCCGCCGTCGAGATACATGTAGTTGACCGTCTTCTCGGCGCCGTCGACGTAGGACTTGTTGCCGGAGAAATAGAGGCGTCCGCCGGCCTTGACTCCCGCGAGCGCGTAGGGATTCCAGATCGCCATGGCGTCGATGTCGCCGCGCAGGAGGGCAGGGATCTGATCCGGCGGCTGCAGGTTGACGAGAGTGATCTTCGCGCAGTCGACTCCGTACTCTTCGCACATGCTCGTGATCGCCATGCCGACGCCGGCGCCGGCCGCCATGCCGATCTTCTTGCCTTCGAGGTCCTTCGGAGAACTGACGGCCACGTTCGGCCCGAGCACGACCTGCTGGGACCCGCCGATGTTGGACATCGGCATCAGGTAGCGCATGTCGACGCCCTTTTCCTGCAGCATGCCGGCGATATAGACCGACTCGCCGGTCATCACGATCTCGCCGCTTGCGGCCAGGCTCGGCGTATCCGTCCCGCTCACGATCCACTTGACCGTGACGTCCAGCCCTTCGTCCTTGAAGAAGCCCTTCTCGGACGCCAACGTGATCTGCGCGGATTCCTGCGCATCGCGCACCGCCCAGAAGTCCAGCTTGGTGACCTCCGGTCCCACCGCCAGCGCAGCCTGCGACGACAGGCCCATCGGCAGCGCGAAACTCACGCCCGCAATCGCCGTCATCAGCGCGGCTGCGCCCGCGCGCTTGAATCTGGTTCTGAAGTCCGGTAGGAGAGAACTCGTCATGTCTTGTCCTTTCGTCGTTGAATCCATTCAGGCCGAAGTATCTGGAAGTCTCTGAAGGCGCTCCTCGTCGGGTCTTCTTGCAGGGATACTCGGTCCCGGCGTCTTGTTGAGAGTATTCGCTCGTCGGGCTCCCGGGCGCGGCCGAGGTTGCCTAGGTCCTCAGCGTAGGTGTGACCCGAACGGGCCACAACAACAAAGAATCGGCGCGGCGTTCACCCATTCCGACGGATGGTGCGCAAAACGCGCGGATGTCCGGCACCGGAGCCGCTAATGTCGCATTTATCCGTCGCCGGAGCGGGCGATTGCGACCGCGCGGCGGCTGGCGCGGATTTTGCTTTGCTTGCCTCGAGGGCCGTGGCCACGTGGCGAGGAACTGCAATGAAGCGCGTTCTGGAAGCAGAGATGCCCTTTTCGGTGGCGGTGTCGCTTGAAAAATTTGCAGGCGACATCCGTATCGCGCGGCTGAAGCGGGGACTCACGGCCGAGCAGGTGGCACGGTCCGTCGGGGTCCATCGCTCCACCTATGGCCGCCTGGAGGCCGGCGACCCTGCCGTTTCGATCGGCCTCTACGCCACAGCGGTCTACGTCCTCGGACTGGGCCTGCCCTTCGGCGATCTCGCCGATCCGCGTCGCGACGAGGAGGGTCAGCTGCTCGACCTCATCCGGCTGCCGAAGCGCGCCCGCGCCCGCCGCGACGACCCCGTCCGCGCCCGCAGTCCGAAGATCGGCGCTTCGCCGGCACGCTCCGCCGAACCCGTCCTGAAGATCGGGGTTCTGGGGGCCATGAGCGGCCCGGCTGCACCCTGGGGGCTGGTGAGCAAGCACTGCGCCGAGACCACCGCGCAGATGCACAACGACGGCGGCGGCGTGGAGATCGGCGGCGAGCGCTATCGGGTCCAGATCGTCTCGTTCGACGACGGCATGGAGCCCGGCCGTGCGGCCGAGGGCGCACGATACCTGACCGAGACCGAGGGGGTGCGCTACATCATCGGACCCAACGTGGAGCAGACGATCAAGGCCGCGACGCCGGTGGTCGAGCGCAACCGGGCGATGCTGTTTCCCTACTCCTTCACCCGGTCGCTCTACCGGCCGCCGCACGAGAACGCGGTTCTCTGCCAGGTCGCCAACTACCAGGCGGCACCCCGGATCTACCGGTACCTGATGCAGAGCGAGGGCGTGCAGACGTTCAGCATCGTTTCGCCCTCGACCCCGGAAGGGCTCCAGCAGCGCACCGAGATCATCAGGATCGCGAAAGGGATCGGCCTGCGGATGATCTCCGGATCCGGTTTCTATCGCCCCGGCACCGACGACGTCGAGCGCGCGCTCGCCCCGGCCCTGGCGACGATGCCCGACGTGCTGGCGCTGCCGAACCTGGCGCCGCGCGATTCCGTGGCACTGATCGCCGGCGCCCGCGAGATGGGATTCTCCGGTCCGATCACCACCGAGGCCGCTCAGGACGCGGAGCTTCTCGTCGGATCGATCGGCTCACGCGCCGATGGGCTCGTCATGCTCGGCGGTGCGAGCCCCGTCGACTCGCGCAGCGCGCGGATGCAGGATTTCATGAGCCGCTACGTCCGGCTCGCGGGGCACTGGAACGACGAGGCCGGCACCAAGGTCCACACGCTGGAGCTGATCCTGGCGACGCTTCAGATGGCGGGCGCCGGAGCGCTGAACGACATCGCCCGGTTCAAGGCCACGATTCCGCATTTCTCGATCGAGAACCCGATGTCGAACCGGCCGTCGAGGCTCACCTATGCGGGCGATCGCGACCTCAGGCACAAGCGGCAGATCGGCATTCCTCTGGTCGTCAACACGATTTCCCGCGGCGTGCTCAGGAACCTGTTGGTGGAAGAGCCGAGCGAATTCCTGCAGTAGCGGAAGGCTGCCGCGGAGCCGGCGGCGTCGGTGCCTTCAGGCCGCGCCCGAGAGGTCGACGATCATCCGGGCGATACCGGTCGTGAGGTCGATCTTCGGCAGCCAGGCGAGATCGGCCCCGGCGGCGGAGATATCCAGCCGGCCGCAGACGACGTCGTCCGGATCGGGGCCGCTGGCCAGGTCGATATGCGCGGACGGGAGGCGCTCGCGCACCAGCTTCGCCAGTTCGTCCAGCAGGTAGCGGTCGCCGTCGGTGATGTTGTAGGCCGACTGCACGCCGCGCGAGGTCGTGAGCGCGGCCGCGATCGCCTCCGCCACGTCGGTCACGTGCACGAACTGGCGCGGGAAGCCGGCCCCATAGGGCAGCCGCGTCGGCCGGCTGGAGAGGGCGTCGGCGATCATCGTCTTGATGACGCAGGTCGTGCGCCGGCGCGGGCCGTAGACCCAGGACGGGCGCAGGACGACGGTCTCGACGTCGTGGTTCGCGTAGGCCCGGGCGACCTGCTCCGAGCAGATCTTGGAGATCCCGTAGGCATCGACGGCACCGAGCGGCGTACGCTCGTCGACGACCGCCTCGCCTGTCTCGCCATAGGCCCCGGCGCTCGAGATGAGGACGACGCGCCGGACGGAGGCGAGCCGCGCCGCCTCGTAGAGGTCGAGCGTCCCGCCGACATTCGTCGACAGGAGGGAGTGGGGGCGGTTCTTCGCCAGCATCGGGCCCGATATCCCCGCTGCATGCACGATCGCCTCGATCCCGTTCTCGACGAGAAAGCGGAAGATCGGATCGACACCCGCCACCGCAAGCGGCGCCGCTTCGAAGGCGGCATCGCCCGGGCGTTCCGGCAGGATGTCCGTGGCCACCACGGCGAAGCGGGCCGCCCTGAGCGCCAGGACGGTCTCGTGGCCGATCAGGCCGTAGGCCCCGGTGACGAGCACACGAAGGCCGGTCATCGGCACCCCCTGGAGTCGCGATCGCAGCCTGTCACAGGAACACGTCTCCGCCGTTCGGTGAAAGCGTCTGGCCGACGTAGAAGTCGCCATCGGACGAGGCCAGCAGGACGGCCGTCGGGGCGATCTCGCCCGGGGTCCCGAAACGACCGATCGGCAGCTCGCCGAGCTTGCGGGCCTTCCATTCGTCGGTCAGCCCGGCGTTGAGACGCGTTTCGGTCATGCCCGGGGCGATGGCGTTGACGAGAATGCCGCTCGCGGCAAGCTCGACGGCCAGGGCCCGCGTCAGGCCGACGACGCCCGCCTTGGCCGCGCAGTAATGCGCCAGACCGGGGGCGCCCCTGTAGGCGAGCTGCGAGGCGATGTTGACGATCCTGCCCCATCGCCGGGTCCGCATGCCCGGCGTGGCAAGCTTGGCGAAATGGAAGAACGCGCGCAGGTTGACCGCGATCATCCGGTCGAACGCGGCGAGGTCGAGCGTCTCGAAGGGCTGCTCGCCGCCGATGCCGGCATTGTTGACCAGGATCTCGATCGGACCGAGCGCGGCTTCGCTTTCGGCCCAGAAGCGCCGGACGGCGTCGTCGTCCGCCACGTCGCATCGGACGGGCAGGGCGCGGCGGCCATGGCTCCGGACAGCGGCTGCGACGGCCGCCGCTCCCTCCGGATCGTCGTCGTGGCAGAAGGCGACGTCGGCGCCCTCGGCGGCGAAGGCCATTGCGATCGCCCCGCCGATGCCGCGGCTCCCGCCCGTGACGAGGGCTCGTCTGTTCTCGAGGCGTCCGGCCATGTTCACAGTTCACTTCGATCGGAGGTCGTCTCCCGTTCTTCGGAGAATGGATTTCACCGGGGCGGGCCACAACGCCAAAAAACCGCCGACGCACCGGCTCTCCACGACGAACGGGACGCTTCGACCGCACATGCTCGCCACCGCGGCGGCTACTGTCGCATTAATGCAGCCATAGGACGCCGCAGCGCCGGCCCTGTCCGTCCGCCGAACCGGGAGTGAGCTCTGGGCGTCGGGCGGCTGATGGCGACCCGTCCAGGGTTCAGGGACGTCGGGACGACGGAACGGCGCGCGGAAGGAGGTCGGCGACAGGGCAACGGTTCCTGGGCGCCGCAAGCCGCGACCCGAGGGGCTGCTCGCCGGCGACACGCCTGCCGGCCGCGAAGCCCTGCACCAGGCCGGCCGCGGCAAACCGCGTCCCGGTGCTCGAAGGCAGCATCGGCGGTTGTTTCGCCCGGAAGGTGGGACCGACCTAGACGATGCCTCCGCTGCCGGCGGCAACCGCCGGACGCTCTTCGGCAACCTTCGCACGATAGCCGCTGGCGCGGTAGGCGGCGACGGGATCGATGGCGCCGCCGCACGTCAGCCGCGCCATGCCGAGGATCGGGTCGACGTCGGTGCGAAAGGCGACCTTGAGAGTCTGGGTCGCCATCAGCGCGTCGTCAGCCTCCTGGAACCCCTCCAGCGCCTCGCGGTCGACGAGCAGCGCCGAGGCATAGGCGCGCTGCACCTCGATGGCCGACAGCATCAGACTCTCGATGGGATCCGTGACATTGTGGCTCTGGTCGAGCATGTGGGCCGGTTCGAAACCCTCGGCGAGGTTGAGCTCGGCGTCGACCAGTTCGTTGAACACCAGGAAAAGCCGGTACGGATCGATGGATCCGGCGTCGAGATCGTCGTCGCCGTATTTCGAATCGTTGAAGTGAAAGCCGCCCAGCTTCTTGAACTGGATCAGCCGCGACACGATCATCTCTATGTTGACGTTCGGCGCATGGTGGCCGAGGTCGACGAGGCAATAGGCCTTGGGCCCCAGTTCGCGCGCGACGAGGTAGTTGGTGCCCCAGTCCTGAACCACGGTCGAATAGAACGCAGGCTCGTACATCTTGTGCTCGGAGAACAGCTTCCAGTCCTCCGGCAGTCCGGCGTATATGGCGCGCATGGAATCGAGATAGCGCTCGAAGGCCCTGGCGAAATTGACCTGACCGGGGAAATTCGAACCATCGCCGATCCAAACGGTCAGTGCCTTCGAGCCGATGGTCCGGCCGATCTCGATGCACTCCAGATTGTGCTCTATCGCCTGGGTTCGGGTGCCGGCATCGGCATGCGAAAGCGAGCCGAACTTGTAGGACAGCTTCTGTCCCTTGGCATCGGCGAAGGTGTTGGAGTTCATGGCGTCGAAGCCGAGGCCGACGCGCGACGCCGCCTGCTTCAGCCGGTTGGCGTCGGCCTTGTCCCACGGGATGTGCAGCGAGACGGTCGGCGTCGCCCGCGTCAGCTGCTGAATGACGGCGCAGTCCTCGATCTTGTCGAAGATGTCGCGCGGTTCGCCGGCGCCCGGAAAACGCGCGAAGCGTGTCCCGCCGGTACCGACACCCCATGAGGGGATGGCCACCCGGAACCTCGCCACCTTGTCGCGAATGACGTCGATGGCGATGCCGCGCCGGTCGAGCTGCTCGCCGAGCGCCTCGTAGTCGCGCTTGAGGTTGGCGGCGCGCTGCCCGTTGTCACGCGCCACCACGTCGCTGGAGACGATCTCTTCCGTCACTGCACAGTCCTCCCGTGTTCCGCCCGGGCGGTCGGGCGGCTGCTAGCGTGTAAAGCTCTGCGCGTTGCCCGCGTCGACGTTGAGAATGTTGCCCGTGGATTTTGCCGACATCTCGGACACGAAGAAATAGATTGCCTCGGCGATGTCCTCGGGGAAAACCGACCGCTTGAGCATCGAACGCGAGCGGTAGTGTTCCTCCAGCTCGTCGGTCGACATGTTGTATGCCGCCGCACGCTGTTCTTTCCATTCGCCGGTCCAGATCTTGGAGCCGCGCAGCACCGCGTCCGGATTGACGACGTTGACACGGATCTGCGCCTCCGCGCCTTCCAGCGCCAGGCAGCGGGCGAGGTGGATCTCCGCGGCCTTGGCCGTGCAGTAGGCCGCCGCATTGGGCGACGCGGCGAGACCGTTCTTGGAGGCGACGAAGACGACGTTGCCGCCGATGTCCTGCTGGCGGAAGATCCGGAATGCCTCGCGGCTGACCAGGAAGTAACCCGTCGCCAGGATGTCCATGTTCCTGTTCCACAGCGCCAGCGTCGTATCCTCGACCGGCGCGGATGAGGCGAGCCCGGCATTGGACACCAGGATGTCGATGCCGCCGAACTCGACCGCGACCTCCGCATAGCCGGCGGCGACCTGCTGCTCGTTGGTGACGTCGATCAGGACCTGCCGGACGAAATCGCCCCCATGCGCGGCCGAGAGTTCGGCCGTCGCCTTGTCCAGCGCCGCGCCATCGATGTCGGCAAGCACCACGCAGGCGCCTTCCGTGAGCAGGCGTGTCGCCGCTGCGCGACCGATGCCGCCGGCGCCGCCGGTCACCAGCGCGATCTTGCCGGCCAATGATCTCGGCTTCGGCATGCGCTGCAGTTTCAGGTCCTCGAGCAGCCAGTACTCGATGCCGAAGGCTTCACGCTCCGGCAGGCCGACATAGTCGGAGACGCTCGAAGCGCCGCGCATCACGTTGATGGCGTTGACGTAGAATTCGCCGGAAATGCGCGCCGTGGCCTTGTCGCCGGCGAAGGTGAACATCCCGACGCCCGGCATCAGGTAGACGACGGCGTTCGGGTCGCGGATCTTCGGCGTATCCGCGTCCTTGCACCGGTCGTAGTAGGCCGCGTAGCCGGCGCGGTAGGCCTCGATGTCGGCCGGCAACCTGTCGATCACCGCTTCGAGGTCGGGCCTGGCCGGATCGAACTCGATCACCAGCGGCCGGATTTTGGTGCGCAGGAAATGGTCGGGGCATGACGTGCCGAGCGCGGCAAGCGGCCGGAGATTGGACGAGTTGACGAATTCCAGCACGGCAGGCGAATCGTCGAAATGGCCGAGCTTGCCGCCGCCTTGCGAGATCAGCCCGCGGATTCTGGGCATCAGCCGCGCGGCAACGGCGCGGCGCGCCGGCGCATCGAGCGACCGGACGACGGGTCCGCCGAAGACGGGCTTCCCGGCACTCCTCTTCTCGAACCAGTCGATCGCCTGGTTGATCGTGCCGATCGTGTTCTCGTAACACTCCCTCTGGGTATCGCCCCAGGTGAACAGCCCATGGCTCTCGAGGATGACGCCCCTGGCTTCGGGATTGTCGAGGCAGAACCGTTCCAGCCAGAGGCCGAGTTCGAAGCCGGGCCGCTTCCACGGAAGCCAGCCGATGGCGTCGCCGAAGATGTCCCGGGTGATGGCGCGGCCATCCCTGGCCGCAGCCACCGCGATGATCGCGTCCGGATGCATGTGGTCGACATGCGCTTTCGGCACGTAGGCGTGCAACGGCGTGTCGATGGAGGCGGCGCGCGGATTGAGGGCGAAGGTGCAGTGCGGCAGGTAGCCGACCATCTCGTCCTCGTGCTCGACCCCGCGATAGAGCCTCTTGAGGGCGCGCAACTTGTCCATGTAGAGCGTCGCCAGGCCGTCGAGCTTGAGGGAGGCGCTGTCGCCTCCGGAGCCCTTGACCCACAGGACCTCGACGCTCTCGCCGGTCAGGGGATCGTTCTGCCACACCTTGGACGAGGTGTTGCCACCGCCGTAGTTGGTCACCCGCTTGTCGGAGCCGAGCGTGTTGGAGCGGTAGACCAGTCGCTCCGGCTCGCTCATCGCGGACGTTTTGGCATCGTCCCACAGATTGGCCAGGCGGGCGCCGGCGCACGTGTCGAGCATGACTTGAAACCTCCCGTGTTGGCAGGCGTCGCGGCGCCGGCCATTGGCTGCAAGGTCACATGGCCGGCGGAAGCTTGTCAATCACAAACGATCATTTTCGATCGCATTGCACCGCACAATGAATTTAAATGATCGATAATGATTGACACTGATGTTTTGGGGCGATTAGATGGTCGGACAGGGGAGGAACCATGCACGAGAAAGAGCGCCATCGTCTGATCTTGTCCGCCGTGCAGGAAAAGCCTGTGGTGACGGTGCAGGAGATGGTCGATCTGACGGAATCGTCCGTGGCGACGATCCGGCGCGACATCGCGGCGTTGCACGTCCAGAAGCGCCTGCGCCGTGTCCGCGGCGGCGCCGAGGCGATCTCTCCGCCCCAGTTCATCGGCCTTGCCGGACGACCGTTCTCCGTCAACGAGACGCTGCACGCGGCGCAGAAGCGCGCCATTGCGCGCGAGGCGGTCGAACTGTGCAGGGACGGCGAGTCGATCATCATCAATGGCGGCACCACGACCTTCCAGATGGTGCACTTCCTGGCGCTGCGCCGGATGCAGATCTTCACCAACTCCTTTCCGATCGCCGAGCATCTGCTCAAGCACTCGAAGAATACCGTGATGGTGTCCGGCGGAACGGTCTATCGCGAACAGAACATCATCCTCTCGCCCTTCGACAACGACGTGACGCGCAATTTCTACGCGCGGCGCATGTTCATGGGCGCTCAGGGCGTTGGACCGCTCGGCCTGATGGAAGGCGATCCGCTGCTGATCCAGGCCGAACAGAAGCTGATCGATCAGGCCGACGAACTGGTGGTTCTCGTCGACTCGTCGAAGTTCAGACAGCGATCCAGCCTGATCCTGTGCGGCCTGTCACGGATCGCAACCGTCATCACTGACGACGGCATCGAGGACCGGGAGGCAAAGATGCTCGAGACGGCCGGCGTGTCGCTCATCGTGGCGCGCAGTCTGGCGGGCAGGGAGGAATCTTCGCTGCAGGCGTGATCGGAACGCAGGCTGCGGTGGTGATGGAATGCAACAAGAGGGAGGAACTACGAAATGAACGTCGTCAAGAAACTGATGGTCGCCGCCGCGCTCTCAGTCGCCGTGTTCGCCAGCGCGGCCCAGGCGGAGAACGTCAAGATCGCACTGGTCGTGAAGTCGCTCGGCAACGGCTTCTTCGATGCCGCAGCCAAGGGGGCGGAGGAGGCCGCCAAGGAACTGGGTGGCGTCGATATCATCTATACCGGCCCCACGAAGGCGACCGCGGAGGCTCAGATCGAAGTGCTCAACGCGCTGATCGCCCAGAAGGTCGACGCCATCGCCATCTCGGCCAATGACGCCGATGCGCTGGTCCCTGCGCTCAAGAAGGCCATGGCGCGCGGCATCACCGTCATCTCGTGGGACTCGGGCGTGGCACCGGAAGGGCGCCAGATGCACCTCAATCCATCGGACACCAACCTGATCGGCGAGACCATCATCAAGCTTGCGGCCGACCATCTGCCCGCAGGCGGCGACGTCGCGATCCTGTCGGCGTCCTCCACCGCGACCAACCAGAATGCCTGGATCGAAGCGGCCAAGGCGGCGCTGCCGACGAAGTTCCCCAACATCAATCTCGTCGCGACCGTCTATGGCGACGACGATTCTGCCAAGAGCACCGACGAGGCGAAGGGCCTGCTGAAGTCCTATCCCGACCTCAAGGCGATCATCGCCCCGACCACGGTCGGCGTCGTTGCCGCGGCACAGGTGGTGACGGATGAAGGATTGATCGGCAAGGTCAACGTGACCGGCCTGGCGCTGCCATCGGAGTTCAAGCAGTTCATCGACAACGGCGCGTCGCAGGCTGTCGCGCTGTGGAACCCGATCGACCTCGGCTACTCGGCCGTCTATCTCGCCCACGATCTGGCGGTGAACAAGAAGGAGGCCAAGCCGGGCGCCAAGCTCTCCATCGGCCGCGTCGGGGAAGTCACGCTCGACGAGACCAACGCGGCGGCGATGGCAGCCCCGTTCACCTTCGACAAGGGCAACATCGAAGAGTTCGCCAAGATCTACTGATCCGCGCACAGGTCTGACCGGAGCGGCGAAGCATCGGCTTCGCCGCAGCCGTCGACCGCGAAGCTGCAGGGCCTGGAGCGGGCAAGATGGACACGACAGCCCTTTCGCCGGACGTTGAATCCGTCCGGCATTCTCCCGCGCCGCGCCTCACGCTCTCGGGCATAGCCAAGAGCTTTCCGGGGGTGCGGGCGCTGCACGATGTCTGCCTGTCGCTCTATCCCGGCCAGGTGACGGCGCTCATCGGCGAGAACGGCGCCGGCAAGTCGACGCTGGTCAAGATCCTGACGGGCATCCATCGGCCCGAAGCGGGCGAGATCCGTATCGACGGAGAGGCTGTCGTGCTGGGAAGCGCACACGAGGCTTTCGAGCACGGCATTACCGCGATCCACCAGGAGGCCGTCCTGTTCGACGAACTGTCGGTCGCCGAAAACATCTTCCTCGGCCATGCGCCGCGCACACGCATCGGCACGATCGACTGGAAGACGATGCGCGCCAATGCGAACGAAGTGCTGACGACGATGGGCGCCGGGCACATCGACGCCGATGCGCGCCTGAAGGACCTCGGCATCGCCAACAAGCATCTCGTGGCGGTCGCCCGTGCCATGTCGATAGACGCCCGGATCGTCATCATGGACGAGCCGACGGCTGCGCTGTCGGCCAAGGAGATCGAGGAGCTTTTCCTGCTGATCGAGTTCCTCAAGAGCGACGGCAAGGCGGTGCTGTTCATCAGCCACAAGTTCGACGAGATCTACCGCATAGCCGACCGCTATACGGTCTTCCGGGACGGCGAGATGGTGGGCGAAGGGCTGCTTGCCGATACCGACCAGAGCGCCATCGTCCAGTTGATGGTGGGGCGGGCGGTGGACCGGATTTTTCCGCGGCGCGCGGCGAACATCGGCGCGCCGGTGCTGAGCGTCTCGAAGCTCTCGCACCCGACCGAGTTCGAGGATGTTTCCTTCGAGCTGCACAAGGGCGAGATACTCGGCTTCTACGGTCTGGTCGGGGCCGGGCGCAGCGAACTCATGCAGGCGATCTTCGGCATCACCCGGACCAGCGGCGGCGAGATCGCGCTCGAAGGGAAGACCATCGCGCCGCGCTCGGCGGCCGACGCGATCGATGCCGGCATCGTCTACGTTCCGGAGGAGCGCGGCAGGCAGGGTGTCGTGATCGGCATGTCCATCTTCAAGAACGTGTCGCTGCCGTCGCTGAAGCGCACGTCGTCGTCGGGCGTATTGCGGCTGAAGCAGGAGTTCGACCTCGCGCGCTTCTATACGCGGCGCCTCGACCTGCGCGCCGCCTCGCTCAGCCAGGACGTCGGCACGTTGTCGGGAGGCAACCAGCAGAAGATCGTCATCGCCAAATGGCTGGCGACGGTGCCCAAGGTGATCATTCTCGACGAGCCGACCAAGGGCATCGACATCGGTTCGAAGGCGGCCGTGCACGGCTTCATGGCCGAACTCGTCGAGGAAGGACTTTCGGTGATCATGGTGTCGTCCGAACTGCCCGAGATTCTCGGGATGTCGGACCGCGTCGTCGTGATGCGCGAGGGCCGCATTGCCGGCATCTTCGACAACAAGGGCCTGGATGCCGTCCGGCTGGTCGAGACGGCGGCGGGGATCGGTTCCGCATGAAGGCACTGTTCGACATCCGCGAGGTCTGGCTGGCCGCCGCCATCGTGGCGATGGTCGGTCTCGTCTCGTTGCGCTTCGCCGGCTTTGCCCATCCCGGCAACCTGGCCCAGCTGTTCAACGACACGTCGATCCTGATCATTCTGGCGCTCGGCCAGATGGTGGTCATCCTGACCCGTTCGATCGACCTGTCGATGGCCGCCAACCTCTGCTTCACCGGCATGGCGGTGGCGATGCTCAACGCCGCCTTTCCGGCCATACCCGTTCCGCTGCTGATCGGCGTGGCGCTTGCCGTGGGCCTGGCTCTCGGCGCCATCAACGGCCTGCTGGTCTGGAAGCTCGACATCCCCTCGATCGTGGTGACGCTCGGCACGCTGACCATCTATCGCGGCGCCACCTTCGTGCTGTCGGGCGGCGCCTGGGTCAATGCCGACCAGATGAGCCCGGCCTTCATCGGCTTCCAGCGGACCCAGGTCCTCGGCATCCCGTTGCTGTCATGGGTCGCAGTCACCGTCATCGCCGTCTTCTTCCTGGTGATGACCAGGACCGCGCTCGGCCGCTCGATCTACGCGGTGGGCGTGAACCCGACCGCCTCGGTCTATGCCGGCATCGATGTCGGGCGCACCAAGTTCATCGCCTTCTGCATCTCGGGGCTCGTCGCCGGGCTTGCCGGCTATCTCTGGATCTCGCGCTACGTCATCGCCTCGGTGGAGGTCGCGAACGGCTACGAGCTCAACATCATCGCCGCCTGCGTCATCGGCGGCATCTCCATCGCCGGTGGCATCGGCTCGGTCGGCGGAGCCGTGCTCGGTGCCCTGTTCCTCGGCATCATCGCTTCGGCGCTGCCGGTGGTGAACGTCTCGCCCTTCTGGCAGATGGCGATCTCGGGCAGCGCCATCATCATGGCCGTTGCGCTCAATGCGCGCGGCGAGCGCAAGCAGGGTCGGGTCATCCTGAGGAAGGCGGAAGCGGCATGAGCGCGCCGGGCGATATCATCGCACCCCGCCACATCCCGGACAGGCTCGACCGGCCGATGGTCTCGATGGTCTTCTCCTGGGAGGGCCTGCTGGTGCTGGTAGCGGTCGCCGTCTTCACCGCCAACAGCCTTGCCTCGCCCTACTTTCTCGATCCCTGGTCGCTGTCCGACCTGAGCTTCAACTTTACCGAGAAGGGACTGATCGCGCTGGCCATGGCGCTGCTGATCATCTCGGGCGAGATCGACCTGTCGGTCGCCGCCATCGTCGCGCTCGCCTCGACCTTGATGGGCATGGCCGCGCAGGCCGGCGTCGGCACGCCCGGACTGGTGCTGATCGGCGTCGCCGCGGGGCTCGGCTGCGGCGCCTTCAACGGCCTGCTGGTGACCCGGTTCGGCCTGCCGTCGATCGTCGTGACGATCGGCACCATGAGCCTGTTTCGCGGCATCGCGTTCATCATTCTCGGCGACCAGGCCTACAAGGGATACCCCGCGGGCTTCGCCTTCTTCGGGCAGGGCTACGTCTGGTGGGTGGTGTCGTTCGAACTGGCGCTCTTCCTCGCGGCGGCCCTCGTCTACGGCTTCCTGCTGCACCGCACGAGCTTCGGGCGGCGCGTCTTCGCTATCGGCAACAACCCGGTTGCGGCGCAATACTCGGGGGTGCGCGTCGGCCGCATCAGGTTCGTGCTGTTCTGCCTGACGGGGCTGATGGCCGGCATCGCCTCCGTGCTGATCACCTCGCGGCTCGGCTCGACCAGGCCATCGATCGCCCAGGGCTACGAGCTCGAGGTCATCACCATCGTGGTGCTCGGCGGCGTCTCGATCCTCGGCGGCGCCGGCAGCATCGTGGGCGTTGTGCTCGCCGCTTTCATCATGGGACTGGTGACGTTCGGGCTGGGCCTTCTCAACGTCCCGGGCATCGTCATGTCCGTCTTCATCGGCCTCTTGCTGATATCCGTCATCGCACTGCCCATCGTCTGGCGGCGCATCAAGGGAAGGCGGACAGGGTGATGCCCGAGAAGTACGCGTTCCGCATGTGCCTCGATCCGGGAATGAAGGCGGAATACACCCGCCGTCACGATGAGATCTGGCCGGAGATCGTGATGCTGCTGCGGCAAGCCGGCGTATCGGACTACTCGATCCACTACCACGAGGAGACCAACTCGCTGTTCGGCGTGCTGTGGCGCAGCGACGACCACGCGATGTCCGATCTGCCGAACCACCCGGTGATGCGAAAGTGGTGGGCGCACATGGCCGACATCATGCAGACGACGTCCGACGACGAGCCGGTGGCCGTGCCACTGGAAACCGTGTTCCACATGAGATGACCGGGATCCCCGTCCGCCGCGTGGCCGTCGTCGACATCGGCAAGACGAACGCCAAGGTGGCGCTGGTCGATCTCGAGACGCGGAGCGAACTTCTCTCCCGAGCCCAGCGCAACCGGGTGCGCGGCGACGGACCCTATCCGCATCATGACGTCGACGCGATCTGGAGTTTCATCGTCGGCGGGCTGGCGGCGATGCGGCGCGAGAGCCCGATCGAGGCGGTTTGCGTCACCACGCATGGTGCGACCGCGGCGCTGGTCGACACAGGGGGCGAACTCGCACTGCCCGTCCTCGACTATGAATTCGGTGGGCCGGACGAGGCACGCGAGGCCTACGAAGAGGTGCGGGCGCCCTTTTCCGAGACCGGTTCGCCGGCACTGCCGGCCGGCCTCAATCTCGGCGCGCAGCTGTTCTGGCAGCAACAGCGGTTCCCCGAAGCGTTCGCCGAGACCCGGGCCGTCCTCACCTACCCGCAGTTCTGGACGATGAAGCTCACGGGCGTCGCGGCGAGCGAAGTCACGTCGCTGGGCTGCCACACCGACCTCTGGAACCCGTATGCGCGCGATTTTTCCATGCTGGTGCGTCGGATGGGCTGGCGCGGCCTGTTCCCCGCGATTAGCCCGGCGGCGACCATGCTCGGCCCGCTGCGGCCCGAGATCGCATCGCTCACCGGCATCGGACCGGAGACCCCGGTTGCCTGCGGCATCCATGATTCCAATGCTTCGCTGCTGCCGCACCTCGTGACGCGCAAGCCACCTTTCGCGGTGGTGTCGACGGGCACCTGGGTGATTTCGATGGCGGTCGGCGGCCGTCGGGTTCCGCTCGATCCAGCACGCGACGCGCTGGTCAACGTCGACGCCTTCGGGGGTCCCGTTCCCTCGGCGCGCTTCATGGGCGGGCGGGAGTTCGAGCAGATGGTACCGGATGCCGGCCCGGCGGCGGACGACGACTGGTCCGCCGTGCTGTCCGGCCCGGTGATGCTTATGCCGTCCGTCAGCCGCGGCTCCGGCCCCTATCCGGCGCGATCCTTCGCCTGGCGCCCGACCGAGCCGGTGGGGCGCGAGCGCCGGACGGCGACGAGCTTCTACCTGGCGCTGATGACCGCGACCTGCCTCGATCTCATCGGCGCGGACGGGGACATCGTCGTCGAGGGGCCGTTCGCCCGAAACCGCGCCTATCTCGCGATGCTTGCTGCCGCGACCGGACGGCCCGTCGCCGCGCAGCCGCGCTCGACGGGCACGAGCCTCGGTGCTGGGCTTCTGGTCGGGTCCGCTCCTGCGTCCCTGCAATCAGACCCGGTGCAGATCGGCGACCAGGCTGGACGGATGCGCTCCTATGCCAGGCAGTGGGTCGCGGCCGTGTCGCACGAGTGAGTTCGACGCCGAGCGGCGCGGCTTCCGGCCGCCAGGCTCGCGACCATCGGAGAACGGCTCGTCCCGCCGCCCGGTCTGCCGTCGCGACGGTGCCGAAGAGTGCGGTCCCCTCGTGCGAAGGCGAGGCAAGACCTGCGCCGGAGGCCGCCGCGGCGGGATCGCGCCCGGTCACCCCTCGCGGGAGTAGGTGCCGTGGCCGGGGCGGTAGGTCTTGTCGTCGAGGAACTGCGACAGGCCCTTGGCGCGGCCTCGCTCGGGGTCGACGAAGGTCGTCTGGTCGGCCTTGGCGGTGAGATACTCGGCCGATTCCTCCCAGGTCATCTCGCGCACGTATTTGTAGGCCATGCGCGCCTGGCGCAGCACCGTCGGATTCTTGGCGAGCAGCACCCGGCAGAGCTCGACCGTCCGCTCGCGCAGCCGGTCGGCCGGCACCGCTTCGTTGACGAGGCCGAGCTGCTCGGCGACCCTGCCGCCGAACTGCTCGCCGGTCATGACGTAGTAGAGCGCCTTGCGGTCGTTCATCAGGGTGGAGATCGCCTTGGAGACGACGCCGCCGGGGATGACGCCCCAGTTGATCTCCGACAGGCCGAACACGGCGTCTTCGGACGCGATGGCGAGGTCGCAGCAGATCAGCGGCGTGAAGGCGCCGCCGAAGCACCAGCCGTTGACCATGGCGATGGTGGGCTTGGAATAGTGCATCAGCGTGCGCCACTGCCAGGCGCGGGTCGAGCGGTAGGCGCGCATGCGCTCCACGTCGCTGACCCCGTCGGTGGCGCGGAAGAAGTCCTTCAGGTCCATGCCGGCGGAGAAGGCCTCGCCGACGCCCGTGAGCACGATGACGCCGCAGCGGTCGTCGATCTCCAGCGCGTCGAGAACCTTGTTCATCTCCTCGGCGAGGCCGACGCTCATGGCGTTGCGCTTCTCCGGGCGGTTCAGCTTGACCCAGGCGATGCCGTCCTCGAACTCGACGAGCACGTCCTTGCCCCAGGGTTCGGGGCGGCTTTGATCGGGTGTCATGCTGGCGGTCTCACGTCTGGCTGACGAACTTGGTGGTGAGGTAGGCGTCCATGCCCTCGGTGCCGCCTTCGCTGCCGTAGCCGCTCTGCTTGATGCCGCCGAAGGGGGTCTCGGGCATGTTGATGAAGTTGTTGTTCAGGCCGACCATGCCGGCTTCCAGCGCGTCGGCCACCGTCGAGGCGGTTTTCGCCGACGACGTGAAGGCGTAGGAGGCGAGGCCGAAGGGGAGGCGGTTCGCCTGCGCGATCACCTCGTCGAAGGACGAGAAGCGCGCGGTGACGGCCATCGGGCCGAAAGGCTCCTCGTTCATCGCCTGGGCTTCCGGCGGCACGTCGGCCAGCACCGTGGGCTGGAAGAAATAGCCGCGGTTGGCGCCGCGCTCGCCGCCGGCGGCGAGCCTGGCGCCCCGGCCGACGGCATCGGCGACCAGCCGCTCCATGGCCGCGACACGGCGCGGGTTGGCGAGCGGGCCCATGCCGGTCGCCGGGTCGAGCCCGTCGCCGACCCTGATCGCCGTCGCCGCGTCGGCGAAGCGCTCGACGAAGCGGTCGTGCAGGCTCTCGTGCACGTAGAAGCGGGTCGGCGAGACGCAGACCTGGCCGGCGTTGCGGTACTTCGCGGCGACCATCGAGCGCACCGCGTGGTCGAGGTCGGCATCCTCGAAGACGAGCACCGGGGCGTGGCCGCCGAGTTCCATCGTCGCCCGCTTGACGCCGGCCTCCGCTGCCAGCCTCGCCAGTTGCATGCCGACCCCGGTCGAGCCGGTGAAGGTGATCTTGCGGATGGCGGGATGGGCGATCAGCTGCTCCGACACCTGCGCCGGCACGCCGTAGACGACGTTGAGCACGCCCTTCGGCAGGCCGGCATCGTCGAGCGCCCGGGCGATCTCGAGCACGCAGGCCGGGGTCTCCTCGGAGGGCTTGATGACCATGGTGCAGCCGACGGCCAGCGCGGCCGAGATCTTGCGCGCGGGGATGATGACGGGGATGTTCCACGGCGTGAAGGCGGCGACCGGGCCGACCGGCTCCTTCGTCACCATCCAGCGCGCGCCCGGCACGCGCGAGGGCACGATGCGGCCATAGGTGCGGCGGCCCTCGTCGGCCGTCCAGTCGAAGATGTCGGCTGCGGCCATCACCTCCTGGCGGGCCTCCAGGATCGGCTTGCCCTGCTCCAGCACCATGCGGACCGCGATGGTCTCGACACGCTCGCGCATCAGGTCCGCCGCCTTGCGCAGGATCTTCGCGCGGTCGTAGGCGGGCAGGGCCTTCCACGGCCGGAACGCGCGCTCCGCGGCCTGCGCGGCCGCCTCGACGTCGTCGCGGCCGGCATGCGGCAGCGCGGCGATCGCCTCGCCGGTCGCCGGATTGATCACGTCCTCGGTGACGCGGTCGCCGGCATCGAGCCAGCGGCCGTCGACGAAGAGCTGAAGCGCTCCGTAGCGCGCGTCTGCGGTCATGGTCCCCTCCCGGTGCGGCCGGATCGCCGCGTCAGTCCTTCACGAAGAGCGCGTCCAGCGCGACCGCGCCCGCCGCACCCACCATCAGCGGATTGACGTCGACCTCGCGGATCGACGGGTCCGAAAGCATCAGCCGGCCGAGCGCGACCACGACGTCGGCGATGGCGCCGACGTCG
>Ga0208243_1000459_pt1 | contig 22989 bp, 22 predicted proteins | sample Subbio2Aug_QV12A_FD_184826 | JGI IMG/M metagenome (GOLD analysis project Ga0208243, IMG submission 184826) | Serpentinite rock and fluid subsurface biosphere microbial communities from McLaughlin Reserve, California, USA - CR12Aug_QV12A (SPAdes) | ecosystem: Environmental > Terrestrial > Deep... | reverse complement strand
CAGCGAATTGCGGCAGGCCATCATTCTCGGAACGGTCAGACCCGGCGAGAAGCTGAGCGAACCGGAACTGGCCCAGCACTTCAAGACCAGCCGCAGCCCAATCCGCGAGGCATTGGTGCAACTGGAACAGGAAGGATTCGTTGAACGCAGCAGCACCGGTCGTGTCGCCGTGCGTGCACTGAATATCGAGGAAGCCGAGCAGCTTTTTACCGTGCGTGCGACGTTGGAAGGCCTAGCGACGCGGTTAGCGGTCGAAAACCTGACCCGCAAGGATACCCAGCGGCTCAAGTCAAATATCGACGGCATGCAGCAGGCTGGGCGGCAGCGTGATTTCGAGCAGGCCCTGGCGCTCGGCGCCGACTTCCACCGCATCATCATCGAGGCCTGCTGCAACAAGCCATTGCAAGATTGCCTGGTCGGATTTCGAGCTCGCACAAGCCGTTACCGCCACATCGTCGCGTCACTGGAGGAATTCAGCGAGCAGCGCATCAACGAGCATAATGCCATCTTGGCCGCGCTGCTGACCCAGAGCCCACAGACTGCCGAGCAGGCGATGATCAACCATATCATGGTTTCGTCGCACGAGACGATCGCAGCACTTAAGCGGTACCTGGAAAAGAACGCGCCCTAGAATTTGGGCCCGGCGAGGTGCTGCTGGTTATCAATGGCCAAGGCCGACGCCGGATAACGCCCGGCCTACGATTGAAGATGGGCGGCGGCGGCGGCAAAGCTGGCTCTCTTTATTTTCTCTGCTGATCCCAGAAGAGGACAAACCGCTCTAACATTTTCACCGCGGCCACGCCCAGTGTCCCGAATAGGGATAGCGTTAGGATGGCGGCAAACATCACAGCAATATCGAGCTCCCCAGCACGAGATTTAATAATGAATCCGAGACCCTGAGTAGAAGCTATAAATTCCGAGGTAATGCACCCAATCAATCCCAGAACAATGGCTACCTGCATGGCGCTGAAAATATAGGTCGCAGCTGACGGTAACCGCACGTGCAACACAGTGTGTAACCTGCTCGACATGAAAGACCTATAGAGATCCAGGAGGTCCGCATCCGTGGCACGCATTCCGCGCAATGTTCCAATAAAAATTGGGAAGAAACTAAGTACCGCGACAGTGAATATTTTCGACTCAATGCCGAAACCGAAATACACAATAATTAGCGGCGCCACAGCAACCTTAGGCACTGACTGAATGCCAATAACAATTGGAAAAACAATCCGCTCGAGGGCAGGGATCTCAGCCACAATAATGCCAATGATCAACCCAATGCCGCAGCCGACGGCCAAGCCTTTGAGAGTAGCTTCAACCGTAAAGGCAATATGCTGCCAGAGCAAACCGTCAATCCATCCCGTCTTTAATGCTGCGCCAACCAGGTGAGGCTTCGGCATGACAAAGTCTGGGACATTGAAATAGTACGAGGCGAGGCACCAGGCGGCTCCCAAGGAGCCAAAACTCAGTATGGATGCATAAGCCGCCCATCCAAGAGGGCTTATATTGGTTTCCGCACTGCTTTTCATTGGTTCCTCGCCGTTTCGCGCTGGGTCTCCCAGAACATGACACGCCGCCGCAAGCTCCGAATCACACTGGAGAGGGAAATGCCGATAATTGCCAGAATGACAATGCTGGCAAAGTTGAGTGGCAAGTCAGCCGAGTTTGCCGATTCCTGGATGACGAAGCCGATACCACTGATACCGACCATAAATTCCATCACTACAGTGCCTATTAGCGCAAAAGTCAGACCTATCTCCAATCCAGCGAATATCTGTGGCAGAGCAGCCGGTATTTTCACATTCATAAGAATGGATAGTTGGGAAAGTCGCAGTGTCTGAAATAGGCCTTCCAGATCACGATCGTAACTTCTCAAACCCGCGATGGTGTTGACCAAAACAGGAAAGTAGGCCGACAAGGCCGCAAGAGTAATGACCGCTGGCTGCCCGAAACCAATCCAAATAAAAATGAATGGCGCAAGCGCAATTTTTGGTACTGACTGCAACGCCGTTATTGCAGGCAACAACAAAGCTTCAGCGAACTTAGATTCAACGACTAGACAGCCCAGAACGAACGCCACAGACACGCCGATTAGGTATCCGTACAGTAAGCTCGACAAGGTACTGAAGATCGTCTGATACATTTCGGGATTCGCCGCTTGCTTCAGTAATGTATTCCCTACTGAATAGGGCGAGGGCAATAGATAGCCGGGGATATCGAATATCTTGATGACTGCCCACCAGGCAATAATCAGCACCACGGCGATCAAAAGTTGTTGAGCTCTTTCTATCCACGTATTCATAGAGATGCGTACCTCTAAAGGCCGATGAACAGGCGTCTCAGCTTGCCAGCCAACTCCGTGAAGGCGGATGAACCCATGTCTTCTATGTTGCGGGGCCGTGGGATATTGACATCAATTTCATGCATGACACGACCAGGACGGTTCGACATCACAATAATACGGTCAGATAAGAAAACTGCTTCCGGGATACTGTGAGTAATAAACAGCACTGACTTCTGCTTCGACATCCATATTTTCTGGAGCTCTAGCATCATTGACTCCCGTGTCATCGCGTCGAGCGCAGCAAACGGTTCGTCCATCAACAGAAGGTTTGGATCATGAATGAAACCACGGGCAATGGCCACTCGTTGTTGCATTCCACCAGACAGCTCGTTCGGGAAGTGATTCGGGAAGTCCTGAAGCCCAACCAGCCTCAGGAGATCCATTGCTGTCTGCATGTAATCTCTATCCGACCTCTTCAATGCCCGAATCGGGACTAAGACGTTGCTCAATACCGACTTCCAGGGGAGTAGGGTTGGCTTCTGAAAAACGATCCCGACGTCCGGTCGGGGAGACATAATGGCATCGCCATTTAGTCGTAACTCCCCTGATGTCGGCTGCATGAGTCCCGATGCAAGCCGCAGCAATGTGGACTTACCACAACCGGACGGACCAAGGACAGATACAAATTCTCCGCGTCTGACTCGAAAAGAGAGATCACTCAGAGCATTCACATCACCCCGGCGACTCTTGTAAGTCACATTGACTTTGTCGATATCAAGTTCAGCGCCAATGGTTATGTTTTGCATCATTGTCATTGCCATTCACCCATACGGCGGGGCGCCCGACTGGGCGCCCCGGTTTTCTACAGTTTGTGGACCCTATTTCAGATCCTGCACTCTCTTCGCGATTTGCGCAGCATCGAACTTGTTGAATGCCGTCACAAAGGAGTTGGTGTAGACAGGCGTTGGATCGAGGCTTTCCTTAACCAGACCACCTTCGGCCAAAACCTTCACTTGGGTCTGCCAACCTTTGTCCGGATAACGCCCCCAATCCCGCGCCTGACCTTGTCCGAATTCGGTTGTCGACATCATATTCACCTTAATGATTCGGGCGTTGGTCTCAATCCACTCGGCGCGCTTCGATTCGTCGGGCTTGAGCGTCGGATCCAGTTCCCAGGCACCGGTAACGCACTTCTCTATGTTGGAAACACAGGCTACCGTTAGTTTTGCCAAGGCCCTGCCCATCCGCTCAACCAGCCCCGGGTTCTTTGTGATCATGTCCTTGTGAACGAGCAATCCATTCGTAAACATGTCTTTATAGGACTCTGGGAATTCCAGTAGCCGAAGTGGAAATCCGGCTTGCCGAATCTTCTCATGCTCAGCTGTGTAATAGTTCACAGCATCAATCGCGCCAGTATCTAGCTGTCTCCAGGCAGCTGGCCCAACGCCAACGGGCACGATAGTCACATCTTGCTGCCAGCGGATGCCCAAGTCTGACAACGCGGCTCGCGTCATGGGTAAGTTGGCCCAGGTCATGGCACCAACACCAAGTTTTTTACCGCGAAGGTCGGCAAGGGTCTTAAGAGGACTGCTCTCCTTCACAGCAATTTCATAGGGAGACCGACGTCGCCAATTGTAGACGTATGTCACCGGAAACGGCTCACCCTTGTTAAGAGCCTGCAGCACAAGGTCTGGATGTGCGAGAGCCGCCGTAATTGTACCCTGTGACACCTGAGGCACCGTGCGGCCAGAACCATCAAAGCCGATCAGCTTAAGCTCAATACCTTCTTCGGCAAAGATTCCGAGCTTCACGCCAAACCCAAGGTCAGCGTTGTGTACGCCGACAGCCTGCGGCAGTCCTAAAGTCACCTTATCCAGAGCGTGGGACTCCGCTACAAATAACAGTGAACTCCCCACCAACCCTGCTACTAAAACAATATTCCTGACATTCGCCATAGTTTTTTCCTTAGTTGTGGTTTTTCTAAGCGACCATTCCAGTTACGCTGCCAAATTCTTCCACCACATTCTTCACGTGGCCGATACCTTCGATTTCCCCCAGGACGGTATCGCCTCCCTTTAGGAAATGCGGCGGCGTCATGGCGTACCCGACGCCACTCGGCGTTCCCGTCGCAATGATGTCGCCTGGCTCAAGAGTCAGGCCTGCGGACAGAGAGGCAATGATCTTCGGAATACCGAAAATCATATTGTCAGTTGTTGAGCTCTGCCTGAGTTGCCCGTTAACCCAAAGCTTGATGCTACCGGTTAGATTCTCGATCCAATGGGAGCGCGGAACAATGCAAGGGCCAAAAATGCATGAACCATCCAGCGCCTTACCCTTGAACCATTGACCGTGCTTACGCTGTAAATCTCGCGCTGTGATGTCATTTATAATGGAGAAGCCAAAGATATGATCCAGCGCAGAAGCTTCGCTGATGTTCGTTCCGCGCTTTCCTATGATGACGGCAAGTTCAATCTCATAGTCCAACTCTGACGTAACGTCAGAATGAAACTTAATGTTTGAATAGGGACCGCTTACTGCAGTCGGCGGCTTAGTGAAGAACTGCGGCACAACTGGAAGCTCATGTGACCGATTTTGTGCCCGATCACCTTCTGCTACATGCTCAATGTAATTTCGGCCTACACAGTAAACATTCTTTGTCGGCCGCGGAAGTGGGGCCAGAATATCTTCTTCTTTTACGCTGAATGTGGAGTCTTTGTCGTGTGGGAACTCTTCGAGCAAAGCCTCCACAATGTCGACTGTCCAGTCCGCTCCTTCAATCAGCCCCTGCATTGTCTTCGGGAAATTAGCTGCCTTCCCATCAGTGTGAGGCTGCCTTTCCTGATGGCGCCTGACTGCACGGGGCAAATCAAGGATGGTGCTGCCCCCTATGAGAACGCCAATGCTCTCGCTTGCGGCAGTCTTGTAGGTCACCAACTTCATATAGATTACCCCTGAGTAAGGAATTGCACGACGAGACGGTTAAAGTCTTCTGCATGCTCGAACATTGGTCCGTGCCCGCAGTCCTCGAAGATCTCCAATCGGCAATTTGGAATTCTCTCGGCTGCAGCTTGGGCCAATTTCCAAGAAGACCGGATATCGTTTCGTCCCGTCACGATGAGTGTTGGAACGGAGATCTTATCGAGCTTCGGGAAAGCTTGAGTCTCCGGGTACCTCAATGCCTCAATCAGTCTGTCGTACATCGCAGTTGCTGCTTCACGGCGCCCAGGTAATGCATTTGAAGTGAGCTGAACCAGCAAGCTTTCTAGTGGAACCGACATCGGATCGTAAACGATATTCTCCATTCGACGCCGAGTGCCCACGAGCGTCCCATCGTCCATTGCCTTTAGGCCATTTATCCGCGACGCAGTGAGGACTTCGGCCTGTTCCTCAGCAGGATGGAGAGCAGATCCACTACCAACAATTACCAATCTGTTGACGATCGCTGGCTGCTGAAGTGTCAAGAGCGTTGCTATCAGGCCTCCGTACGAACTGCCAACAACGGATACCTTCTTAAACCCTCTTTGCTCAATGATGCCGAGGATCTGGGCAACATGCTCTTCTTGAGGGTATGACTGCGTGAAACTCGAGTTCGAAGAAAATCCGCAGGAAACTAAATCCGGCGCAACGACACTGAATTTTTGTGCGAAGCAATCGATGTTCCGAACCCACCGTTCGGCAGTAGTGCCCACGCCATGAATGAGCAGGACACCCTCACCCTCACCGGCATGTAGGATACGGCTTCTAATGCCATCAATATCGAGAAAGTCGACTCGCATTAGATTACTCAGCAGCAGGCGTCTTACGCATCACCTCTCCCACCGCCTGAATTGCTTTGACGATATTATGATAACCCGTGCATCGGCAAAGATTTCCTTCAAGGTTATGTCTCACAACTTCATCGGTTAGATCTGTCTCCCGATTTATGATATCGATCGACATCATCACCATTCCGGGCGTGCAATAGCCGCACTGCAATCCGTGATGGTCGTGAAATGCTTGCTGCACAGGATGGAGGGTTTCTCCAACGGACAAGCCCTCAATCGTCCTTACTGTTGAGCCGGATGCCTGAGCCGCAAAGACAGTACATGATTTCACTGCGATGCCATTCAGATGGATGGTGCACGCCCCGCACTGAGTGGTGTCGCAGCCGACGTGAGTGCCGGTCAGTCCAATTTCCCGCCGTATAAAATCCACAAGCAGAGTTCGTGTATCGACGACACGGCGATGTGTCTGACCATTAATGTTTAGCTCTACTTCTTGGGTAAATTCTTCTGTCTGCACGGCTTCACCTATCCGTAAATGTGTTCTGACGGATCACTTTGTCTTTGCGGCTTCTATTGCGGCCCAGACGCGAGCAGGAGTCATGGGCATATCGATATGTTTAATCCCCTGTGGGCGGAGGGCATCGACGACGGCATTCCTCACCGCTGCCAGAGCGCCAATAGTTCCGCTTTCTCCCGCGCCCTTGACACCAAGTGGATTCGAAGGAGCAGGAGTTTCTTGAACGCCTACGTCGAAGGGGGGGAAATCGATTGCCCGCGGCATAGCGTAGTCCATGAACGTGCCGGATAACGGCTGCCCCGACGCATGATCGAAGGTGCAATCTTCCATTAGGGCCTGCCCAACACCTTGGGCAATGCCACCATGGGCCTGGCCTTTAATGATAATCGGGTTGATTATCGTGCCGCAGTCATCGATGACCGTATACTTATGAACTTTGACACGCCCTGTCTGGGGATCCACGAGAACAGCACAATAATGGATGCCCGATGCAAAACTGCGGTCGGCCGGATCATGGAATGACAACTGTTCGAGGCTCGGCTCCATTCCCGGGGGAAGATTACCGCCTTGATAGGCCATCTGAGCAACATCCTCTAAAGTGACGTTTCGGTCGGTTCCTGGGATGTGGAAGACACCATTCTCGACGGTGACATCATCGTCGGAACATTCGAGCATGTGCGCAGCAATTTTCCGGCATTTCAGCTGCAGCTGTTGTGCTGCTTTCGCCACTGCAATCCCGCTGGTGATGGTTGAACGAGAGCCCCAAGTGCCATGGCCGAACTGCACCCGGTCGGTGTCACCTTCGACTACGTCTATGGTATCGATCGGACACCCCAACCAATCTGCCGCAATTTGTGCGTAGGAGGTCGCATGTCCCTGACCGTGCGAATGCGATCCGGCAAGCACTGTGATCTTTCCCGATGGCAGAATTCTGATCGCTGCAGAGTCCCATCCCCCCACGATTTTTCGCCCCATCGCAGCTGCTACTTTGCTGGGCGTTCCGACACAATCGATAAAGCAGGCAACTCCGATACCAAGTTGTAGCCCGCCTTCAGACCGCATCGCTTTTTGCTTCTCCCGGAGCTGATCGTATCCAAACAGATCAGCACCTTTGTCGAGAAGACCGATAGGATCGGCAGTGTCGTAGGTAATTCCAAATGGAACTTTGTATGGAAACTCTTCTTTGAGAATGAAATTGCGTCGCCGAATCTCCCGAAGATCAATTCCCATCTCGACGGCAGCATTGTCGACGAGGCTTTCCAAGACATATATGGCTTCAGGCCGCCCCGCGCCACGATAAGCCTGGATTGGCGGCGTGTTGGTGTGCACGCCACGCACTCGGCAGTAAGCCGTTGGCATCTTGTACAGGCCAATCAGTGAGCGCGAGTAAAAATGGGCCGGAATACTGGCACCCATACGTGTCTGGAAGGCACCGAGACCGGCGAGAGTGTCGGCACTAATGGCAAGAATTTTTCCATTCTCATCCAATGCCATTTTGCACTTTGTCCAGTGATCGCGAGCCTGCGAGTCTGCAATCAGGCCTTCTGATCGAGTAGACGTCCACCGTACTGGCCGGCCAACCCTTCTGGATGCCCACAGTAGTAGGGGCTCTTCCGGATGATTAGCGACTTTCATGCCAAACCCTCCGCCAACATCGGGCGATACCACGCGAATCTTATGCTCTGGATGCTTGAGCGTGTTCTGCGCCAGATCTCGCTTGAGCATATGCGGTGCCTGATGAGACACCCAGAGGGTAAAGCCGTCGCTGGCTGGGTCGTAACTCGCCAGAATCGCGCGTGGCTCCATCGGATTTGCGGTGATACGATTGTTCGTCAGCGTTATTTCAGTAACATGGGCCGCTGCGGAAAAAGCGGCTTCGGTTGCCGCCTTGTCTCCCATATCAATATCGAAAACGAGATTGGATTCCATGCTGTCATGGATAACTGGCACGTCATCGTCGAGTGCCTTTGAGGTATCAGTGATGAACGGAAGCGGTTCGTAGTCGATCTCGACTTCGTCTGCAGCGGTCAAGGCAGCATACTTGGTCTCCGCGACGACCAGCACAACGGGCTCGCCTACATACAACACTTTCCCGAGCGCCAACATGAATTGCGTCTCTTCAGGGCGGGCGACATTGTCCCTGGAATGCACAGGTGACCACACTACGAAGCGCCCAAGGCCAGCTTCCTCACAGTCCTTTCCAGTGTAGATGCCAAGGACGCCGGGCACCTTGGACGCCCTATCCGAGTTGATCTGCTTGATCTTGGCATGGGGATGCGGGCTGCGGACAAATATGGCTTGAACAGTCCCCGGCAATACAATGTCATCCACAAAGCTTCCGCGGCCGGTCAAGAAGCGGCGATCTTCTAAACGTTTGACTGGGGCTCCGACGTACATCATCAACTCCGATCAGAATTTGCGTTAGGCAGCGCTGCCAAGCTTTGCGACTGTTCCAGTTGGGATATGTCGCGCTGCCTTCAGAGCCACATCATCCCACTTGGTTCCGGTTTCTGAGTTTCGGCCCGCGCTACCATTCTTGGTGAGATTTTGCGCCGTAAGCTGCGTATGTTCGGTTAGTGGGCGCTCTTTGGCTTCCCAGATCTGTAGTGCTTCTTCAACGGGGCGGCTATCTGACACTGCTACCGCCAGTGACAACGCGTTCATCATTGCGCACCCAGCACCTTGGCCCAGCGCAGGAGTCATGCTGTGAGCGGCATCCCCAATGATGGCCACCTTGCCGTTGGACCAGGATTTCAGCATGGTTGTTTCAAAGAGATCCCAGCGCCCCCCGCTACCAATCCGGGAGAATACTTCGCTCAGTTGGGGGAAGTCCGACTTCCAGGCTTCCGTATTAAATGGAAGCATCTGGCCGTCATGATCATCCTCTCGTGTCGTGAAGCACAGGTATAAGATTTGTGGGTCGCATGGCACATACAGCGCGCGACGATAGCCTGCGGAGTGATAGGCGATAACATTGTCGCTATCACCTTTCTTGCGCGGCACGAGCAGGCGTATGGCGCCGAAGCCGGCCTTCTCACGACTCTTCAACAGCCCAACAGAATCTCGAACATTTGAATGCACGCCGTCAGCGCCAACGACGAGGTCTGCCGTCGTTGTTTTTCCTGAAGCTGTGGTGATAGTTCCGTTAGGCGTAGCTGAGACAATGTTACTATTCTTTACCAGCTCAACATCGCTGCTAACAGCAGCCTTCAGCAGTGCTTCGTAGAGTTTCTGACGCGTCATAGTGATCATTCGTGTGCCGCGTTCTGCACCAAAGACATCACTACCGGTTATGACATTTTTTGCGTCATGCACATGATACGATGGCGCTTCATGCGCGTTATCCATCGCTATATCGTAAACGCCGAGAGCTCGAAGGATATGCAAGCTGTTTTCCCAGATGAAGATTCCGGCGCCGAACGCACGCAGCTCAGGCCCGCGCTCATGCAGTCGAACACGCCAACCGTTCTTTGCTAAACTTGCGGCCGCCACCAAACCAGCAAAGCCCGCTCCTACAACCTCTGCATTCTTACTCATCTTTGCCTCTCGTTATTCTGCATACCTATGGGATCAGAACCCGTAGTGACTCTCTGCTATCATGGCAGCTTTGATGCCCAACTCTTTCTGAGCGGAAGTTGGGGCGTAGAATTCGAGAACCATCCCGTCCGGATCCTTGATAAGGAAGCTTTCCTTATGCGCTTCCTTAATGATGCGATCGACCGGCACTCCAGCTGTTACGAGACGCTGTATTGCGGCCGACACCTCAGCTACGGACGGAAGCTCAAATGCGAATCGGATCAGGCCGCGATCATGCGGGTCATTGCTTTCTTGACGGACCAGAAAAATTGCCGCTGAGTAGCTACAAGCAGGCGCGGTGTAAGCAGCAAAGCCTCTTTCATCATCGCGCCATTTTTCTAGAAGTCCGGCACCGTTTCGGAAGAAAGCGCACATTCGATCAAAATTGCGAGCTTTCAGCACAGCATGCGTGATTCGAACAGGATGAATTGGGGCGTCTTTTACGGTCCGGATATCTGGCTGCGTGTGATAGCGCGCATCCGTACTGGGTTCGTTTTTGCCTGGGTTCCACTCGCCGCTGACTGAAGTTTCGCTGTCGTATAAGTCGCGCCAGTTTTTCGAAACATCAGCATAAAATTCGTGGATATTTCCGTCCGGGTCAAAGAAGTACACGCTGTGCGAAGAGCGATGGCGTACGGTCCGATGTGCCTTCCAGCCCGCCGCTTGGGCACGTTCATAGGCCTTCGTCAGCTCGAATTCGCTTTCCATCTCCCAGCCAAGATGGTTCAGCCCGGGCCGGGCCCCTTGGCCAGGCGCAAGAATGCGGTGGCCATCCTCACCCAGTACAGCCTCCTTCGTCACCTGAATCATGCCGATGTCATGATGGGTATTGCCATTAGACACAAATCCGGCGCGAATTTGCGGCTGTTCGAGGACAACTTCAAAGCCACAGATCTTATTGTAGAAGGCCAGGGAGGCCCTCACATCGCTCACGAAGATGTTGCCATGGCAAAGTCGCCGCGGGCTTACATGTAACGGGGCTTCCAGCTTATCCGCACTCATGGCCTGACCTCGTTAAGTTAATCGGTTACCGCAATGGCGGTGATTTCAATCAGGCAGCGCTTATCCGTCAGACTGCTGACTTCGACCATGGTCGACGACGGCGGATCCTTGGGGAAATATTTGCGACGAACTGAATGGATTTCCGGGAACTTCGACATATCAGTGATATACACATCTACCCGAACAACATCGTCGAGGGTCGCTTTCGCTCCCGACAATGCCGCCTGCAAATTCTGCAGCACCTGTTCGGTCTGAGCGGCAATATCACCCACACCGACGATTTCACCAGCTTCATTTTTTGAGAGCAGGCCCGAAACGAAGATCATTCGTCCAGGCTTTGCCGCAGTAACGACAGACCAGACCCCAGTTGGCTTGACGAGCCCTTGTACCGGGACGATTTCTTTGCGCTTACTCGACATCAGTTTTCTCCAATTCAATACTTAATCTTCTACTCGTTTGTGCGCGATTATTGCCCACGGATATCGTCATAATTGGTCGGCTTCACCTGTACGATGCTCGACAATTTCGCGTAGTTTTCGCCGTAAAGCCGGGCAACCGGGGTGTATTTCGAGATATCCAGCCGAAGGGTCTGTCGATCTACCAATCCATCGCGGACGTGAATGACTCGAATAATTCCGAGTACAATCCGACTTCGCTCACTGAGCTTGATGGTTTGATAATGCGTGCACTCGAACGAAACCGGCGATAATGCGATACGAGGCGGAGCAATCGCTGTAGATCCGCGAACTTCCAATTCTGTCGCATCTGTTTCGGACTCCTCGGGGGGAAAGTCCGCGGCGCTTACACTCATTCTCCCCAAGAGATCCTCGTCAACAATATTGACGACGAATTCTCCGATTCGCTCGATGTTTCGCGACGTATCTTTTAGCGAACCGTCGATCCGCGCCGCGGAGCCGAATGCCATTATTGGCGGCTCATCAGACAGCACATTGAAAAAGCTGTAGGGCGCTGCATTCACAGTGCCACTCTCATTCAGTGTGGTGACCCAAGCAATTGGCCGGGGGATGACCAAAGCTGCCAGCAACTTGTAAAGTTGCTGATGCGTCAGCTCGGTCGGATCGAGTTCCATATCAGGCGTCCATCTGGCGGCACGCAGTGACTGCACGCTCGGTTAAAACGCGGACAAGGTGTGCGCGATGTTCAGGCGTAGAATGGACGTCGCGAATGAAGTCTTTGGTTCTGAATGTGACGTCCGCAATGGCCTTTGAATCGAAAGATTTCGTTAAAGCGCTCTCGAACTCTTTCACACGGAATACACAGGGTGCGGCACCTGTGACCGAGACTCGCACCGAGTCTTTGAATTTCGCTAAGAATACGCCAACGATAGCGAACCGCGAGGCGAGATTTGCGAATTTTAAATAGACCGCCGCCTGAGGGATCGGATAGCGAATTGCCTGAACAATCTCGTCCGGCCTTAGCGCAGTCTCAAAGAGGCCCTTGAAGAAATTATCTCCAGGAATTGTGCGCTGAGTGGTGACGATAGTAGCGCCGAGACCAAGAACTGACGCCGGGTAATCAGCCGCTGGATCGGCATTGGCAATTGATCCGCCGATGGTGCCGCGGTGCCGGACCTGTACATCGCCAATCCCGCCTGCGAGGGACTTCAAGACGGGCAGCGCACGAGCCAACTCGTCAGACGAAGCGACTTTGTAGTGTCGCGTCATCGCACCAATTTCGACCTCGGTTGCCTGAACCGATATCTGATCGATACCAGGAATGGCAGCGAGGTCGATGAGTCTGGAGATCGGCGACAGACGCAGTTTCATGCTCGGAATAAGGCTCATGCCCCCAGCCAGCACCTTTGCGTCCGGGTCGGACGCCAGTGCGGCCATTGCATTTTTAAGTGAGTCTGCGCGCTGATACTGAAACGGATACATCTCCCCCCCCTTTACTGCCTCAACCGCACAATGGCCTCGTATACAAAAATCGTAACAGGGCGTCGGCACAGAGTCAATACAAATACGTATACAAGGACTGAATTGTTGCGACCAGGCGTTCGCTGTCGCCCAGTAGAATTGCGCAAAGCGTCAGGATGACCAAAGCCAACAAAGACGCCGCTGCGATTGAGCTGGTCCAGCCATGGCGCAATCCCGACGGCTCGTCTTCAGACGCAACGCTACATTTCGCCACAACTGGCGCGTCGCCCCCCGGCTGCGTCGTAATTATGAGATCGCCAAACTTACCGAAGAACTCACCAGCTAGCTTTGCAGCCGCCGCATCAATCAGACGTGAGCCAATCTGAGCAAGTTTCCCCCCGACCGCGGCAGTGACGGCATAGGTCACATTTGTCCCGCCGGCGGCATCGCGAAGCGTCACAACAGCTTTGCCCCCACCAAAACCCGCAACCCCCTGGCCTTCGCCGGAAATTACGTAGCCGTTAGGTGCATCGATTTCGGAGAGCTGAATAGAGCTCACGAATGCAGCGCTCACCGGTCCAATCTTCATCCTTACCGTTGCGCGAAACTTATTCTCGCCGATTTCGTCCAACGCATCACAGCCCGGAATCGACTGACGCAGAAATTCGAGATTGTTGAGCGCTTGCCACACCACATCTTTGGGTGCCGCAATGAATTGAATCCCGTTTAACTCCATGACCTCATGCCTCCTCTTACACAATGCGCACCAGTCACGAACTTCTCAGCTCGACTACCTGTAAAGTGAGCGCTGCCGCATCCGCTTGACATCTACAGAAATCGCGAAGTCGGCGTTTTTAATATAAGCCTTCATATTCTTCTCAATCTCGGACAACTCGTATTTGTAGTTCACCATCAAGCCGAGGGACTGTTTGATACCCGAGGCCGAGATATCGGATTTCCAGTTGATGCGCTCAATTTTAGCACCGTTACTCAGATGAAAGTGGGTGACTGGATTGAGCGCACGGCGCGCATCAGGTGATGGTGTTGTGAGATACTGCGCACAGGCATCCATGACCAAGTTCTTGGTCCTGTCGTCAAAGGTTGCGGGATCTTCTGTGACGACTTTTGCAACAGACTCTAGATTGGCGTTCAACCAATGCCGAAAGCCAGGAATGGGCGACAACGTCGCAAATTGCTTTATATGAGGCAATTCAGCCGAGAAGTATTCGACCACCCGCTTGATAAGGAAATTTCCGAATGCGATTCCGGCCAGGCCCATTTGGCAGTTCGAAATCGAGTAGAAGATTGCGGTGTCAAAATTCTCAACTGGCTCAGCGGTCGCCTTTTCGTCGAGCAGTGACTGTACGTCTGTCGACAAGCCGGTTGTTAGCGCCACCTCAATGAATATCAACGGTTCGTGTGGCATCGAAGAATGGAAATAGGCAAAGCATCGACGGTCGCAATCCAGCCGATTTTTAAGATCCGCCCAACTATGGATCGGATGTACCGACTCATACTGGATGAGCTTTTCTAGCAGTGATGCCGGAGAGTCCCAGGTGATTTGCAAAAACTGTAAAAACCCGACATCGAACCATTTCGAAAGCAGGTTCTTGAGACACAGCTCGAGAGCTTTAAGATTTGGCTTTGATTTTAACCGCCTTAAGACGTCAGCCCGCAGGTCGATGAGAAACTTTATGCCATGGGGGCCATCGTTGAACCGAGTCAGAATGCGCTCAACATCCGACTGTTGGGCGATGATTTCGAGTATTTCGATTTTTTCGCTGTCCTCGAGCTCTGAATAGCGCGCTCGAAGTTCAGCTGCGAATTTGCGCGACTGCAACTCGTTGAAGTCGTCCTGGATTATTCGCAGTAGTTTTTCCGCCGACGCTGGCGGGGGCAGACGAGGTTGAGAGCGGACGCCATGCCACCGGGCCACCCATCGACGGAATGGGTCTGCAACATACCGAACCGCAAACATCTTTCCCCCCATATCGACCTCACCCCCAACTCACCGAATGATTGTTTGAGATTGATTTAAATACTATTCTAGGTTGCTCGTTAACTTAAAAACTTGCCATTACGAAAGGCGAAGCCGCGACCACTCGGTGCTTGGCGCCCCTAGCTGAGTATGCTATTGGCTGTGCTGCACAGCGTCAAGACAAATACGTATACAAATCCGATAGAAGTTCATTTGAGAGCTAGGAGTTTTACATCTTCTGCATGACAATCGACGAAACAGACGGCAAATCCATCATCCCACCGCGGCCTTATCTTCGGGACGAGGTTTTTCAGCGAATCAAAGAACATGTGGCTGGCTTGGCCACCTCCGGTACGGCGCCGGTCATTTTGCGTGAAGCAGATCTTGCACGGCAATTTGGTGTCAGCCGGACGCCCGTTCGCGAAGCGCTGAATCGACTGGTCCAAGATGGGCTGGTTGTGCTCGAGCCGCGCCGCGGCGCTAAAGTTCGCCCGACCTCGCTCGAAGACTATTTGGCTTGGCTCGAAATTCGCGAGGCGCTCGAAGGCTTTGCTGCGCGGCTCTCTGCGTTGCACGCCTCCCCTGCGACCATTGCGGAGATGCGCGCCTTGTTCAGGCAGTTTGAAGGCGTAGACATCGATGCCGGGCCAGGGGCCGTAGCCTTTGCGAAAGCAAATGCGCACTTCCACCGAATGCTGGTGCAATCGAGCGGCAATGCCTTGCTCATACGTGTCGCGCAAACCTACGACCACATGGGCACAGTCCAACTCAAGATCATTGAGCGATTGAATCGCGCGCCAAACTCCCTGACCGAGCATCAGTCGATCATCGACGCAATTGCAGCGCAAGATGGAGATGCCGCAGACTTTGCTGCTCGACAACATGTCCGCGAACTGCGTGACGAAGTTCGACGAAAGCTGTTGGCTTTAGAGCCCATCGCAAAATAGTCCTTCTTTGTATGTTCGCCACGGCATGTGCCGGCCCAGCTCGCTACCCATTGCACGGCATCCATTCGCGTGAGCCGAGCAGCGGGTCGTCACGCCGACACTGGACGCCCGTCACGGTGACGGCGTTCCACTGCAGTTTGGATGCCCACCACACGCCACCCTCACACGCCGCCTCTGCCGCCAGCGAACACGTCGCGATAGGTGTCGCGTAGAACGTTCTTTTGGACCTTCCCCATCGAATTCCGAGGCAGGTCGTCGACAAACAACACGCGCTTCGGCTGTTTGAACTTAGCCAGGCGGCCATCGAGTGCTTTCAAGATGGCGTGTTCAGTCAGGTCGCGCGATGCCGACTTGACCACAACAGCGGCGACGGCTTCGCCAAAGTCATGATGTGACAGACCGATTACCGCGCTTTCAATCACGCCTGGTATACCGTCGATCTCGGTCTCGACCTCTTTGGGATAGACATTGTAGCCGCCAGAAATTATGAGATCCTTGCCGCGTCCAACGATGTGGACATAGCCTTTATCATCTATTTTTCCGAGATCTCCGGTTATGAAATACCCATCTGGTCGAAATTCCTGTGCCGTCTTCTCAGGCATACGCCAATAGCCCTTGAACACATTTGGTCCCTTGACTTCAATCATGCCGATGTCGTTGCGTGCGAGTATCCTGCCGGTGTCAGGGTCAGTAATTCTCAAGTCGACATCTGGCAGCGGCCGCCCAACAGTTCCAGCCATACGGTCGCCCTCATATGGATTGGACGTGTTCATATTGGTTTCGGTCATTCCATAGCGTTCGAGAATACGATGGCCGGTCCTCGCCTCCCATTCGCGATGGGTTTCAGCAAGCAATGGAGCAGAGCCGGAAATAAATAGGCGCACATTGCGTACCAGATCGCGGGTGAGCTCAGACTGCAGCAGTAGCCGAACATAGAAAGTTGGCACACCCATCATGCAAGTTGCGCGCGGCAGCAGATCAATGATCTGGTCTGGATCAAACTTTGGTAGGAACAGCATACTGGCGCCAGATAGCAACGTTATGTTGGTTGCCACAAACAGGCCGTGGGTGTGAAAAATCGGCAACGCGTGCAGAAGACGATCGTGAGCGCTGAAGCGCCATAGCGACACGAGCGTCATTGCGTTGCAGAGCAGGTTGTTGTGGGAGAGCATGGCGCCCTTGCTGCGCCCTGTGGTGCCGGAGGTGTAGAGGATCGCGGCCAGATCGTGGGCCTCTCGCACCACTGGCACAAACGCTGTGGACGCACGGCGCGCCAATTCGAGGAGGCTGCCCTCGCCATTTACGCCCAGCGTTAGGCAATGCGCCACGTTGCACTTTTCGACAAGGGGCTGCAGGGCCGCCTGAATGTCTGGCCGGCACACCACGATCCGTGGCGCGGCATCGCTTATAAAATATTCGAGCTCCACCAGTGTGTAGCCGACGTTGAGCGGCAAATAGACTCCGCCGGCGGCCAAGACACCGAGATAGAGAAGCAAAGCCTCAGGCGACTTTTCAACTTGAATGGCAACGCGATCACCGGGCTGCAGCCCCAATTGCACAAAGAGGTTGGCGTACTGATGGGCCAGGCTGAAGGAGGCGGCATAGGAGAAGGTTTGCCCCCCTGGCACATCTAGGAATGTGTTCTCAGGGTTTGAATTATTCCGCCTTATATACTCGTATATATTGTTGTTCATCGCCTGCATATTGGTCGCGTCCATTATTGTTTACGTATTTGTATACCATATTATTGCATTTGTCACTTCAATTCCTGGGTGTAGTGCAGTTACTATGTACACGTGAATCGCACCGTCGGTCCACAATAGAGGGTTGATTCTTCGCTGCCGCTCTAGGTGTTGTGGTTTTGCGCTTTGTAAGGGCCGGCTAGCATTGCTTTTGGGGACGTTCAAACACGTATACAGATTCTGCCGGAGAATTTTGATATACGAATACAGCGCCGCCCGATTCTAAACCTCCGCTCTTGCGGGCATTCAGGGTGGTGCCGCAATCGGTAACAGGAAACTTCCGTGAACTTCTCCAAGTCGGAAATCCCCCCCCGCCCTTACCTCCGTGAAGAAGTATATCTGCGATTGAAGGCCTATGTGTCGGATGTGGCCGCGGTCACGACGGGTGAAATCATGCTGCGCGAAGCCGACTTGGGCCGGATTTTGGGTGTGAGCCGCACCCCCATTCGCGAGGCGTTAAACCGCTTACATCAAGAAGGCCTGCTCGAGGTGATTCCCCGGCGGGGCGCGCGGGTTCGGCAATCGACAACGGAAGAATATGAGTGTTGGCTTGAAATTCGCGAGGTGATTGATGCGTTGGCGGCGCGCCTGGCCGCGACCCGCATTGATGCGGCGACGATTGAGCGGATGCGGGCTTTATTCAGCGGTTTTAACGAAGAGACGCTAAAGGATCGTGAGACCTGCGTACAGTTTTTGAACGCCAATGCGACGTTTCATTTGATGATCGTTGAGGCGAGTCAGAATCCGTTGCTGCAGCGGCTGGCCAGCCGGCATGATTATATGGGCCGCGTGCATCGGCAAGCGACGAATGCGACGGGGCGGCTGAGCAAATCTGTGCTGGAGCATACTGAACTGATTGACGCGCTGGAGCAGCACGATAGTGAGACGGCAGAGCGTATTGCGCGTGAGCATGCGCAAAGCCTGCGCAAACACGCGTTTCGCAAAACCGAGGTTTGAGTCTACGCGCGCGGTCCTAGTGGCAAGACTAGCTGATCTAAGTCGGGCTGGGCTGTGCCGGTGCGGCCTACGTTGCTGTCCGTCATCAGATTATTTGAGACTAGGCATTGCGTTTTCTAGCAGAGGCTCTGGTCCATTCTGTGTTTCATGTCCGCCGTCAGGAATCATTAGACAAAGTGGCGTGATTCGTTAACGGAGGATTTCTGGTTCATCGTAGCTTTTACAAGGAGCGAAGATGAAAACACAAACCCGGGCCAGTGGGGACAGCCGAACAGCATGTGCGGGATATCCGCCGAGCGACGCGCAAGAGTATTCCGCGGAAGAGAAGATCCGGATCGTGCTGGCTGGGTTGCGCAGCAGTATTCGATATCAGAGCTTTGCCGCCGCGAGAAGACCGCGGAAAACCTGTCTTGCAATTGGTCGAAGGAATTCCTCGAGGCTGGCAGGGGCCGCGTGGCGAAGGAAGGAGTCTGGGGCCTTCTGCTCTCCGGCCTGATTTCCCTGATCTGCATAAATAACTGGGAAATTGACGCATTTTATCCCGCCCAGCGAACGGGGGCCGGTCAGATGGCCTTCTCAGGTTAAATGCAAGCATGCGACTGCTTCACGCCATAGGACACCGCGGCCATCCCTAACATTCAGGTGGCTAAATCACTTTGTTCAAATACGAAGGGACATATTTTCGTTTGCGTACCAACACCTAGAGAATGCTCAATGGCGCCGCAAACGCCACATAGCCTCACAATGAGCTAGGCCAGAATCACTTTTCGCACTCGAGAATGACAGCGTCCACGACCTGGGTACGCAAACGATAATATTCTCGTATTTATTGATTAAGCGGCTTTTTCTGCCGGACATATCCGACATCTTAAGAAGCGCCGACCCGGCTGAACCCCATTTCCCGAACGATGTCCTCCCTGTCAACCACCTGCCCGGTTTACCTATGGCTGGGCGCCAATCCGGCGGGTACAGCACAGGAGCATGGAAATGTCGAAGAAATCAGGTGGTGGCGGCTCTAAGACGCCTATCCCACGATCGGTCGCCAACAATGCGGCCAACCAGAGTAATGCCAACGCGGGGACGTCGGGTGTGAACCGAGCGTATTCGCAAGCCCAAGGCAATCGCGGCACGCAAATGGCGCAGACCAAGAAGTAATCAGCAATCGATGGTGGGCGGGCGCTGTGGCGTCCGCCTATCTCACGCTGGCATAGAAGGTCGGATAAATGGCGAAGAAAGCCTTCTTGCTGCCGAAGAAGCGTGCGACCGGCGTTCGGCCGAGAGCGTGCATGTAGCGCAGGCCGAAATACAATGGTGCTTCCTCGTCGGGCCGCCATGCGTTCTGGCCGAGGTGTTGGTACACCCTGTTCATCATGGCGCCGAAGAGTGAGCGTTCCGGCACGGTACCCTGGCGCCAGCGTCGTAGGTTGCGGCGCTGGTCGTCGGCATCCGCCTTGTCGCCATCGAGTAGGAGTTTCTCGGCAAACTCTTCCGAGGTCTGTATGCCAAGGCGCTCCTGCAGGGCCGCCAGGCTAACGGCGAACGGGTGTGAGTTCTTGCCACCATCTTCGGTGGGCAGGCAATAGGCTAGCCGCGAGCCGTCGGAGTTCGGATAGGCATGAACTTCCGCGACAGCCAGGATATACAGGGCACCGAGCATCCGCAGCGGGGCAGACGCGACTGCATACTCCTGGATGGTGGTGGCGGCTTCGATGTCTTTCCAGCACGCATCAGGCAGATAACGTGCTAGTTCGGTTGTGCGGCTGACCTCAATGGCATCGGCAAATCTGCCTTTCCTGGCCAGTGCGGTGGCCCGGACGGAAGCTTTGTCCAGGGGGAGCAGGCAACGGATGAAGGGCGAAACCCAGTTTGCGGGTAGTTCCGGTGTCGGCTTTGCAGTACATTCCAGGCTGTAGATGACAATTTGCCAGCTCAGGCGGTTCATGACGATGGCGCGTTCATCGGCTTCTTCGTCATTAGGGTAGGTGTTTCGTACGTAAGCATCGAACTGTTCGGCGCCATGGATGGCCGCCGGCATCGCTTTCATCATATCGGCGAGCAAGGCTTCGGCGCTGGCAGGACTGGCAGTACCATCCAGGACCTTCTTCACCGTCTTGATGTCGATGGATGTGTCGGTGGCCTTCTTCAATGCAAGGGCAGATCCACCTGGTCGGCTCAGGAAGGCCTCGAAGGTTGGGATGGGGGGAATCAGCAGAGTCGGCATATCAGTCGGGGCGGCCGGTCGGCTCGGGGTCGGTCATGGCGGTGATTGAGCGGACAATCCTGAGCCAGACCGAACGGCCTGTCATGTCGTCCTTGGCCAGGTACTCATCCGCCATCTTCGATGCTTCCAAAGCGGCGATGCCGCCAAAGCGTTCAATCAGGACGCTCGCAATTGACCAGACTTCCTTTTCAGTGACAGCGGACTGGTCGATCATCTCGGCAACGGATCTGGTCATTCCGGTACCACTTCATACAGTTCACCGACGATCGGAAAGTGGACCAGAAGGCTGGTGATATTCTTTCCCGTAGCCTGCTGGATTGCCTCGCCGTAATGGCTCAGCTGCGAGCCATAGCTGATTGCCCGTTCTGCCTGTTTATCACGGGCGCCGGGGAAGGATTTATGGTCGATGATGGCATAGCCGTCTCTGTGCTCGACCAGCATGTCGATACGGCCGTTTACGAGCTGGTCACCGATGCGGGCGGCAACGGGCAGTTCCTTCAGAGTTTTCGAGCCATCCCAGGTCTTATCGATATAAGAGCTCAAGGCTTCGCTCGCCGTCAGGATGTGTTCTGCATCGACGAGGTTGACGCCCCAGCGTTCAAGGATCCCCTTGGCCATGGCAAGGCGTTTCGCCTTGTCGGTACCTGGACGGTCGGCAGCAATCACGGCATGGACCGCATGACCAACCATTTCCATGTCGGGCTTGCCAACAATCGGAATGCGCGGGCCGAGGTCCACGACTTTGGCAACTTTGAACTTTGTCTCGGTCGTGGCCTTGCTTGGACGCTTGAACAGGGGTTGACGCTCGACCGGGACGCGCTCCAGCCGAATGTAAGTCGGCGGAGCCTCAATCCCTGCTGCACCTTCTTCCGGTGCCACCAGTGTCAAGACCTCGGCCGGGAACTTTGAGTTGCCTGCCGAGATCGGGTCGCCGCCTGCTTCGGGCAACGACATATGGCCTTTCTGGTCCGCGCCTTCATCCAGGACGTCCAGCCACCCGGTTTTACGTTTGATGGATGGCGCGAGGATGGCGTAGTCGCGGGCGCGGGTCAGGCCGACGTAGAGGAGGCGTGTTTCCTCCTCGCGTGCCCGCCGCACGGCAAGTTGCCCGAGCTTGGAGTTGAGTGCGGTGACATCCAGGCCACAATCCGTCAATTGAAGTCCATAAGGCCAGGGCCAATATCTAATCCAGCGGCCCACCAGCGGATTGAGCCAGTCAAGATCACCTTCAACTTCCGCAACTGGTTCGAACAGGCGCGGCTTGGGCTTGTTGTCCAGTTCGGTCAGGATGACCAGTGGCCATTCGAGGCCTTTGGCGCCGTGGTATGTCATCACCTTGATGGCGTCCGGTGCCAGGCTTTTCGGTCGCTTGGTTTCGGCCTGGCCGAAGGCGAGCAGCAGGCCGGACAGAGTGGCTGGATAGCCCGAGCCGGAGCATTCGGATTCGTAAGTACGGGCGAAGCCACGCAGGGCTTCGAGGTCATCCAGGCGGATGGCATGGTTGCCCCAGCGCTCCACATGAGACAGCAGAGGCGGCAAGGTCATGACGGCATCCACCATTTCGGCAGGCGTCAATTCAAGCAATTGCTCACGCAACTTTTCCAGATCCTCGGAAATTGGATTTGCCGCCCTCAGAGCTTCATCCATTTTTTCCGCACCGACGGCTTGGAGCCAGGTATCAGATGTCGGGCCATCTGCGAAGAAGCGGGCAAGTTCGGCCAGTGCAAGCCTGTCGCTCTGGTCGGCGACCCAGCGCAGGGCGGCCAGCACTAGTTCGACATGTGCCGTCGTGCCAAGGTCGTCGCGTTCGACTGCGACGGGAAGACCGGCTTTGCTGATGGCTGCGGCGATAGCGTTCACGTCGCCGCGGCTGCGGCACAGGATTGCGATGTCGCGGAGTGCCAGCGGCCGCATGTCGCCATCGTTCTTGCCTTCAACAATCCAGTCGTCCGGATTGTCCAGGGCGGCCCTCACCCCGGCAGCCAGTGCCGCAAACTGTTCCTTTGCGAAACCAGGGAGCCGCCATACGCCTAAGGCAGATTTGGCGAAGCCTGCGTCGGCTCGCTCTGTACCGGAGAATTTGTGCTCAGCCGGTGGCAGGCCCATCGCCATTAATGACGGCTC
>Ga0208243_1000457_pt1 | contig 23021 bp, 20 predicted proteins | sample Subbio2Aug_QV12A_FD_184826 | JGI IMG/M metagenome (GOLD analysis project Ga0208243, IMG submission 184826) | Serpentinite rock and fluid subsurface biosphere microbial communities from McLaughlin Reserve, California, USA - CR12Aug_QV12A (SPAdes) | ecosystem: Environmental > Terrestrial > Deep... | reverse complement strand
GGGCGGCCCTGACCCCGCGGGATCGGGCTCGGCGCGGGCGCCCGGCGCGACGGCGTCGACGAGTGCCTCGTAGCTCGTCTGGTTGTTCAGGAGGAGATCGAGCGGAATCGTACGGCCCGGGGCCGCTGCGGCCGCCTCGCCGCCCGCCACGACGATGGGCGTCCTGTCTGACGTGTCGGATGCGTCCCGCCGCTCCGGGCCACCCGCGCCGACGACGACCGTGCGGCCCTCGATCTCGACATAGGAGCGGAGGGCGAGCTTGTCGGCGATGCCGGCGGCGTAGGCCTTCAGGAAGCCGAGCCATGCATCCACCTGATCGTTGCGGACGGCGCCGGTGGCCTCGATGAGCTGACCGCCGCCCGGCGCAGCGGTCAGCCGGAACAGCACGCCGTCGACGATCTTGGACCGCGCTGCCAGGGCGAGGGTCTCCTCCAGGAAGCTCTCGGCGGTGCGCACCTCGGAACGGACGGCGGAGACGCCGAGGACCTGCTCGGCTATCAGGTCGGCCACCTCGTCGACCCTGGCCTTGTCCAGCACGGTGCCTTTCAGGACGACGGTGCCGTCGCGCTCGATCGCCACCGTGAGGGGCAGGCCCCGCGCCGCGACCAGGGCCGAGAGTTCGTTCTCCAGCACGTCTCGCGCCCAGAGGCGCAGCCGGACCGGGATGCCCGTCTCGCGCACGGCCTCGCTGATCGCGCGGCGCTCCACGAGGGTATCGACATAGCCCCGCGCATTGATCGTGCCGTCGACCTCCTCGTCGACAGTGACGTCGCCGGCGAAGGGGAAGCGGCCGACAGCCGAGCGCACGACCTCGACATCCGGTGCACCGCCAGTCGAGACCAGGCCGGACAGGGTGGTGCCGCCGCCGGAGAGGGCGACCGCGCCGAGGCCGAGAAGCAACACCAGCACCGCGACCGGGACGCCGTAGCGGATGGCCCTTCGTTCGGAGGTGCCCGGCGGTCGCGGCGCCGCGGAGGCCGGCTTGTCCACGGACGCGGACGACAGGAGCTGATTCCAGTTGGCGCTGGCCTTGGCGACCGCGAATCGCGTTGTCGCGACCGTGACCACTTCGAGCTGGTCGATGTCGTGCCAGGTCGCATTGCCGGCCTCGATCGTCAGGCCGGTCGACGTCGCGACGGCACCCGCCGCCGCCGCGATGGAAATCGTGCCGCCGGCGATCCGCAGCTTCGCATGCGCCGGCCTGAGGGCGACGTCCGTGATCTGGAGATCGTCGTCGGCACCGGACCCGATGACGTATTCGCCGTCCTCGAGCGCAACCTCGACGCCGTTCTGCACGCCGTTGAGGATCTTCAGGATGACGATCTGTCCGTGGTTGCTCATCGACCAAGTCCAAGGGTGCCCGAATGGCGGCGGCCGGCCCCGTCCGGGGTGCCGGTCGGACGGAAGAACGGCAGCCTGTACCAGCGTTCGGCGACGATCATAGAGCCTCGCAGCCCCGCCACTGTGACCGAAAGCACACGGGACAGGCAGCGGCTTCCGCGCCGCCAGGGTGAATCGGTCCCCGGCGCCGCATGGAGTGTCGGACGACACAGTGCGGGCTCGGCTGCGGCGGTCATATCGCGCTGCAGAGCGATTCAGGAGATTCACTCGATGACGGGAATGGTCTGAGAATCCCTCGGATTTCTCGCGCCGGCTCCGAGGACGTCGGTGGCGGGATTGTGCGATTGCGGCAGGATTGAAATGCGGAACGAGATGCAATGTCCTGACCTCGCCGAGAGGACGAGTTGCATCGCGCGGACGGGCATCCTGCTCCTGCTTCTGGCCGGCCTGTCGGGTTGCATGAGCATCTTCGAGGGCGTCGACGAACGGCAGCCGGACGGCGTGGGAGAGTTCCTGTCCAAGGACTTCCAGCGCGAGGCGGTGTTCAGCAATTCGAACGGCCCCCGGCTGGTGGGGCCGCGCCGCAGCGAAGACGGATACATCGACACCGCGGCGGTCAATTCCACGGATCGAGCCCAGAGGGAACGGCGCAACGCCCCGTATGACGGAACCGCGTCGCTCGGCGGCGACCCGACCGTGCTCGGCGGAACCGACCCGGACCGGGATTCGGGCGGCGCGACCGCGGGACCTCTCGCCGGAACCAGCGGAGCGCCGGGCGGACGCCAGTTCACCGCGGGCGAACGCGTGACGCTGCGGTTCGACGACGAGCCCCTGCCGAGCGTCATCCGCCAGGTTCTCGGGGGCGTCCTGCGCGTCAACTACGTCATTCCCCCCGGGCTCACCGGCAACGTGACCTTCAGGACGGAACGCCCGATCCCGGTCGACCAGGTGCTCCTGGTGCTGCGCGACATCCTCGCGCGCTACAATCTCGCGATCCGTCGCATCAACGACGTCTACCAGGTCGGCACGCCCGACGAACTGGAACTGCTCGAGGCCAACAGCGAGGCAAGCCGGCTGGAGGATCCGACCACCCGGATCGTGAAGCTGCAGCGCGGCAATGCCGTGGAATTCGCTCGCGTGCTGTCCGCGCTCGTACCGGCCGGCACCTCCGTGACGGCGCTGGAGAGCTCCAACTCGCTCGTCGTCCGCGGCCGGCCGGGGGACTTCGGCTCCGTCATGGGGCTCCTCGACACCCTCGTCGAGACCGGCATGACCGACCAGCGGATCGCCATCATTCCGCTCAACGAGGCACCGCCGGAACAGGTCGCGGCCCAGGTCCTCGCGGCCTATTCGGCGCCGGGTCTGCCGGCCATCAACGTGGTCCCGCTCGACAACCGCCAGGCGCTCCTGGTCTCTTCCGCCAGCGCTCGGACGATGGACGAGATCAAGCGCCTCGTCCGCGAGCTCGACACGGATCTGACCGAGCGGGCGGAACTGCGCGTCGTCCAGCTGACCCACCTCAACGCGGAGGAGATGGCCAAGCAGCTGATCGAGGTCTTCGGCGGCGAGACCGCGAGCGCCGAAACGGCGCAGGTCGCCGAGACGACATCGAACATCGTGGCGGCGGCAAGGGAACGCGCAAGCGCGGGTGTCGATGCGCGCAGCGGCGATGGCGCGTCGGCGTCCGGCGACGGGGTCGAGGGCGGGGAGGGCGCCGAGGGTGCCGAGGGCGAGCCCGTTGAGGACGGCGCCGCCCTCCTGGTGCCGGGCTCGGAGGCGCTGTCCATCACCGCCAATGCCCGCTCGAACTCCCTTCTGATCCGTTCGAGCTACAGGCAGTTCAAGAAGATCAAGGACGTCGTCGCAGCGCTGGACGTCCCGGAGGGGCAGGTCGTCATCGAAGCCACGATCCTCGAAGTCGACATCAACGACCGGCTGAAGCTCGGCGTCCAGTTCTTCCTCGAAGGAGCCGGCATCTCGGCACGCTCCTCGGAGCTCCTCGGTGCGGTCGATCCCGGCGGAGCGGGCTTCACCGGCGTGTTCAGCCGGGCGATCGGCAACGTCCAGGTGGAGGTGGTCCTCGAGGCGCTCCAGTCCGTGACGAACGTGAAGATCGTCTCGTCTCCCTACCTGACCGTGGCCAACAACCAGACGGCGCGGCTGTCCGTGGGCGATCAGATCCCCTTCACGACCGCCTCCCAGACTTCCAATTCCGGCGGGTCCGTGACCGTGACGCAAGAGGTGGAGACCCGCGACACCGGCGTCATTCTCGAAGTCACGCCGCAGATCAGGCCCGACAACTCCGTATCGCTGGTCATCTCGCAGGAAGTATCCGCCGCGCGTGCCGTCGCGACCGGCGGCGAGGAGGGGGTCAATCCGGTCATCTCGCAGCGATCGATCGACTCGCAGATCATCGTCGATTCGGGCGCGACGGCGCTGCTCGGAGGGCTCATCCAGGAGCGTGCGAGCCTGACCGAGAACGGGGTCCCGGTGCTGCGGAAGATTCCCGTGGTCGGCAACCTCTTCCGACAGCGCGACGGCACGACGCAGCGCTCCGAACTCGTCGTCCTGATCACCCCGCGCGTCGCGCGCCGGTCCGGACAGCTGGAACAGCTGACGGACCAGCTGCGCTGGCAGAGCTCCATCCGGCCACACACGTCGGTCAAGCCGTAGGCGACAACCCCAGCGTGTCGCGATCCTGCCGGACATGGCCGAACGATACTCGCTCGCGGGCTCCGTTCGTAGTTGTCACGTCGCGGGCGCACGCCTATTCTCCCTCCGGCCGTCGCGCGCACGGACGGTCGATGTCAGGGCAGGGGTGATTCGTTGGAGAGTTGCGCTGAGGCGCTCGACGTCATTCGACGCAGGACCGGCCAGGGTTCCCGCGGTGCTGACGCAGCGGCCGTCGAGGTCGAGATCGAACATGTCGTACAGGTCGAGGTGAGCATCGCCGACGACGAGCGACTGCTCCTGCGCGCCCCGCTGCACGACTACACCGGGCGTCCGGGCCGCGGCGCCATGACGGAGATGCTGAAGGCGAATGCCTACGGGCAGGCGACGGGCGCGGCGCGGCTGGCGCTCGATCCCGATGGCGACCGGCCGGTTCTCCTGATGGCGCTGCCGGTCATGGCTCACGACGAGGCGTCCCTCATCGGCAGCGTGATCGAATTCATGAACCACGCCGCCTACTGGCAGACCGTGGGCGCGGACGATCTCGCCTCGATGCCCGAAAACGCAAGAGGCCCGTTCGCCGCGGGCGACCTCTGGGACGACGTGGTTCTCGTCCGGGTCTGAGGGGCAGCTTCCGTCGCGACCTCTGGAAAAAGTGCCGCCTGATACAGGGCGGGCGATCGCTCCATCATAGGTTCTGCAGTGCCGGAGGAGTCCCGGTCCGCAGCCGGGCACGGCCGCGCGGTTCCCGTCGCGGCGCGGCGGGATTGGAACGGCAGGAGCAAGGCCATGACCGAAATCGTCAACGCGCCCGTCTCGATCCAGGCGCTGTTGTATCAGGAAGCCCTGACGACGCAGCCGAACCCGTCCGTCCAGGGGACGCAGACCCAGCAGACGGCTCCGATCGGCCTGCTGCAGATCGCGGCCGACCAGCAGACGGCAGGATCCGGCCGCGGCCTATCCGCCGCGACGCTCGGCCTCACCCGCCCGCGCGGTTCCGGCAATGCCGAGGCGGATCTCGTGCTGGTGCGGCAGCTGCTCGACGACCTGCGCAGCGACCTGAAGACCAACGAGCTCTTTGCCAATGCCGAACGCCGGACCACGGCGCTGGGCGATGCGCTGGCCGTGCTGAAATCGCTCGAGGAGAACCTCGCGCGTGCCGTCTTCCTGGAGGCAGACACCGAACCGGCGAAGGCCCGCACCGAGGCTGCGAAGCAGAATTACGACCAGGCCAGTCTCGTGACCCAGGCAGCGAGGGGCGAGCTCAACGCCTACGTCAGCGACGTCTACGACCCGCTGGTCAAGCAGATAACCGACACCAAGGCGGAGAACGTGACGCTGCAGCAACGCGTCGACGACATCAACAACACGCTCCTGCCGGGAGAACGGCAGAAGAAGATCGCCGCGGAAAACCAGCTCGGCGCGGCCGTCAACCCGGCGCCCGGGACGATCCGCTACGATCTCGCCGCCCAGCGCACCGAAAAGGCGCGCATCGATGCCCTCGTCAACGCCGAGCCCGACCCGGCGAAGAAGGAACTCATCAAGACCCAGAACAACTACGCCCGCGTGCTCACGGAGATCGGCCGGCTGGAGGGCCTCGAGACGAGCACGATCGGAACCATCAGCGACGCTGCCAAGGCGATCTCGGATTACGAGCAGGAGGTTCTGTCGAAGTCCGCGACGATCGAGACGAACAAGGGCAACATCGCGGCCTGGGAGGACACGCTGCGGACCGTGGTCGCGCCGGAGAAGGCACGGCTCGAAGGAATTCTCGAAGAGGCTGCCGCCGTGGAGCAGGTGATGAAGGGCCGCTACGACGCGGCCGACAGCTACGAGAAGTCGATCCCCGACCAACTCGCGATCGCGCTCGGCAACTTCAACGCTTCCCTGGCGGTCATCGGCGTCTTCATCGCGCGCCTTTCGACCGGGTCCGGGAGCCTGGAGGGCGGGCTCGCGGCCGAACTGCTCAACCTCAAGGAGGGCAATCTCGGAACGATCCGGCAGCTTTCCGACCTCCTCGACAAGGCGCGGGACGCGCTGATCGCCGACAGCACCATCAAGAACGCGATCCGCAACGAGACGAACGATCTCGGCGAGGTCCGCAAGACCAAGGTGAGCCTCGCCTTCTCGGCGATCTTCACCTCCCTGCAGGAGGCGCTGAACAACCTCGCCAACGGTATCGAAGCCTCGGCTGGAACGCAGGACAAGTCGAAGGGCCGCATGCGGTTTGCGATCGGTGGCGCGGCATGAGCTTCTCGCCCTTCGATCCCGCGGTGATGCGCCGGGTGCTCGGCCGGCCGGCACCCCGTGCCGACTCCCGCAGTTCGAACGAGGGACCCGCCGAGCGGCTCGAACGCGGCTCCGATTTCGAGACGGCCCGCATGAACGACGCCTATCGCCAGATGGAGCAGGCGCTGCGGGACCTGCTGGCGCATCCGTTCATCCGCGAGGATGCCGAGACCCTGAGCCACATCGGGAACCTTCTGTTCTGTGTCGACATGGACGATTTCGTCTTCCGGTTCGACGTCGCGGCGCGGCACATCGAGGCGAGGCTCGCAGTGCTGGCCGCCGGCGGCGCGGCCGCGGGAAACCCGCAGAGCCGGCCTGCTCCGCGGGCGCAGTCCCTCGAGGGGACGGGCGCCGCAGCGGCCTTCCGCCCGGTCGCGCCGCTCGCTCCTCCGGTCCCGACCGCGGCCCGCGAGGTCGACACCCCGCCGCGGCCGGCCGGCCCGCGGATGCGACTGAACCTCTGAGGCGGCCGAAGATGACGACGCAATCCGGAATGCCGGGCGCGAGAAGGGAGGCGATGTCGTGACGAGCGCAGTGGCCGGTGCAATCGGCGGAGCTTTCGTTCCGTCTCCCCTCAACCCGCTGTTCTCGGGCAACCCGCCGACGCCGCTCTCGGTGGTCTCGCTGTCGCAGTTCCTCGCGGCCGGCGCCGAGTACCAGGGTGAGTATCTGCGGGCGGCGGGCGTGCAGCTCGGGACCACGGCCGACGGGCGCGGCGCCTACGGGCGGCAGTTCGCCGACGGGGGCGCCACCCGCACCTTCATCCTCGCCACCGACAACCGGACGGTTCTGGCCGTCGACCAGCTGACGCAGACCGCGTACGAGCGGCTCGGCGGGAGCGACCGCCAGCTGGCGCTGTCGACGGGCGCTACTACGGCGCTGCCCTTCGCCGACGATTTTGCCGCGCTGACGGAAGCGTTCCGGGTGGCGTATCTGCAGGCGAACGGGGCGCCGATCGGCAGTTCGGTTCCTGCGCCGCGCGGCCTGATCTTCGCCGAAACCGGCGGACAGCGCATCTTCATCCTCAACGCCGCCTCGACCGGCACCATCGACGTCGGCCGCCTGACCGTGGCCGGCTATTTCGCGCTGTCGGCCGACGATCGCGCGCTCGCCCGCGCGTCGGGCGGGCTGCTGCTCAGGCCGACCGCCTACGAGATGCGCGGGCTGACGACGGCGCAGCAGATCGAGTACGTGCGCGACTTCGGATCGACGCTCGGCTCGGCGGGCGGCGTGCCGGTGCGAGGCGTGCTCGTGCCGGACGGGGGGCAGACCGCCTTCATCGAAAGTGCCGCGGGCGGCGTCATCGACGTCGGAGCGCTGCGGACCGGCAGCTTCCATGCGCTCGGTGCCGACGACCGGGCGCGGGTGCTGGCGACCGGCCTGCTGAAGCTCAATCCCTCTGCGGCGGAGTTCCGTGCCCTGTCGCCGGAGGCGCAGGCGCGCCATCTCGACCTGTTCGGCGTGGTCCTCGGCACGACGCTCGACGGCTCGGACGTGATCGGTCTGCTGTTGCGCGACGGCGGCACGTCCAGCGGCTTCGTCCGGAGCGCGACCGGGGTGCTCGACGTCAGCGTCGCCGCGCCCACCGCGGCGGCATTCCAGGCGCTGCCTGCCGGGGATGCGGCTCTCGCCATGGCAAGCGGCGCGCTGCCGTTCCTGCCCAGCGCCGAGGTTTTCGCCGCATGGCCGCCGGCCGAACAACTGGCGTACCTGCAGGCGAACGCTCTCTCCCTCGGCATCCCGTCCGGCGGGAGCGGAGCGGTGGAGGGCTTGACGTTCGGCAGCCCGCGCGGCTCCAAGACCTACATCCTGTCCGGGCTCGATCGCCTCATCGATCCGGCCAAGGTGAGCTTCAGCGCGTATCACGCCGTCACCCTCGGCGTGCCCGACCTGACGGCCGACGAGCGCGAGGCGATCCGGGTGCTGGCGGGCGGCGTTCCCGATCCCGTCAGGGCCGGCGAACTGTCGGATCCCGCGGTGCCGCTCCAGGTGCGCCTCGACTGGTTGGCGGCCAACGGTCAGACGCTCGCGACGCTGCCGGACGGCCGCAAGGCGATCGGCGTGGTGCTTCCGGACGCCGACGGGACGAGGGTCACCACCCTCCTGTCGGCGAGCGGCACGAGCCTCATCGCCTTCGACACGCTCACTCCCTCCGGTTTCCTGGCGCTCTCGGCGATCGACCAGGCCCTGGTGGTGGCGACCGGCACCTACCGGCCGAGCCTCGCCGACTTCAATGCGCTCAGCCTCGCCGACAAGCTCCTGTTCGTGGCGACCGCCGGCACCCTGCGCTTCGTCGCGCCCGACGGCACGACCCGAAGCGGGCTCATCGTCACGGACGGCACGGCCGACCGGCTGCTGATCGCCAATCTCAGCAACACCGGAATCATCGACACGGGGGCGCTCACCTTCGCGAGCTTCTACCTGCTGTCGGAGCCGGCCCAGTCGCTCGTGCTCGCATCGGGCGGCTATGTGCCGAGGCCGACGCTGGCGGAATTCGTGGCGGCCTCGTCTTCGGTGAAGGCGCGCCACATCGAGGTCGCCGGCAACGTCGTCGGCACCCTTTCCGACGGTTCGGCGGTGCGGGGCATCGAGATTTCGGACGGCATCTCGCGCAGCTTCTACATCTCCAACGCGGCCGGAACCGGGGCGATCGACATCCTGGCGCTGTCGCTGTCGCAGATCAGCGCGACCTCCATGCTGCAGGCCGATCGCGACCGCGTCTTCGCCAGCGGCGTGTTCACGGGCTGGCCGACCGCCGCGCAACTTCGCGCCGACACCAATCTCGTCAAGACGTACCAGGTGACGCTCGGCCTGGACGACGCCGGCCTTCCCATCTACGGCCTCGCGGTTCCCGACGGCAGCGGCACCCCGGCCGTGTTCATCGTGGAGTCCGGTGGCACGGTCCGCGAGGTCAGCGCGCTGACCTCGGCGCAGTTCGATGCCCTGACGCCGGCCCAGCGCGACCGCATCCGGGCGATCGACCGCTACGTGACCGTGCCGCAGCTGCAGCCCTACCTCAGGAACGCGAACGAACGCGATCCCTACGACACGGTCAACGACGAGCCGGGAGAACTGATCCGCACCCGCGAGGCGGGCGAGCTCTACGAGCTGATGTTCCTCGACGGCGATACGCGGAAGCTGCCCGACAACCCGCTGACCGGCCTGTCGACCACCGACGCCGCCTTCCTGTCGACTTTCCTGACGGCCCATTCGGCGCATCAGCTGGAGTACATCAAGGCCAATGGCGAGACCCTGACCGCCACCGATCCCGACAGCGGCGCGCAGCGGACGACGAAGGTCCTCGAACTCGTGGTCGGTGTCGACAAGCTGAGCTACATGGTTTCGGCCGACGGCATGAGCGTCGTCACCGTCGCCACGCTGTCGCTCGGCGACATCTCGAAGCTGTCGCAGCTCGACCAGCGCTTCCTCGCCCAGACCGACGCCTATGTCCAGGTCGCTGCGGCGCTCGGGCTCAGCACCGACAAGTCGAGCCTGCTCGCGCTCGTTGCGACCCTGCGCAGCCAGGTTCCCGCCTTGCCGGGCGACGACGCCAGCGTCTTCACCAGCCAGCTCGACAACATCGTGGAGCGGCTGAACGCCAGCTCGATCTTCTCCCCCGCGGCCCTGCAGACCGCCCTGTCGACGATCCAGGCGCGGATGAACAGGGTGAAGGAGTTCAACAACGTCCTCAGCCGCTATGCGGGCCTCGGCACCGACAGCGAACGGATCGCCGAAGCCTACGAGGTGGGGCTGGATTGGGAGAAGCTGAAGGAGGGCTATGACGACTTCATGCGCGAGGAACGGCGCATCATGGTCAACGACAACCGGATCACGCGGCTGGCGCGCCTGGCGAAGCTCGGCATCCCGACCATGGACATGCCGCGCATGATCGTGGAAGCGCAGACGCTCTACGAGATCAGCGCGCGCGCCAGGGCCGACTCCGACACGGCCGAGATCAAGCAGCAGAACGCGATGCTCTCGGACTACACCGAATACCAGCGCATCATCTCGCAGACCGCGGCGAGCTTCCCCGACACCGACCAGAAGACCGCGATCAAGATCCAGGACGACGACATCGACCCGCGCGTCGCCAACATGTTCGAGAAGCGCGTGGGAATCGTGCGGCATCCGATCGAGGTGCTGACGAACACGACGCGTCCCTCGCAGTACACGCAGACGCTCGATCTGAACTTTGTCGAGCATCCGGACAATGACAACCAGCAGATCGACTACAATTTCTACTACAACATCATTCTCGGCACCTTCGGGGTGACCGAGCCGAAGACGACCGACCCGAACGTACCGGAGGGGTTCAGGAGCATTTCGGAGATGGACAATCTGATCTCCACCTACGGTGAAGGCGGGCAGGTGGCGATCAACAACTACCTGCGGTTTCTCGCGAACCGTTACGACGACATCCAGCGGGAGCCGGACAACCACTGGGACGGCGGCGGCGCGGAGATCGTCAACCGCATCAATGACTGGATCGATGCGCGCGTGACGGACACCGACAAAAACGCGAGCAACGAGGAGCGCGCAGCGTTCCATACCGGCGTGCTGGGTATCCAGGGAGAGTTCAACCAGAACGAGTTCGGAGCTCTGGAAGGCTACTGGCGAGGAGAGGTCAGAAATTCCGAGCAGTGGCGCTTCAGTCAGACCTACATGCGCTGGCTGGAGAAAAACGACAAGAACAAGGACGACTGGAACGGTACACCGAGCTTCTACCCGGAGTGGGTCGAGAAAAACTATTTCGAGAACAACGATGCCAAGAACGTGGGCATCACCTTCGTCTACCTCGCCAACCATGCCAACACATATGACGCGCTGAAGCGGAAGGTGGACTGGGACAATTTCGGCACCCAGCTGACGAATCAGATCACCAACATCAACCAGTCGAACCAGATCCGACAGAACGCCATCAGCCAGACGACCAGCCAGGCCGGCCGGCATTTCGACCTGGTCAACAACACGCTGCGACGGATGAACGACATCCTCGGCACGATCGCGCGCGGTGTCGTATGAGCACGATCTCCGGTACCCCGCTCTATCTGAGGACGCCCGACATCGACGGCCGCATCCTCAACGACGCGATGCGGGAGGAGGCGAGCACGCTTTCGGCGAGCTCTCCGTTCGACGGAGAGACGAAACTGCTCACGGGGCGTCCGGACGATTTCGGCGACCCGGCGACCGCGACCTACCTGCCCTCCGGGTTCCGCTACTGGCATACCGCGCACCAGCTCGAATGGCTGAAGGCTTATCAGGGGCCAGGGGCCAGCACGCTGACGGTGACGGATGGCGTCGACACCGCGTCGACGCTCGCCGTCTCGCTGCCCTATGGCTCCGACGGCGGCGAGACGATGCACGTGCTGCTGACGTCGGGCCTCAACGGTGCGGTTCCGGGCGAGAAGCTCGGCGTGACGATCCTGAACGACCTGATGCCCGACCGGCTGCAGCGTATGTCGCTCGAGGACCAGCGCCTGATCGCCTCGCACCCGGCCTTCGGCAGCCTGCTGGCCGAGCCCTTCGCGCTGCGTCCCGCCGTTGGAGAGACGGTCGCGCAGGCGCGCGCTGCCATGGCCGCGACGCTGCAGGAGCTGCGCGACCTGATCACCGGTTCGCCCGCCCTGCCGCCCTCGGACGATTCCGCGCAGCCGGCCAATCCGGCAGAGCTCGTCCTCGACCAGATCGACCTCGCGCTCGCCAATCTCGACCGGATGGGCGTCTTCTACCCGCCGACGATCGCAGACCTTCGCGCGCAGCTCGCGGCGCAATACGAAAGGCTGGAGCGCTACGGCGCGGCGCTGCGCGGCTTCACGCCGCCGGAAACCGCCGCCACGGGCTACATGAGCGTCGACGATCGGGCCGGGCTGCGCGGTGCCTACGAGATCTTCGTCCAGTCGTCGGCGCGCATGCTCGACGTCGCGCGGGCGACGGCTGAAGTGGTGACGACCGGACGCTTCAACGGCAAGATCCTCGACGTCGCCGGCATGACCTTCACCTTCCAGGTGCTGGCGAACTACCAAGGCGAAGCCGAGATGCAGGCGCGGACCGAGGAAATCCGCGTCCGCAACGCCCTGCTCGCCAACTACTCAGTGATGCAGCAAATCGCCAACCGGACGTCGGCTGCCATTCCCCCGCCGGAGAAGGCAGATGAAGGGATCGTCGAGCCGAAGGACGGCATCATCGTCTACGACGCCGACAACAGGCTGCTGGAGGAGAAGGTGGCGGCGATGTTCCTTGTCGGCGCCTCGGTGACCTCCGCTCCCCATCCCTCGGAACTGCAGCTCGGTGTCACCCGCCCGCCTCTCGAATCGACCTCCATGAACAAGGGCGAGTGGGACACGTTCGGCAGCGTGCTCTCGGGCGCCGTACGCGTGCTCGACCGCGACGTGCAGAGCCTCTCCGATCAGGTCAACGCGATCAGCCGCGAGCGCAACCGGCACTTCGACATGGCGACGGAGGTGATGCAGAAGATGGCGTCGATCGTCTCGGAAATCTCGGCGGGGATCAACTGAGCGCGCGATGAAGGGAATCGCATCATGAAGGCCGCCCGCCCGGGCGCCGGGCCTGCCCCCCGCCATCCGAGGATCCAGGCGCTCGACGTCGGCGTCGAGACGATCGCGCGCTGGCGCGTCGACGACGAGCAGCATCTCCCGAAGGACAAGAAGGCGCCGCCGGTCTTCCTGCCGGAGACGCGTGCGCTGGACGAGATCCTGCACCGCCCGTCGCTCGACGAGCGGCTGCCGAACCTGCTCAAGCCGGAGCGGCTCGATCCCGACCTGCTGCGGCCGGCGCGCGTCAGCGACATCCGGCGCAGCCTGGCGCGGCGGTTCCGCGACCTGGAGCAGTCGGCTGCCGGAGAGGTGCGCCGCACGGCCTTCGCGGCCGCCGCGACGGTGCTCGAGGAGGACATCGTGCTCGACGACGAGGTGCGTACCGCACTTGCGCTGCTGCTGCGGGGCTGACCGGCGCCGATGGCCGACCGCCCCGACAACCCGAAGGACCGCATCTCCGACGATAGCGCCCGGCACGACGCGCGCGGCGGACGCCAGGCGCTGGTGCGGCGCAGCGACCAGATCGCCAATCGCTGGGTGTCGCCAGTCGAAGGCGACGAGCGCGACTTCCTGCTGCTGGTGATCTACATCTACATGCAGCATCAGATGAACGACAGGGCCGCGGTCCTGGTCGAGGCGATGGCCGAGGCAGGGGACTCGAGCCGCGAGGTGGTGCTGGCGCAGGCGATCCTGGCTTTCATCCGCAAGGACTACGAGCGGACCCTGCAGGTGCTGACACGGCTCGACCGGATCGATCCGATCGAGCGCTACGAGCGCAACACGCTGACCGAACGGCAGCGCATGCGGTCCTATCTCCGGGCTAGGTCGCTGCATGAACTCGGCGACGATGCGACCGCCACCGTCGATCTCTACATCCGCCATCAGGAGCGGCCGACCGGGCGCGGCGGCGACGAGTGATCCGTCCGCTTCGGCCGCGGGATGACTGACGACCGCGATGGCACCGGACACGGTGTGCCCGTCGCCGATCGGTCTGCGGGAAAGCAAGCGGCGCTTGGGTCCAGGCGCCTGAGGGTGAGCGTAGCCCGGCGCAGTGCCCGTCTCAGGCCCGTGGGATGATCCTGCCCGCGTACGTCCTGACGCTCCGGCCCATCCGTGACCGCCAGCCACCGCTCGGGAGCGGCCCGGCCCGCGTGGGACGGTATAGCCGGCTCTGCCCGCGGCCGGTACCGACAGGTCCTGCCGCAATACGACGCGCAGAGGCTCCCGCCCCCGCAGGTGGACCGATCGACGCGCAACAGGCACGCTCCCGATGGAACGCCGCGTCGCAGGCCTTCCGACCTCGGGATATCGGAGCGCTTGCGGGTGGAGCCTGCTTCGGCAATCACCCCGCCCATGCGGTTCACTGGCGCAACGCTCGAGGGTGTGCCCTCATCCGCGATGACGAACTCGAAACCCGCAAAGCAATGCTGCGCCGAGGCTGGCTGCCCCGGCGAGCGGCAGGATGCGGTCTGCGCGCGGGGCAGCCGGAGCGGCGACGGTGGCGGCGATCAGGCGACGTTGCGGACGACGGTCTTCAGCGTGTCGGAGATCGACTTCATCATGTTGGTGCGCAGGTTGGTGATGGTCGACCAGGTGTTCATCAGCATCTGCATCTCGAACATGCGCTCGGTGTCCGAGAGGTTCTCGTTCGCCTGGACGGCGCGCAGCTGGTCTTCGAGCTTCTGGCCCTGGCCCTGCAGCTGCGCCTGGAAATAGGCGAGGTCGAAACCCTGCGTGCGGCGATAGGCGGTGTTGTCGATGCTGACGCCGGTCTGGGTCGCGCTCTGGGCGGTTGCGGTCTCGATGCCGTTTGCGGCGGTGATGGCCATGGGTCGGTTCCTCTTCGGTTCAACGGGTCCGGTTGTCGCGCGGCGCAGCCACGATCTGGCCCGCGGCCTTGACGGCTTTCCTGAGAGCGACGACCGCCTGATAGTCGTCGGCCGTCAGGCCCGCCGCCTGAAGTTTTCCAAGTCTGCCTTCCAGAACGAGCAAGGCGCGGATGGTGTCCTCCGCCATGCGTCGCCCGTCGGGACCGAGCAGCGCGGCTTCGAGGTCTGTGAAGCCGAGAAACTCAAGTCCCTGGCCTGTTGGTGTATCCCCGCCGGCGGATGCGGGGTGTGTCGTTTGGCTCATCGGCAGGCTCACTGGTTCCAGCTGGAAGAGGGGCAACCTACCCCTTGAAGGCGATGTTCTCGAGCTTCGCGCGGTTGGTGAGGATGATGTGGCGATCCTCCACGACGACGATTCCCTCGGAGATCCAGACGCGCAGGATCTTGTTGACGTTCTCGCGCGTGCCGCGCGCCATGGCGCCGAGATCGCGCTGGGTGACGACCGGCCCGAGCACGGGGACGATCCGGTTCTGGTAGCGCAGGCTGTTGCCGAGCGTGTCGAGCAGCCGCAGGATCGCAAGCGCCAGACGCGACGTCAGGTTCGGGAGATAGAGGGCGCGCGTGACCTCGATATGGGCGCGGTGGCGGGCCGAGATCAATCGCGTGAGCAACCGCCGCAGTTCGTCGTAGACGCGCCCCTCGCGCTCGATCCAGTTCATCTCCACGACGAGAAGGTCCGCGGCGTCGATGGTCGTGGCCGTGTCGCAGTAGCCCGCCGGGTCGAAGGAGCCGGCCTCGCCGAAGGACGCTCCGGCCGGTATGATCGCGTAGAGCGCGACCGAACCGTCTTCCATGATGTGGGTCAGGCGGACGTGCCCGCGTTCGATGAAGTAGAAGGTCGAGGCCGGATCGTCCTGGAAGTAGACAACGGTGTTGGCCGCCAGGCTGCGGCGGCGCATGTGGGCGCGCAGCACCGTGCGCGCTTCCTCGCTGAGTCCTTCCACGGCGCGCGGCAACGGAAAGGGCTTGCGGTCCTCGCCAGGGAAATGCGTCTCGATCGTCGGCGGAGCCGGCGCGATCTCGGCGGCAGGAAAGGCATCCTGCATGGCGAAAGACGCTGTCATCCTACGTTGGCTGACTCTCGCCGAGAGCCCCGTAACCCTGCAGGACCGAATTGGTCGTGATGTCCTGGACCGGGTCGAAAACCGTGCTCTGGTTCTTCTGGTTGGCCAGGACCGTGATGGTCTGGCTCGAATTCAGGTATTGCTGGAAATTGGAGGCGTCGTTCTGCCTGTCGTTGACGCTCTTGTTGACATTGACCACGACGTCCTGAACGCCGGACTGGTTCTGGGGCTGATCGGTCCTGCCGAGATTCTGCAGTTCCGTCGACGGCCGCGGAACCATTGCGGGAAGACTGTTGTCGACCATCGGACATACTCCTCATCAACCGGGCAGGATAGCGAGCGCCCGCCCCGAACCCGACGCACGGCCTGCGGCAACGCCGGTCGCTTCAGCCATTCCGGCGCACCCGGAGGGTGGCGGCTCCGGACGACCGGCTGCCGGAACCCCGAGATCCCTGTGCGGCCGTCGATGGCCGTGCGACACGGTCCCCTTCAGGAAGACTTAACCAACCCGGTTCCGGCTTCCATAGGTGCATGACCTAGAAACGCCGTTGCGGCGTTCCGGGCGCTGCCGAAGAGCCGCGCTATTCGCGGGCGCGAACGCAGTCCCCGCGCCCCTGCGCCGTCCACTCGACTGTCGCCGGTCTTCCCCGCCGTCTTCCCCAACGCCATTGTCCGTCGTCTCGATTTGTGACGTGCAACCGGGCGTGCGTGTGTGCCGAAAGACACAAGGGAAGCGCTCCGGGCGGTGGAAACTTTCGGCAGGACGATCCGACGGGCGCGGTTCGTCGCGCGGGCGGCCAGGAAAGGCCGACCCGGCCGCCCGGTGTCCGGACCGCTCTGCCGCCCGCGGCTCACGGCGGTCCCCATCCTCAAGGAGGTAGCATGTCGGACATCAACTCGGCCCGTGCCCCGCTCGAAATGGTGCGGACGCAGATCGCCACCCACAATGCCGGTTCGGAAATCGGCACGCGGATGCTCGGCCAGTCGTCGGTGACGCAGGAACGCGTGTCGATGGGCGGCGTCGACCAGTCCGACATCTCGGACGCGATGGAGGAACTCGGCGGGGCGGTGGCGCACCGCGAGAAGCCGAAGCTCGAGCAGACCAAGCTGCGCAAGGGCGCCGGCACCGGGTTCGACGCGATGTCCCGCATCGCGCAGTACCAGGACAAGCTGCCCGACCAGCCGCGCGACCAGCGCCTGCGCGACCTCAAGGGGCGGCTGGACGAGTTCCAGCGCCTGACGGACCGCGGCGGCGGCGGTGCGAACCGGCCGACGGCGGACGACATCCTGAAGGCGCTGGCGGAGTACGACAAGGATCCCAGTCACCAGTTCGCGGCGCTGGAGCAGTTGCGCAAGCAGATGGTCCAGCTCGGTGCCAGCGACGCCTTCCTGTCGGTGCTCGACCAGGCGCGCAGCCGCTTCTACCAGGGCCAGACCGGGCGGGACGTCACGGCCGGTTTCGCGGTCGGCCAGGTCTCGCACGAGATGTCGGAGGTCTTCGATGCCGATCCCTCCAGCATCCGCGACGCCTACCGCACGATCGTCCGCGAGAACATGAATCTCGGCAAGATCTTCGACCAGCTGCGCGGCTTCAACCTCGCCGGCTCCTACGACGAGATCATCGATTCCTTCACCAAGGTGGCAGCGCGCGAGCTCGAGGGGTTGCCGGGCGATTCGGACGTCGTGACCGTGGGCGAGGCGCGGCAGATCCTGGGCGGCCTCCTCGACGAGCTCTCAAAGCTCAAGCGGCTGAAGACGGTCCTGTCGGAATCGGAGATCGCGGTGCAGACGATCCTGCGAGTGCATCCGGAGCTTCAATCCCGCCCCGATCTGCCCGACGGGAAGGAACTGGCCAGCCGCCTCCTCCACTTCGCATCGAACCCCTCCGCCTCCGTCGGCGACGTCGAAAGGCTGATCAGCGGACTCATCACCGACGATCCGTCGACGTCGGTCACGGCGGTCAACACCATCCGGAACACCCACTCGGCGATGCCCGACGCGGTGATGCCCTCGATGATCGCCCGCGAACAGCAGAGCCGGGCGATCCTCGACCTTTCGACCCGCCTCGTGGCTCGGGAAGAAGCCTATTTCGAATCCATGTCGCATTAGCGCCAAGACCGGCAGGAGAACTCATGCCAAGCCTCCCCAACTCCATTCTCGCGACGGTCCAGCGCTTCGCGGAATCGATGAACCTCGTGGCGGTGCCCGCCCGCGACGGCGCCTACATCTTCGAATTCGAGACGACCGGGACGCTTTCGTTCACGCCGCATCCCGGGGGCACGGGGCCGGCCCTGATGAGCCTCTCACGGGAACTGCGGATGCCTCGCTACACGGCCCTGCCGGCGCTGCTGCGCCAGGCCGGCTACGACCCGGGGCTCGACCGGACGATCCATGCCGGCCTGTCGCGCAAGGGGAAGGCCGTGGTCTGGACGCCGCTCGGAACCGAGCGTTTCGAGCTGTCGGATCTGGTGGCCGCCTGGAGCCGCCTGCGGGCGATAGCGGCAGTGGCATGACGAAGGAAGAGGTGCCGGCGATCCCCGAGCCCTGTGCCTTTCGACACCGCAGCCGTCGCCGAGCGGGTCTAGCGTGAGTGGACAATTCCTGGAGCAAGACGATGTCCATCCTCGACAACCACCCGCTCCGCCAGCTCGATCCCGAAATGCTGGCGACGAAGGGACCCGAGATCATCGACACCGTCATGCGCGAGCTCGGTCTCCAGGACAATGCGATCTATGCCGCAATCCGCGCCGGCGCGACGCCGGCAGCAGCCCTCGGCCTCGACAAGAAGCACACCGAGGCGCTGTACGAGAAAGGGTACGACCTCCTGCAGGTGGGCGACACGACCCGCGCGCGGGCAGTGCTGACCACGCTGATGACGCTCGATCCCAGCGAGGAGCGCGGCATCTATGCGATGGCCGCGAGCTACCAGATGGATGGCCGCTTCGAGACCGCCGCACAGCTCTATACCACCTTCATCACGATGGATGCGACCAATCCCGAGGGATACCTGCGGCTGGGCGAATGCCTGATGGCGGTCGGCGAGCTGGACAATGCCGAGGGCTGCTTCGATCTGGCGCGCGAGGAGGCCCGCCGCGGCCACGGTTCGCCCGGGTCGGCCGCGGTGGCCGACCAGAGGCTTCTGGAAGTCCGGGCGCTGAAGAGCATGCCCGGGAAGGGCTGACGAAATTCCAGGCGAACCCTGCACGGGAACGGAGAGGACGAGGCCATGGCCGACCTGACGATACCAAAGGGGACCAACGTCCCGCCGACGATCACGCCCGATTCCTTCACGACCTCCCTGATGAAGGACGTCGAGACGATCCTGACCGGAATGGGCGTGAACGGCGTCAATGGTCTCACGCCCGACGTCATGCAGACCGTCGCGAAGACGATGAAGCAGGGCTTCGCCTCCATCTTCGCCTCGTCCGGCTTCGCCCCGAAGCGCTCCGGCGACGTCGAGCTGGTCCTCGCCCAGGTGTCGGCGGCCCTCAGCGACACGCGGGAGGACACGAGCCTCGAAAGCGTCAAGGCCAACCAGGAGAAGATCCGCACGTCGCAGCAGGAGCAGCAGTCGAAGCTGGAGGAGCGAAAGGAGAAGATCGAGGAAGCCGTCGCCAACGACCGGAAGTCCGGCATCGGGGCCATCTTCGCCAAGATCTTCCAGGCGATCGCGCTGCTGTTCACCTACATCGCGGCGGCATTCGCCGCGGTTTCGGCGGTAACGGGCGCTGGTGTGGCCCTGGCCGCGGCGCTCATTGCAGCCGCCGTCATGATGACGATCCAGTTTGCCGATTCCATCGCCAAGGACGCGAGCGGCGGCTTGGGCATCGCCGGCCTTGTGGCCAAGTCCCTCGGCAAGACCGACGAAGAAATCGCCAAGGCCGACGAGACTTTCGGCAAGGTGCTGACCGGCCTTACGATAGCGCTGTCCGTGGCGACTGTCGTGGTGTCGCTCGGACCGGCGCTGGTCAGTGCCGTTGCGAAGGCCATCGCCAAGATCGCCAGCGCGGCCCTGACGACCTCCATCAACACGGGCAGCCAGACTGCATCGGCCATCGGCAACACGCTCGCCCGGGTCGCCCTCGATCTGGGTGCCAAGGCCAGTTCGATGACTTCGGCCCTGCAGGGGACGGCGCAAATCACTTCCTCGACGGTCAATACGGTCAAGACGGTCGCCACGGTCGGCAACGCCACGGCGCAGATCGGCGCCGGCACGACCGGCATCATCACGACCACGCTCGTCGCAGACAGCCAGAAGGCGCAGGCGGAAGCCAAGCGCCTGGAGGCCGAGGGCCAGGAGATGGAGGCCATCCAGAAGACACTGGAGAGCCTGATCGACCAGGCGCTCGAGATGCTCATGACTGCCAACCAGATCTCGAACCAGATCCTGGATTCCGCGATCCAGGGCATCACCGACCGCACCGACAGCCTCATGCGCATGCGCTTCTCCGGCTGAGGACGAAGGCGGCAAACCGACAGGACCGAACGATGAACACGATCAACACCACCAATGTCGGCCAGCCGACGACCACCGTCCTTCCCGGCCAGACCGGCGAGACCAAGCAGACGACGAAGACGACCTCCGGCGGGATGGCGGGGATCACCTTCACCCCGGACATGCTGAAGGAGATCATCGGCGGAACCAGCGGCAAGTCGAACGGCACGTCCGTGACTGGGCCCGAGTCCTTCAAGCTGCCGCCCGGCGTGACACCGGAAGCGCTGATCGCCAAGCTGAAGGACTTCATCGCCGGAGCCAGCGACCGAACCGCGCTGTTCGCGGCGCTGATCGAACTGATGAACTCGCAGCGCCAGAATGCGGTCGAGCAGCGGGCCAACGCGCGCGAGTCGGCCAAGACGCAGATGCTGGAAGGCGCGCAGATGAGCCGCGACGCGGCCGACAAGCAGGAAGACGCGGCGATTTCCTCGCTCGTCGGCGGCATCATCAGCGGTGCCATGCAGATCCTGGGCGGTAGCTTGTCGCTCGGCATGCAGGCGAAGTTCTCGAACATGAAGTTCGGATCGGACGCCGTGATGAACAAGGCGAGCACGATTCATACCGCCCAGCAGCAGGCCATCAACGCCTTCACTGGCGCGGGCAGCTCGATCGCCGGCAGCGGCGGCCAGCAGGCCGGGGCGATGCAGCAGGCCGATGCCAGCAACCTCCAGGCCGACAGCCAGGAAATGCAGGCCGGCTCGCAGGACTCGCTGAACCAGCAGGACATCGAGAAGAAGTTCTCGGAGGATCTCACCCAGGTCATCCAGTCGGTGATCCAGTTCATGAAGGAAATCCGCAACGCCGAGATCGAGCGCATGTCCTCGATCACGCGCGGCTGACGGGCGCAGGGCCGGAGAACCCGCGATGGAGACGAGCTTCGCCCAGGCGCTCGATGCGCTCTACGTGCTCCTCGACCAGCCCGCGCCGCTGCGCGAGGAGATCGCCGACCAGCGCCACGAGATGACGGTGGAGGCAAGGACCGGCCAGGTCGCCTTGCGGCTGAGCGTCTCGCCGAACGAGCGTTCGGTGCTGATCGAGACGACGGACGGTCCGCGGTTCGCCGTGGACGCGGCTCTTCGCGAGCGCCAGATCGCATCGGTGTTGCAGACGGCGCTGGGGCTGGCCGCATCGAACGGGGCCAGTGCCGGAGCCGAGCCGGTGCCGGGCGAGGCCGATGGCCTGCGGCTGCGTCTCCAGGCGCGCGTCAGCCTGTCGATGCCGCGCGGCCAGATCGGCGCGGCGCTGAAGGCCGCCATCGAGGACATGATCGAGCTGGCAGAGTGGCAGGGCGCGCATCTCGACGCTCCGGGGCTGACGGGAGCCGCGTCCGGCATTCGCGGCCGGCCGGCTCCGGCTGCCGACGAGTTCATCTTCCGTCCCTAGTACGGCGGCCGGAACAACGGAAAGGAAGCGACCACATGAATGCGGCGAACGGCGAGGCGAGGGAGCTGGAGAGGCTCGGGAAGGCGCTCCGCGACAGCTACGGTCTGCAGACGAGCGAACTGCGGGCGCTCGCCCATATCGGGCACATGAAGATGATGGCGGGCGACTTCGCCGGCGCGCAGCGGATCTATTCGCTTCTGGTGGTGCTCTCGCCCGAGGATCCGGGCTTTCAGATCGGTCTGGCGGACGCGTCGATCGCGCTCGGACATTTCGACCTCGCGCTGCAGGCCGGAGCGGCCGTGATCGCGGCGCTGCCGACGGATCCGCGGGGCTACTTCATTTCGGGCCGCGCCTGCCTCGGACTCGGTCTTTCAGCCGAGGCGCGCGAGGACCTCGCCGACGCGATCCGCCTGTCGCGCCTGCCCGACGACGCCGGACTGCGGCAGCGTGCGGAGCGAATCCTCGCGCTTTCCGAGCGCGGGTAGGCGTCCGGCGTGGCGCCCGACGGGACAGGCGATGCGGGCCAGCGGCCCGCCGAGGCGACAGCCGGCGTGCTGCAGCGGCTGTTCGGCCTCGGGCCGGAGGACATCGGCGTGCTGCAGGCGCTCTTCGACACGCTAGGGGGACGCGCCTTCGGAGGCCTGGCGGAGGCGCTGGACGCAGGGACGCCGCCGGCGATCGCGCTCGGCCTCTCGCCGCAGCTGATCGAGAACCTCTATGGCCGCGCCTTCGCGCTTTTCGACGCGGGGCACATCGACCGGTCGGAGGCACTGTTCCGGACGCTGTGCACTCTGGACGGCAAGCGGGCCGACCACTGGATGGGGCTCGGTATCTGCGCCAGGGTCCGCGAGGACTTCAACGGCGCCATGGTCGCGTTCTCGACGGCCAGCAGCCTGAGGGAGGACTGGGCCGTTCCGCTGTTCCATCTCCTCGAGGCGCACATGCGGCGCGGCGAGTTCGAGGCGGCGGCGGCGCTTCTTCCGCGTGTCGAGGCGGGCATCGAACAGCTCACGCCGCCCATCCAGGACGAGACGGCGCGCTTCAAGCTCGCGCTGCAGGTCAGGCGAGGGGCCTGAGCGTGAGCGGGGATTTCAGCGCCGTCTACGTCAGGCTGATGCAGGGTGCGCTGATCGCCCAGCTGAGCAGGGACATCCTCGGCGAGGCGAAGCCGGCGGCCCTTCCATCCGGCGGCGGCTCCCCCGAGCCATCCCGGAACGAACCGCCCGACCGCCGTGCCGATCCGCGACCGGCGGAGGGAGGCGCGATCGCGGGTCCACGCCGCGCGGAGGCCGGGCCGCAGCAGCTGGCGGGCGCCGTTTCGTCGCCTCCCGCGGCA
>Ga0208243_1000456_pt1 | contig 23084 bp, 15 predicted proteins | sample Subbio2Aug_QV12A_FD_184826 | JGI IMG/M metagenome (GOLD analysis project Ga0208243, IMG submission 184826) | Serpentinite rock and fluid subsurface biosphere microbial communities from McLaughlin Reserve, California, USA - CR12Aug_QV12A (SPAdes) | ecosystem: Environmental > Terrestrial > Deep... | reverse complement strand
AATATTATGCGCGGTTATTACCATGGACGATTTCGGGACAATCAACAATATGCCGTTCAAGGTGAATACCGTAAAGAGATTTATAAACGTTTTGGATTGGTTGCTTTTGCCGGTTTTGGAAATGTGGCACATCGAATCGACGGACTTAATCTTCGTAACCTTAAATATTCAGTAGGGGGTGGTATCAGGTATGCCCTGAATGCCTCTGAAAAACTAAACCTGCGAATTGATTATGGGATTGGCCGCGGTAATAACCGGGGATTGTATTTTCAGCTTGCGGAAGCTTTTTAAAGAAGCCGGTATCAAAAAACTGAACCACAAACTGAAAACATTCTCCATTTTTTTAAACAAAATTTGGGCTGTGACCAGAATAAAAATAATTTAGATGTTAGGTGTTAGGGGTTAGGTGTTAGGTATTATTGTCTTAGATATGTCACACACACCCTAACCCCTAACCTAACCCCTAACCCCTAACTCCTAACCCCTGATTTGCTTTGCCATACCAGTATTCACATAATAGCATTCATGATTTACAAAGGCGTATTGCTGTGTATGAGGATGAAGCTGCTTACCGTGAGTTGTTTTTTCTCTTATTTAATCCGCTTACACATTTTGCCACAAGCATTGTACAATCGAAGGAAACGGCTGAGGAAATTGTTTCGGATGTTTTTATTCAACTATGGAAAAATCGTTCTGGTATTGACCAGATTGCCGATCTGAAACTGTATATCTATATATCTGTAAGAAACCTGTCTGTTCAGAAATACAAGCAGCAACATAAAAAAAAGACTGTTTCACTGGATATGCTGGAACTGGATATACCAACAACAGATCAGGATCCCGAAAAACTAATGCTGTTTTCAGAAACTTATATCCGTGTGCAGCAGGCTATTGAGCTGCTTCCTACAAGAGCAAGACTTATTTTCAGGCTGGCCAAAGAACACCGGATGCGGTACAAGGATATTGCTGCTTTATTGCATATTTCAGTAAAAACGGTGGATAATCAATTAGCCATTGCCGTTAAAAAGATAGCTTCCGCTGTACAATTCCGTTCTCCCAAAAAAAAATAGTCCCCTTTTAGGGGATTTTTTCATTTTCAGACTCCTTATAATGGCACATTCTTATGATGAAAGACAAAATTTGGCATTTATTATCCCGAAAGCTCACCAACGAAGCCAGTGAGGAAGAAATACAGGAACTCGAACAGTTGCTGTCTGAGAATCCTCAATTGCGTGAAGATATTGTACGGTTTACCTCATTCTGGGAGCGGGATCCGGTAACGGACCGGGAATACCTGGAAGCCACTTATTATCTCCATTGTTCAAGAATGGAAAAACAGGGCATTGATTTTCCTTCCACGGATGATCATGCTGTTACTGAAGAAGGTTCGTTTACAGTAAAGCATCGTTTTTCAGCAAAGCTGTTTTTGGGTTCGGTGGTTGTATTATTGATTATTGTGTCAGGAGCCATGGTTTATTTTCAGGATAAGGTCAAAGAAAAGCAATTCATATCGGGTGAAAATGTATCTGATCAGCAAGAAGTGGCAAAGAATGGCTGGAGTGAAGGCAAAAAAACAGTTATTACTAAGAATGGGCAAAATGAAAAGTTCAAGTTGCCCGATGGTACACAGGTATGGCTTAATGCAGGCAGTAGAATTGAGTATGGTTCTATGAAGGGCAATGGCAATCGGGAAGTGGTATTAACCGGAGAAGCTTTTTTTGATGTAGTGAAAGATGCCAAAAGACCCTTTATTATTCATACAGCTAAAGTAGATGTACGGGTATTGGGTACCAAATTCAATTTGAAAGCATATCCTCAGGATAAAACAATAGAAACGAGTTTGGTACAGGGCAGTGTTGAAGTTTTTGTGAAAGACAGGCCGGGTGAAAAATTTTTACTGAAACCCAATCAGAAACTGGTATTACTGAATAACAATGATGAGCAGGTAAGTTTACAAGAGCCTGTATCTGCCAGAAACAGTGCCAATTTACCCATCATTGCTATTAAGAGACTGAGTTATTCAAAACTGGGCGATAGTACTATTCCGTTGGAGACTTCCTGGTTACAGAAAAAACTGCTTTTTGAAAATGAGGCATTTTCTGAAGTCGCAAGAAAAATGGAAAGATGGTATGATGTAGAAATACATTTTATGAATCAATACCTGAGAGACGAGGTACTTAACGGAGATTTCAGGAATGAAAGCCTGAATCAGGCACTGGATGCATTGAGGTTTACGACTGATTTTAATTATAAAATAGAAGGGAGGAAAATTATTATTTATTAAACATTAAACCTGCTGCCTTATGAAAATCAAACAATCCAATACATCCTGATACAAGCTGTTGCAATTATGTATTGACATGATTGTACAGAAGCAGTAAAAGATTTTTGCCAAGACTTCCAAAGCTTAATTTTATGAGAAAAACGACTTCGATTGCAAAAGCATTCACCATGCTTAAAAAGCCTATATTGGTTATGAAACTGACCATACTACTTGTGTTAATCTGTTCAGTTCATGCATCTGCCGGACTGGTTGCCCAAACCATTACCCTTAAAATGCAGAATGCAGAAATTGCCCAGGTTTTATCCAACATCCAAAAACAGGGGGAATTCAGGTTTTTGTATAATGCCAAACTGAAGGATCTCCGACGAAAAGTATCTCCTGATTTTCAAAATAACAGTATTGGAGATGTTATGCGTGTATTGTTTTCCAATACCGATCTCACGTATAAAGATTTGGGTAATAACCTTATCGCTATCCGTTCCAATAATCCTGCTGATCCTGAAATTCGTATTACGGGGCGGGTAACCAATGAAGCGAAAGAGGGCATTCCCTCTGTTTCTGTTCGGGTAAAAGGAACATCCAGAGGTACAGCAGCCGATTTTAATGGTAACTATATCATTACTGCTCCTGATAATGCTATACTCGTATTTTCATCTATTGGTTATGAGGATGTGGAAGTAAATGTTGACAAAAGGCAGGTTATCAATACAACACTGAAACAAAATACCCGCCAAATGGATGAAGTGGTGGTTATTGGTTATGGTGCAGCCAGTAAACGTGATCTTACAGGTTCTATTGTAAAAGTAGCAGGTAAAGATGTTGCTGATAAGCCCAATATCAATCCTATCGCATCCCTTCAGGGTCGTGTAGCCGGTTTATACATTGTGAACAGTGGTACACCCGGTGCTCAGCCCGACATACGCCTGAGAGGTACTTCCAGTTTCGGACAGGTAAGACCGCTTTACATTGTTGACGGTATCTTTAATGATAATATAGACTTTGTAAACCCCAATGATATTGAATCGCTGGAAATATTGAAAGACCCCTCTTCACTTGCCATTTTTGGTATCAGAGGTGCAACAGGTGCCATTGTTATTACTACCAAAAAAGCAAAAGCCGGACAGGTAAATGTGAATTTCAGCTCTACTGTGGGTGTTAAGAACCTGGTAGACCGCATTGCCATGGTAGATGCTGAGGGATTTAAAACCTTGTACGATGAAGAACAGGCAAATAATGGTGTTCCGCTGAATCAGCGCTTCGACTATACCCCCTGGACTGGTAATACCGACTGGGTAGATGCGATGACCCGTACTGCTTTCTTTAATACCAATAACCTGAGTCTTACCGCCAGCACCGAAAAAAATAAGTTTTACATGGGTGTGGGTTATGCCATAGATGAAGGTGTAGTAAAGAATGAAAGGTTGACCAAAATCTTCATTACCATTAATGATGAATTAAAGATTTCAAAAAACCTGAAAGTAGGGTTTACACTCAATAGTATGCGACAGCGTTTACCTTTTAGTGCTGCCAATGGACTGCTTTTTGATGCAAGAAGGGTGCTGCCCATTACTCCTGTACAAAACCAGGACGGTACTTTTTATGATCTTGCCATACAAGGTGGACAAATCTCTAATCCTGTTATGAACCTGGAAGAAAAATGGGATAAAGAAAACAGAGTAGAATTTAGGAATGTAGGAAGTATTTATGCGGAAGCTAATCTGCTCAAAAACCTTACCATTCGTTCTACATTTTATGCTGATATGTCTAATGTGGAAAACAGAAACTACAATCCTATCATCAATATTTATAATCCTGTACTCAATTCAACCTTTGTTTCAGCTTCTAATTTCCTGACATCGGTTACACAGAATAATGAAAACTGGTCGAAGTACCAGCAAGACCATGTACTTACGTATAAAAAGAATTTTGGCGATCATGGCCTTACAGCTACTGCCGGTTTTACCACTTTTGAAGAACGGTACAGGGGTTTGTTTGCATCTGTAAGACAATTGTCAACCGGAGACCCCATTCCCGATGATCCCCGTTTTTGGTATATCAGTAATGGTTTTGGTGATCCTAGTACCCAGCGTTCGAATTCAAACCAGTGGGAGAGAACCAATTCTGCTTTCCTGGGAAGGGTACTATATAATTATAAAGGTAAATACCTGTTGAATGCTTCCTTCAGAAGAGATGGTTCATCAGCCTTCCCGAATAATGTGTGGAATAATTTCGTATCAGTAGGTATGGCCTGGGAAGTAACGCGTGAAAAATTCATGCAGAATATTCGTTTCATTGATTTCCTGAAAATAAAAGCATCAACAGGTACATTAGGTGTACAGAATACACTTGGACTGGTGTATCCTGCTTATCCGAATATTATTGCAGCTAATTCTGCTGTATTTGGCAGTTTATTGGTTCCATCTTATACACGTGCCTATGAACCCGACAGAAACCTGAACTGGGAAAAAATTAATGCCAGCGAAGTGGGGTTTGAACTCTATGCCCTTAAAAACCGCCTCTTTGTAGAAGCTTCTTATTATATCCGGAATACCAATGACCTGCTTGCCTTTGAATCATCAAATGTAACGGGTAACCGTCTTGGCAATATCGGTAAAGTAAGAAATAATGGTATTGAATTAACTGCTACCTGGACACAGCAGCTTTCCAAAGATGCCAGTCTTTCTTTTTCCGGGAACCTGACCACATTTAATAACCGGGTATTGGAATTACCTTCTGGTGGAAAATTAACTTCGGGTGAAGAAAGACCTTCTGTAACTGAAAAGGGTTTACCCATTGGTTATTTTTTCGGGTATGTAGTAGAAGGGGTTTACCAGAGTTATGCTGATAAATTAGGATCTCCTACAGTTGTAGGCTATGATTATCAGCCGGGTGATCTGAAATACAAAGACCTTAATGGAGATGGTAAAATAGATGCCAATGACCGAACCATGATCGGAAATCCTACTCCCGATTTCATGTATGGTATTTCTACCAATTTCAAATACAAAAACTTCGATATTGGTATTGACCTTCAGGGTGTTTATGGGAATGAAATTTACCGGTATTGGGGAAGTTCTGAATTACCATTTACCAGGTTCAATTATCCGGCATTCAGACTGAACAGATGGACAGGTGAAGGAACTTCGAATTTTGAACCTTCCGTATCCAGCAGACCAATTAACCGTTTACCTTCTACTTATGGTATTGAAGACGGAAGTTTTATTCGCATAAGAAACATGCAAATGGGATATAACCTCAGTACAGCTCTGTTACGCAGACTGAATATTAAAAGTTTCAGGGTATTTGCCAATGTGCAGAACCTGAAAACCTGGAAACGAAACTCGGGTTATACTCCTGAATTTGGTGGTTCGCCCACACAATTCGGGATTGACAATGGAGACGGGCCTATACCGGTAATATTTACAACAGGTATCAATGTTAATTTTTAAAAACTATTTACAATGAAAGCAATATACATGGCTACAAATCAAAGATTCGTGTGGAGGTGGCTTTATGCTTTTTCCATGGTGCTCCTTTTATCAGGATGTACCAAATTTTTAGACCGAAAACCTTTACAAACCACATTGGATGATTTGAATCAGGGTGGACTTGAAGGGCAGATTTATGGTTTATACGGTGCCATTCGAAATGGAGATGTGGCAGGTCAGGCATTTGGTGGGATCCCCTGGATGGCTCTTCATAATTTCCGGTCTGATGATTCAGAAAAAGGAAGCAGTAATGCAGATGGTGCTGACTGGGAGCTGATTCATGATAATTTTCAATACGTAAAAGATCACTGGAGTGCAACTATTTACTGGGATCAGCATTATACCCTGATTGCACTTGCCAATACCGCTCTTCAAACAGCTGATTCGCTTGGTTTGAGTGACCAGGCATCCAAGATCAATATCGGAGAAGCCAAGTTCTTCAGGGCATTGTCTTATTTTGATCTGGTGAGAACCTACGGACAGGTTCCCAAAATTGATTTCAGAATTTATAATCCGGCAGATGCGAGAAGACCTAAAGCTACTATTGATGATATTTATGCGCTTATAGATGCAGATTTAATGGCAGCTATGACCAGTTTGCCTTCAGACTGGAAGAATGCAAGTGGTAATGTGCGTTTCCCCGGACGACTTACGAATTATGCTGCTATGGCATTGCGTGCTAAAACACTTCTTTATCGTAACCGTTGGGCTGAGGCTTTGGCACTTTGTAATACGATTATCAATTCTAATCAGTTCTCACTTACACCCGACTATTTCAAAGCTTTTGGCGATGAGGGTGAAAATAATAGTGAATCTATTTTTGAAATCCAGGCCGATCAGGGACCTCAATATGCAGGTAGTAATGAACCCTTTTCATGGTTCGGTATCTGTCAGGGTGTAAGGGGTTCTGCTGAATGGGATTTAGGCTGGGGCTGGAATGCACCCACTGCTGCACTGGTAAATGCTTATGACCCTAATGACAAGCGAAAAAATGGAACCATTTTATTCTCAGGTCAGCCAGACGGGGTTTATGGACGAACAGTACCTGCATTTCCCGCTGTGGTACCCAGAGCTTACTGGAATAAAAAAGTTTATCCCAATCCGGCAACACAGGTTGCCAAAGGACAGAGACAGGCTGGCTGGTATAATCAGAAAGTACTTCGTTTTGCTGATGTGCTACTGATGGGTGCAGAAGCAGCCAATGAAGTAGGAGGCGCACCCAACCAGGCACTGGCCGTAAGTTATGTTAACCGCATCCGTGAACGCGCCGGACTGGGAGCTGTAACTTTCACCAACCAGGCCGCATTTAGAACACTTATTCAAAATGAAAGAAGATTTGAAATGGCACTCGATGGAGAACGTTTCTTTGACCTGGTTCGTTGGAACCTGGCAACCACTGTACTGGGCGGTTTGGGTTATCAAAACAAACACAGGTATTATCCAATACCTCAGGCGGCTATTGATGCTTCGAATGGGGTACTGATCCAAAATCCAGATTATTAATCTGTGATGGAACAGGTTCGCAGACTGAATTTGAATATTATAACAAGAAAAACTGTTGTATGAAAAATAAATTGCATTCTTTTCTACATATTCAGGCACTGGGAGTGCTGTTGATTGTACTGGCATTTGGATGCCAGAAATTAGACAGACCTCAACTAGGCGATTTTCCCAGAGATGTTAATCCTCCGGGAGGCCCCCTTAAATTTTATGTTGCATTTGACGGAAACAGTAACGACCCGTTAAGAAATGCTGTAGACAGCATCAGGGCTAATTTTGCATCTTCCAATCCACTCAGTTTTGTAAATGGAATTTCCGGAAGAGCCATACAGGGTGCTTCTACCAAAGACAAAGCCATTAAATATGCAAGTCCGAACGACTGGGCCGATGCCACCAGTTTTACCATTGCATACTGGATGAAAAATGTTCCTGCAACCGACGGTGAACCCGAATTCCATTTCTCTCTTCCTTCCAAAGATTTCTGGCACCAAAGTGCATTATTTTTACTGGTAGAAAGGGGCGGCCCTGATCCCGGAAACAGCAGTTCATCCAGAATGGCCTGTAAACTAGCTATTAAAGACAATTGGGTAGAATTTTTAGGTGATAACCGATTACCGAATTGTTTGGATGGTAACTGGCATCATTTAGTATTTACCTATAATGAACAAAATTCAAGAGTTACCGCTTATGTAGACGGCGTTGCGGTACCTTATAATGGTAATGGAAATATTGTAGGCGGTAATAATCCAATGGGACCTGTCAGATTTTATAATAATTCCAGAGATAACCTGAATGGTTTTGTGGTTGGCGGCTGGAACAAACATGCCGGTGGCTTCAGTAATGAATTTAGTGGCGTACAAGATCCATGGATACATTCTTATTCAGGTGCTATGGATCAGTTTCGACTGTACAATAAAGCACTTACCGCTGCAGAAGTTATGAGTTTGTATAGTTCTAAGCGATAGGTTAAGCAGTTTATAGTGTTATAGTTTACAAGATGGGCTGTATATCTATGCAGCCCTTTTTTTCAATTCCAGAAGTTAACCCATGAACCAGCCAAAGCGTGCCATATTTATAGGTATTATTTTTTTTCTTCTTGCCTCCTGTAAGGGCGACAGGTCTGAAAAAAAATACCCCTTTACCAAGATAACAGCAGATCATTCCGGAATTCAGTTTTTAAATACGCTTACCGAAATGCCACACTTTAATATCTTATATTACCTATATTATTATAATGGGGGCGGTGTGGCAGCCGGAGATATTAATAATGACGGGTTAATTGATCTCTATTTTACAGCAAACAGCAAAGGCAATAATAAACTGTACCTCAACAAAGGAAATTTTCAGTTTGAAGATATTACAGATAAAGCCGGCGTTGCAGGAACCAGCGACTGGTGCAGTGGGGTAACCATGGCAGATATTAATGGCGACGGACTACTTGACATTTATGTATCGGCCGTTTCAGGTTATTATGGACTGAAAGGACATAATGAACTTTATATTAATAATGGCGACGGTAGTTTCAAAGAACAAGCTGCTGCTTATGGTCTCAATTTCTCGGGTCTGTCTACGCAGGCAGTTTTTTTCGATTATGACCATGATGGTGATCTCGATTGTTACCTGCTTAATCATTCCAAACAACCTCATGCCAATATTTCGGATACCGCCAACAGAAGAAAACCTGATTCGCTGAGTGGCGACAGGCTCTACCGGAATGAATGGAATGCGGGTAAGCAGAAATTTACCGATGTATCGGCAAAAGCAGGCATTTACCAGAGCAGTTTAGGCTATGGACTGGGCATCAGCGTTGCTGATATTAATAACGACGGATGGGAAGACATATATATAGGAAACGACTTCCATGAAAACGATTATTATTATATCAATAACCAGAATGGAACTTTTACCGAAAGCGGTGCACAGCATTTCAGGCATTACAGTCGCTTTAGTATGGGCAATGATATTGCAGACTATAACAACGACGGACAACCCGATATTGTTACCGTTGATATGTTACCACCTGATGAAAAAACACTAAAAACTTATGGAAGCGATGAAAATGCAGATATCTATAAACTGAAACTGGAATCAAATGGATATCAGCATCAGTATTCCAGGAATTGCCTGCAACGAAATAACGGAAACGGAATTAATTTCAGTGATGTGGCACTGATGGCAGGAATTGCTGCAACAGACTGGAGCTGGTGCCCCTTGTTTGCTGATTTTGATAACGATGGAATGAAAGATATTTTTATCACCAGCGGTATCGTGAAAAGACCGGTTGACCTGGATTATGTGTTTTTTGTTTCTAATGAACTACAGCAAAAAAGAGGTTTCAGTCAAACAGATGCGCACGACAAGGAAGCCATTAATGCTATGCCCGATGGCAGCAGTCATCCTTTTTTCTTTAAAAATATGGATGGCATCAGTTTTCGTGACATGAGTACAGAATGGGGAACTGGCAGTATGAAAGGGTATTACAATGGAGCAGCTTATGCTGATTTAGACAATGATGGTGATCTGGATATTATAATGAACCCCATCAATGAAAAAGCAGTGTTGCTTCGTAATGATATTCATACCTTGAATCACTTTATTCAGTTACAATTCAAAGGCGATAAAGGTAACAGCAAAGGCATCGGTGTAAAAGCCTATCTGTTTTCAGACAGTGGTATGCAATACCAGCAGCTTATGCAAACCCGCGGTTTTCAGTCTGCCGTGCCGCCTGTATTACATTTTGGTTTGCCAGCCGGTGAGTCTGCCGATTCACTGCTCATTGTTTGGCCCAACCAGCAATACCAGGTTATACAGGGCAGTGCACTGAAGCAGCAAATGACCGTTTTGCAGACCAATGCCCAAAAAGGGTATGAGGCTAAAAATTATTTTAGGCTAACCGAAAAAAAATTTGATGATATATCTAAAAAAATAGGTCTTGCCTGGCAGCACCAGGAAAACGATTTTATTGATTTTCGGGTACAGTACCTGCTACCCCATGCACAAAGTACCCGTGGGCCGCATTTAGCCGTAGCCGATGTAAACGGCGACGGTCTGGATGATTTTTTTGTGGGAGGTGCCAAAGGGCAGCCTGGTGCTTTACTGATTCAACAAAAAGACGGAAGTTTTTCTGCTTCCAACGAAGCCCTTTTTCTTACCGATGCCGGATGCGAAGATGTGGATGCTGTTTTTTTTGATGCCGACGGAAACGGAAGTCCCGACCTGCTGGTTATAAGTGGTGGCAACCAACTGCCATCCAGAAGCAGTGATTTGGCAGACCGTTTGTACCTGAACGACGGAAAAGGCAATTTTGCCAAAAAAGAAAATGCATTTAGTATTCAGTATGAAAACAAATCCTGTGTTACGGCCGCAGATATAGATCATGATGGCGATATTGATTTTTTTGTGGGTAATCTGGCAAGTCCAACAGGCTATGGTTTACCCAAACCCTCTTATCTCTATCTCAACAACGGTGATGCAACATTTACCCTGGCATCACCACAGATAATTGATCTGAAAGACCCCGGCATTATCACAGATGCTTTGTTTGAAGACCTGGATGAAGATGGGTGGATGGATCTGATTATAGCCGGAGAATGGACGCCTATTAAAATTTACAGAAACCAAAAGGGAAGGTTTGTGCTTGAGGAAATACCAGGTTCTACCGGTTTATGGCAAACCCTTGCAGTAGGTGATATCAATAAAGATGGACGTAAAGATATATTGGCAGGCAACTGGGGAAACAATTCCAAATTATGGGAAAGAAAAAACGGCCCCCTCAAACTTTATGTAAAAGACTTCGATAACAATGGTACCACAGAACAGTTGATGGCCTATACGATTGATAAAAAGGAATTTCCTTTTCTGGCTAAAGACGAACTGGAAAAAGCCATTCCTGTACTTAAAAAAGCCTATCTCACGTATAAAGAAGTTGCAGGAAAAACCATAGACTACCTGTTGTATGATCTTTTTAACAACTACCGTGCTTTACAGGCAGAAACCTTAAATAGTACCGTATTTATCAATAATGCAAAAGCAGGGTTTACGGCTTTTCCCATGCACAAAGAATTACAACTGGCACCAGTAATGAGTATACTGTCTGTTGATGCACAACACTGGCTGGCTGGGGGTAATTTTTATGGTGTCATTCCTTATGAAGGAAGATATGATGCGCTCAATCCTGTACTGTTTAGCTGGCAACAGAACCAAACAAAAATTGTAGGTACCTTGCCGCAGCTACAGGGTGAAGTAAGAGATATGAAATGGCTGAAAAATACTGCAGGTACTCATACTTTGCTGATTGCAAGAAATAATCAGCCTCTGTTATTCCTGAAACCTGTTATTCCATTGAAAAATAAATAATCTTATATGCCTGCCATTGAACCAAAAACCATGAGGAAGGGACGCATATTGTATCCATTGTTTTTTTTGGCAATCCTTTCATTGCATTTCAATTGTAAAAAACCATCTGTAACCGATAAAACCGATGATAGTACAACTGGTGCAAATATAAGCTGGTGGCTTACCAGGGCAGACCAGTCTGTATTGCTCACTCAACAAACAACTGCCATTGCTTTTACAGGTACCAATAGACCGGCAGGTAATATTATTGAAGTAGACAGTTCAAAAACGTACCAGGAAATAGATGGTTTTGGCTATACGCTAACAGAAGGAAGTGCTTATTTGTTGAACCGGTTGGATGCATCGGTAAGAAATACACTTTTAAGGGAACTGTTTGGGAAAGATGAGTCTTCTATTTCTGTGAATTACCTGAGGGTAGGCATAGGTGCTACCGACCTCAGTACCCGTGTGTATAGCTATAATGATTTGCCTGCCGGTGAAACAGATATAAACCTGAACAGGTTCTCATTGTCGCAGGATACGGCAGATATGATTCCTGTTCTGAAAGAAATACTGACCATCAACCCTTCTATTAAAATTATGGCTTCGCCCTGGAGTGCGCCTGTATGGATGAAAGACAATAACAGTAGTATTGGTGGTCGTTTGCGTGAACAGTATTATGCTGTGTATGCACAGTATTTTGTAAAATATATTCAGCAAATGAAGGCGGCAAAAATTCCCATTGATGCCATCACCATACAGAATGAGCCCCTGCATGGCGGCAATAATCCGAGTATGCTGATGAATGCTGCTGAACAGGCAAATTTCATTAAACAGCATCTGGGTCCGGCATTCAGGCAAAATAATATCAGCACAAAAATTATTCTGTACGATCACAATTGCGACAGACCCGATTATCCGATTGCCATACTAAATGACCCTGCTGCTAAATCTTTTGTGGATGGCTCAGCCTTTCATTTGTATGCAGGCGATATTGCCGCCATGTCTACAGTAAAAGAAGCACATCCCGATAAAAATTTATATTTCACAGAACAGTGGACTGGTGCCAAAGGTGAGTTTGGCGGCGACTTTATATGGCATATCAAAAACATTATTATCGGTTCAGTGCGCAACTGGAGTAAGGTAGCACTGAATTGGAATCTGGCAAACGACGGGGGCTATCGTCCGCATACACCCGGTGGTTGTACAGAATGTAAGGGTGCCATTACACTTGATGGCAGCATACAGCGCAATGTTTCTTATTATGTAATTGCGCATGCTTCTAAATTTGTACCGGCGGGTTCTCTAAGAATTTCGAGTTCACAAACCGGCCCCTTGTTTTCAGTTGCTTTTCTGCGAAAAGATGGTACCAAAGTACTGATTGTTTTAAATGATTCAGACAGGGTGCAGGGCTTTCATATCAGGTCGAATGGAAAATATGCAAAAGCAGAACTACCTGCTATTTCGGCGGCTACTTATACCTGGTAATTCATGAAAGGGTAAAACGGAAAATGGGTTATTAATTTTTTAGAATGTTATTTTTCAGATTTTAGTCACGATACATTTTAGCAAACATGCTGTTACGATTTCGCTATATTGTTTACCTGATTACTGTACTTTTTTTGTTCACTACTTGTGGCAAAAAAGCAGCGGAACAGGTTATTCCTACACCACCCAGACCTCTTAATATAAGAACCATCAGTATTCAGCAAGGTGTATTTAATAATAATATGACGGGGGTTGGATTCAATCCGGTTATTCAGATCAGTTTTAATGAACCGATACGGGAAACAAGTATCAGAACGGCTATTGGCTTCGGTGAACTTACAGGTAATACAGTTGATTTTGATTACCAGTTACAGTCGGGAGATTCTGTGTTACGTGTTCAGCCAAAAACAGTGCTCAAAGCACTAACCCGTTACCGTTTCATGGTGAGCAATGCACTGACTTCTTCGAAGGGAGCCAGTTTATCCAATACCTTTGATCAGGTATTCTCCACTCAGATAGATTCTGCATTTAAGTTTCCGGTTATTAGTGATGAGGCATTGCTGAACCTGGTACAGCAACAAACATTCAGGTATTTCTGGAACTTTGCACATCCGGTGAGTGGTCTTATTCGGGAAAGAGACAGTTCCGGCGACCTGGTAACCAGTGGTGGCAGCGGTTTTGGTTTGATGGCCATGATTGTTGGTGTGCAGCGAAATTTTATAACAAGGGCTGATGCTTTAACCAGGGCAAACACCATTGTAGATTTTTTAAAAAACAAAGCCACTAAATTTCATGGGGCATTTCCCCACTGGCTAAACGGAATTACCGGAGCCGTAATTCCCTTTAGCCAGAAAGACAATGGTGCAGACCTTGTTGAAACCTCTTATCTCATAATGGGCTTACTTACTGTACGCCAGTTTTTTAATGGGTCATCTGCACCGGAAATACAATTGCGAAAAGACATTACCGATATATATGATGCAGTAGAGTGGGGCTGGTTCAGAAAAAACAATGAGCAGGTTTTATACTGGCACTGGAGCCCAACTTTTAATTGGGATATAAACCTTCCTGTAAGGGGTTGGAACGAATGTTTAATTACGTATGTACTGGCAGCTTCTTCAACGAAAAATGGTATTCCCAAAGAAGTGTATCATAATGGCTGGGCTTCAAATGGTGCACAGGGTTTTGTAAACAGAAATTCTTATTTCAATATACGTTTACCATTGGGGCCTGCTTTTGGCGGACCATTGTTTTTTTCTCATTATTCTTTTTTAGGCATCAATCCGCGTGGACTGAAAGACCAGTATGCAGATTATGAGGAACAGGTAAAGCACCATACATTGATTAATTACCAGTATTGTTTAACCAATCCTTCCGGGCAATATGGTTATAGCAATGCGGTATGGGGCTTAACTGCCAGTGATGTTCCGGGAGGTTATGCTGCGAGTTCACCTACAAGAGATATTGGGGTTATTGCGCCAACAGCGGCACTTTCCTCGATTCCTTTTACACCAGAGGAAAGCATGCGTGCAATGCGCTTTTTTTATTATGTGCTTGGTGACCGTTTGTGGAAATCATACGGGTTTATTGATGCGTTTTCATTGAAAGAGTCCTGGTTTGCATCTTCTTTTCTGGCGATTGACCAGGGGCCTATTATTATTATGATTGAAAATTACAGAAGCGGATTACTCTGGCAATTATTCACCAGTTGTGAAGAAGTGAAAAATGGAATGCGCGTATTGGGTTTCACAGCACCTTATTTATAGTCTATGAAAAAATGTTTTATGCTGCTACTGGTGACCATGTTCACCGTAGAATTGTTTGCACAAAATCTATCAGTGCTCAGCAAAGGGAGGTTTGGTGACGGCCCCGACAGTATTGCACCAGTTGGTATCATCAAAGACCTTACCGATGAACAGTTGCTGGAAACCGTACAAAAACAAACATTCAGGTTTTTCTGGCATGGTGCGCATCCTGTGAGCGGTTTGGCACTCGAAAGAAGTGATACAGTGTTTGCAGAACATTACTGGGACTATATCAATGAAGCCTGGGATGAGCCCAATTTAAGCAAAACCATGTTTGGTCCCGATGCAGGTGCCATTGGCGGAACAGGCTTTGGAATTATGTCTACCATCGTGGCTGTAAACCGTGGCTGGATTGGAAGAGATACTGCTGTACGGAGACTGATTAAAATTGCCGATTTTCTCATGAATGCAGATTGTTATCATGGCATCTATCCCCATTTTATGAATGGAAGAACGGGTAAGACGATTGCATTCGACCGGTTGGATGACGGAGCAGATATTGTAGAAACATCATACCTGCTTATGGGTTTTCTTTGTGCAAGAGAATATTTTACCCGCGATACCCGGGAAGAGGTTTATCTGCGTAAACGCATAGGTCAAATCTGGGGTGCTGCCAACTGGAACTGGCATACGAATGGCAGTTCCAAACTTTTCTGGCACTGGAGTCCGAATAACGGATTCGATATGAATTTTCCAGTCTGGGGCTGGAACGAGTGTTTGATTACTTATATCATGGCTGCTTCATCACCTGCCAAAAGTATTGAACGGCATGTATATGAAGGCAGTTGGTCGGGCAGTATGGGCTTTAAAAATGGCAGAACTTATTATGGGTATGAACTGCCACTCGGCAATTTTGATAAGGATAAAGGAGGGCCTCTTTTTTTTGAACATTATACCTTTCAGGGAATTGATCCGAATGGATTGAAAGACTCACTTGGAATAGATTATAAGAAACAAGTAACCAATCATACCCTCATTAACAGGGCTTATTGTATAGATAATCCGGGAAAGTTTACAGGTTATTCAGATAAATGCTGGGGATTAACCGCCGGCGACAGTTATAAGGGTTATCTGGCTCACAGTCCGGATAACGACAGGGGCGTAATACAACCCACAGCAGCAATTTCTTCGATGCCTTATACGCCCAAAGAAAGTATGGCAGCACTCCGGCATTTTTATTATGAACTGGGCGACAGGATATGGAAGCCTTATGGTTTTTCGGATGGGTTTAGTATACATCATAACTGGTATGCTAATAGTCATCTTGCCATAGACCAGGGTCCCATAATTGTGATGATTGAAAATTACAGAACGGGATTATTATGGAAACTTTTTATGCAGATACCCGATATACAGCGTGGACTTAAAAAACTAGGATTTTCATCTCCCTATTTTAAACAGTGAATTGTATCATCTTTAAATACTTTTTTCATGAATACCATTTCCAGAAAGCAGTTCTTATACAATAGCGGTGCTGCATCGGCCGCATTGCTGCTTTCTTCTCTGGAAAGCTGGGCGTCTGTGCATACTGAAAAAAAACTGCGGATAGCAGTAATAGGATGCGGCAGCGTAAGTAACCGGTATATTCCCCAATTACTCAGTTCTCCCTTACTGGAACTGGTAAGTCTTTGCGATATCAAATACGAACGGGCAGTAGCACAAAATCAATTGTACAAAGTAAATGCAGCTACATACCCAAATATTGATGAGCAGTTGAATGGAGTTGCTTTTGATATGCTGGTTACTTTAACGGATATGCAGGTGCATGGAGCAATCAATAAAAAAGCACTGCTGGCAGGGAAACATGTATGGAGTGAAAAACCATTGGCCAATACTTACCGGGAAGGAAGGGCATTGCTGGATCTGGCCCAGTCTAAACAACTGAAAATATGGGGTGCACCGGCAGTGGTAAACAGTCCGCAATTTGCATTTATGAGTAGAATGATACAGGAAGGAAAACTTGGAAGAATAGCCAGTGCGCATGGACAATATGGGCATACAGGACCGACCTGGAGTGCTTTTTTTTATGAAAAAGACGGCGGCAGCATGCCTGATCTGGGTGTTTATAACATGGCCACACTTACTGGTTTACTGGGCCCGGCAACATCTGTTATGGCTATGACCAGTATTATAAATCCGGAAAGAAAAATAGATGACATAGGTTTGGTTAAAGTGGCAGCAGAAGACAATGCACATGTGTTACTGGAACATCAGAAAGGAATCATCAGTCATATTATGTGTGGATTTAATTATTTTGATCCGCACGGACATGAAGCCGCAAATCAGACCTTGCATACCATACAAATTTTTGGTGACAAAGCTAATATCAGGCTTATTGGGTATGACTGGGAAACCAATGGTGTAATGGTGGATGATTCCTGGGATAAGCCTCCCAGATTAGTGTGTACTGATAAAGGTGGTTACGAATGGCAGGAAGGTGCCAGGGTAACAGGAGAAAGTATTGTAAACAATACCGTACCTAAAATTAATATTGAACACGCACTACATGTACTGGAAATTATTGAAGCGGCAAGGAAATCTTCAGTATCTGGCAAAAAAATTAAATTGGAAAGCAGCTTTACTTGGCCAATTGTATCATACTTAAATCATAGCTCATGAAAAAGATATTACTCACTGAAACACAACTCAAACAATACCGGGAAAATGGCTTTCTCATTATTCCGGGTTTCCTGTCGCAGGAAATTATGGGTAAACTGCAGCAGGTTGCTTTTGAAGATGCTGTGATTCGAAAACATGCATTTGACCTGAATGATCAGGGAGGTAAAAAAACAAAACTTACCCTATGGTACCAACCGGGAGAAGATGCTTATGGACTTTTAACAAGAAGCAGCAGCCTTGTAAACGCTGTAAATCAGTTGATGGAGGGTGAATCGGAGGTTTGTCATTTTCACAGTAAGCTTATGCAGAAAGAACCAAGAATTGGGGGTGCATGGGAATGGCACCAGGATTATGGTTACTGGTATAAAAATGAATTTTTATTTCCCGATCAGATGATCTCAGTTATGATTGCTATTACCGATGCCAGTAAAGAAAACGGATGCCTTCAGGTTATCAGAGGCTCTCATAAAATGGGCAGAATAGAACATGGTTTTGCGGGTGAACAGGTAGGTGCTTCGCAACATTATGTAGACCTTGCTTTGCAACAAATGGAACTGGTGTATGTAGAAATTAAAGCCGGTGATGCCTTATTTTTTCATCCCAATTTATTACACCGTTCGGAAGACAATCGTTCCGAACATGCGCGATGGTCATTAATATCAGTATATAACCGTAGTTCCAATATTCCCTTTAATGAACCCAGTAAAACAGCTACTGTTCCTGTTCAGGTAGTTCCAGATGAAGTACTATTGGCTGATAACCTGCAAGGTATTACGGATAATGATTCTTTTTTGCAGAAAGAAAAAGATGAAGCCTTAAAATGAAACTTGTATTTCAGTAAACATACAGTTCTGCTTTACAGTCCAAACAAAGCAACATGAAAAAATATATTGTCGGCATTGTTCTATTGTGTATGCATTATAATGATGGCTTTACACAGCAAAAAACCTATTGTAATCCTTTGAATCTCGATTACGGATACACACCAATACCCAATTTCAGCAACTGGGGGAGGCACAGGGCAACAGCAGACCCGGTTATTGTAACTTTCAAAAATTCCTATTATCTGTTTGCTACCAATCAATGGGGTTACTGGCAAAGTGAGGATATGTTGAACTGGAAATTTCATTCCAGAAAATTTCTGCGCCCCTGGAATGCCGGTTACGATGAGTTATGTGCACCTGCAGTAGGTATTATCGGAGATACCATGATTGTATTTGGTTCCACTTATACGCGTAATTTCAGTATATGGATGAGTACAGACCCTAAAAACAATATCTGGAAACCCCTTGTTGATTCTTTTGATATTGGTGGATGGGACCCTTCATTTTTTACCGATGAGGATGGTAGTTTATACATGTACAATGGAAGCAGTAACCGTTTCCCAATGTATGGTGTACAGCTTAACCGCTCAACATTGCAGCCGATGGGTACCCGAAAAGAAATGTATTTACTGGAACCCTGGCGTTTTGGTTGGCAACGTTTTGGAGAACACATGGATAATACTTTTCTTGACCCATTTATTGAAGGTTCACACATGACCCGGTACAAGAATAAATATTACCTTCAGTATGGTGCACCTGGTACCGAATTCAGCGGTTATGCCGACGGATTACTGGAAGGCAACCATCCACTCGGGCCTTTTACCGCACAAAGTGATCCGTTGAGTATTAAGCTGGGAGGTTTTGTACGGGGTGCCGGACATGGTGCTACCTTTCAGGATTTTTACGGGCAGTACTGGCATGTGTCTACAACAGTTATTTCCGTAAAAAATACATTTGAAAGGCGTTTAGGTATCTGGCCAGCCGGATTTGATGAAGACGGGAAAATGTTTTGCAATACAAGTTTTGGTGATTATCCGCATTTAATTCCAACACAAGGCATCAACGGTATGAAATATGGAAAAGACGGCAAGTCGCCATATTTTACCGGATGGATGTTACTGAATTATAATAAACCTGTTCAGGTTTCTTCCACACTAGGAAATTATACTGCCAACCATGCTGTAGATGAACTAATTAAAACTTATTGGAGTGCTGCTTCCGGCAAAGCCGGTGAATGGATACAGTCTGATCTCGGCAATATCTCTACAGTTCATGCCATACAAATTAATTATGCTGATCAGTCGGTAGAAGAAAACAGACTGGGTAAGTGGAATGAACAATACCATCAGTATAAACTGTATACTTCTGCTGATGGCATAAACTGGGAATTGCTTATTGATAAGAGCCATAACTTAACTGATGTACCGCATGATTATATTGAGCTTCCGGAACCCGTACAGGCACGGTATATTAAACTGGAAAATATTCACATGCCTACCGGCAATTTTGCACTTAGCGGATTCAGAATATTTGGAAAGGGTAATGGGGTTTTACCCGATACGGTAAGTGGGTTTATTGTGTTACGTACTGAAAAAGACAAAAGAAGTGCATTCCTCAAATGGAAACCGGTTGACAACGCCTACGCTTATCATATTTACTATGGCACCCACCCCGATAAACTGTACACCAGTATCATGGTGCACGGAAATAATGAATACTGGATGAAAGCTATGGATGCTTTAAAAACCTATTATTATTGCATAGTAGCCATTAACGAAAACGGAACCAGTAAGCGTTCAGCCGTCATAAAAGTAGAATAAAATACACCCCGATTAAAAACAAGTCACTATTTTACCTATTTATAAAACCAGTAGTATGAAAAAATACATTATTGTCCTTGTCATTCTTTTTTGTGTGAAGGATAAAAATATAATGGCTCAGCCAGGTGCCGATAAAGCAGCTATGCATACATTCATTAACGGACTCATGCAAAAGATGACTTTGGATGAGAAAATCGGGCAACTGAATTTGCCGGGAGCAGGAGATATTGTAACTGGACAAGCTTCTAATTCCGATATCGGAAAAAAAATAAAAGAAGGAAGGGTAGGGGGACTTTTTAATATTAAATCGGTTGAAAAAATAAAAGCCATACAAAAAGTAGCAGTAGAAGAAAGCCGTCTCAAAATTCCGTTGATTTTTGGGATGGATGTGATTCATGGATATAAAACTGTTTTTCCCATTCCACTTGCACTTAGTTGCAGCTGGGATATGCAACTGATTGAACAAACCGCCCGTATTGCAGCCATTGAAGCCAGCGCAGATGGCATTAACTGGACTTTTTCGCCCATGGTAGATATTGCCCGCGACCCCAGATGGGGGCGTATTGCGGAAGGAAGTGGTGAAGATGCTTATCTTGGTTCACGTATTGCAGCAGCGATGGTTACTGGTTACCAGGGCAATGATCTTTCAAAAGACAATACCATTTTAAGCTGTGTAAAACATTATGCTTTGTATGGTGCTGCCGAAGCAGGCCGGGATTATAATACCACCGATATGAGTCGTCAGCGAATGTACAATGAATATTTCCCGCCTTATTTTGCAGCAGTCAAAGCCGGTGTTGGAAGCGTGATGGCATCATTCAATGAAGTGGATGGCATACCCGCCACCGCCAACAAATGGCTGATGAATGATGTACTGAGAAAAGAATGGGGTTTTGATGGCCTCCTGGTTACAGACTATACAGGTATTAATGAAATGATTGACCATGGACTCGGCGATTTGAAAACCGTTTCTGCAAAAGCTTTACAGGCTGGGATTGATATGGATATGGTGGGAGAAGGTTTTTTAACCACTTTACAAAGTTCATTGCAGGCCGGCATTATTACCGAAGCCCAAATTAATACGGCCTGTAAAAGAATATTGGAAGCCAAATATAAATTAGGATTGTTTGAAGACCCTTACCGCTATTGTAAAGAGGAGCGGGCAAGAACAGAAGTTTATACAGCCGCACATCGCAAAATAGCCCGTGAAGCGGCTGCACAAAGTTTTGTTTTACTGAAAAACCAAAACAAAACTTTACCGTTACGTAAAACCGGTACCCTTGCAGTAATTGGACCACTGGCCAATAACAAAGAAAATATGCCAGGTACCTGGAGTGTGGCTGCTGAATTTGATAAATCTATATCGGTACTTACAGGTTTGAAAGAAGTGGCAGGTAACCAGGTAAAATTTCTCTACGCCAAGGGTAGTAACCTGGATGCTGATGAAAAATTTGAAGAACGTGCAGGTATGTTTGGAAAAGCCTTAGGAAGAGATAAGCGAACCGAAGAAGCTATGATTGCGGAAGCAGTATCTGTTGCAGCACAAAGCGATGCCATACTTGCAGTACTGGGTGAAAGTGCAGAAATGACAGGAGAATCATCCAGCAGGGCCGATCTTAGCATTCCGGAAACACAACGCAAGCTGCTGAAAGCATTACTGGCTACAGGCAAACCGGTGGTATTGGTATTGTTTACCGGCCGGCCACTAACGCTTACCGAGGAACAAAAAGAAGTACCCGCCATTTTGAATGTATGGTTCGGAGGTAGTGAAACCGGATATGCAGTAGCAGACGTACTCTTTGGTGATGTAAACCCTTCCGGAAAATTGAGTACTAGTTTTCCTAAACATGTTGGTCAGGTACCCATTTTTTATAACCATAAAAATACCGGCCGCCCCCTGGCAGCAGGTAAATGGTTTCAGAAATTCAGAAGTAATTATTTAGACGTAGATAATGACCCACTGTATCCATTTGGATTTGGACTTAGTTATACAAATTTTCAATACGGTACACTTACTGTAAGTGATACCCTGTTAAAAGGTGAACAGATGCTTACGGCACGTATCAAGGTGAAGAATACCGGGAATTATGCTGGTAAAGAAACCGTACAACTTTATATCAGAGATATGGTGGGCTCAGTAACGAGGCCCGTGAAAGAATTAAAAGGTTTTGAGAAAATAACATTAGAGCCGGGTGAAGAAAAAGAAGTGGTATTTAAAATTTCAACAGCCGATCTTATGTTTTACAATTATGACCTTCTTCATACCTGGGAGCCAGGTGAGTTTCAAATTATGGTGGGCCCCAATTCAAGGGACCTGCAGTCGGTAAAAGTTCAATGGGAAAAATAAGATTCCATTCATCCTGCAGTTCTGATATCGGTATTCACTGGAACTATTGGAACTGCAGGATGAAGGGTTATTGCTTAATAATGCCAGCGCACAAATGCTTCCATGGCTGCATATTTGGTCATACCCAATGCTGCATATAAATTGGCGGTATTTGCATTTCTGTCTTCAGCCCGCTGCCAGAATTCGCGGCTGTCGCTACCCTGAAAGGGAACCATGTCTTTTTGTGACTGGTGTATAAAAATGCCAAACCGTTTTTTCATCACCTGATCAGGGCTCATGGGTATGGCCATTTCAATTTCAGCAATATCCCATTCCTGCCAGGCACCTTTGTACAACCATACCCAACAGTCTTTTATCCAGGTATCTCCATCTGCTTTGATGCGACGCAGGCTTTCAAAAATAATATCCAGACAAACTTTATGGGTGCCATGCGGATCGGCAAGGTCTCCGGCGCAATAGATTTGTTGTGGTTGAATTTTCTTGAGGAGCTCCATCGTAATTTGAATGTCAGCTTCACCCATCGGATTCTTTTCTACGGTTCCCGTTTCATAAAAAGGCAGGTTCATAAAGTGAC
>Ga0208243_1000454_pt1 | contig 23135 bp, 25 predicted proteins | sample Subbio2Aug_QV12A_FD_184826 | JGI IMG/M metagenome (GOLD analysis project Ga0208243, IMG submission 184826) | Serpentinite rock and fluid subsurface biosphere microbial communities from McLaughlin Reserve, California, USA - CR12Aug_QV12A (SPAdes) | ecosystem: Environmental > Terrestrial > Deep... | reverse complement strand
GGAGGGTATACAGGCAAATAAAAATATAAAGCTAAGAAAACAGGGCGAAGCAAGAGAGTTTACAGCCTTTGTTAGAAAAATCATAGCTGATGAAGAAAAGAGCATCATTATTCTTGATCTATCAGAGGTTTTAGAGGGCTACCACTCCCTAAGAACCATTAATGTAGATATTATAAAAAGTAGTCTAGAGGGACTTATGCTTCCAAGCCAGACAATATTTGAGGAGGAAGGACAAGCCTATGTCTATAGAATAGATGTAAATGGCTTTACAAAAAAACTTCCTGTTAAGGTTATTGGAAGTAATAGAGAATATTCGATTCTTCAAGAGGGTTCCTTTCAAAAAGAGGTTATGAAGGAGGATAAAAAGGAAACTGTAAGGCTAAATACCATTAATTTATATGATGAAGTCCTTCTTAAGGGTGGCAAGGGTTCAGATGGACAAAAAATCAGATAGAGGAGGGAACTTGAATGGGTATAGCAGAAAACCTAAAGGAAGTAAATGATGAGATCGCAAGGGCAGCTATAAAGAGCAATAGATCACCAGAGGATGTTATTTTAGTTGCTGTTACCAAGAATGTGTCCCCAGAAATAATTCAAGAGGCAATTGACTTAGGAGTAAAGCATGTTGGTGAGAACAAGGTACAGGAAATTACAAGGAAATATGATATTCTAGGAACACAGCTAACCTGGCATATGATAGGACATCTTCAGAGGAATAAGGTAAAGTATATTATTGATAAAGTAGACTATATACACTCTTTAGACTCATTAAGCTTAGCGGTGGAAATAGACAAACGAGCTGGTTCAATTAATCGAAAAATGAAATGCTTATTGGAGGTTAATATTTCTGGTGAGGAAAGCAAGTATGGATTAAATCCTGACGAAGTATTGCCTTTGCTAAAAGAATTAGAGTCGCTTAATAATATTGAGATTGTTGGTTTAATGACAATGGCACCCTTCGTTGATGAAGCAGAAGAGACAAGACAGTATTTTAAAGGCTTGAAGGAGCTAGCACAAAGTATCTCGGAGGTTGAATTTAAAAATTGTGTGATGAAGTATTTATCAATGGGTATGTCAAATGACTTTGTAGTAGCTGTAGAAGAAGGAGCAAACTTTGTAAGAGTTGGCAGTGCTATTTTTAACAGATAATTTAAGGAGGTGGACATAATTGTCAGGTAAAATAATGGATAAGGTAAAGTATTTTATAGGTTTAGATGTTTTTGAGGATGAGGAAGAGGAAGTAGATGATGATGTTCAGATAGAACAGGAGGAATTGTATCAAATAAGCAATAAAAAGAATAAGGTTGTCAATATACATACCAAATCTCAAATGAAGGTAGTTATTTATGAGCCAACTAACTTTGAAGAGGCTCCCAGTATTGTTGACAATTTAAAAAGCAGAAAGCCTGTAATTATAAATCTTGAAAATATCGATCAGGAGCTTGCTAAAAAGTTCTTTGACTTTTTGAATGGAGCAATTTATGCCCTAGACGGTAATATTCAGAAGGTCTCTGCAGGGATTTTCATTTTAGCACCAAATAATGTGGATATTTCAGGAAATATTAAGGAAGAATTAAAAAATAAGGGAGTTTTTCCTTGGCAGAAATAATTTTGGAGTGTGATAAAGCTTGTTTTCAACCTATACAATTATAACAGCATTAGGGTATTTATTTAGATTTGTCTATTTCATGATATTAATACGAATTGTAATGTCATGGATAAATATTAGTCCCTATAGTAGATTTGGGCAGTTCGTTTATGGAATTACTGAACCTATATTAGCACCAATCCGGGATTTAATTTCCAACACCTTTGGCTATAAAGGCTTTATAGATTTTTCACCTATGGCAGCAATTTTTATATTGCAGTTCCTTCATTCTGTGTTAATTAGAATTATACTTACCATACTTTAAGAGGGATGACTAGTGATTAATAGGGAACAGATTCTTCAGCATATTAAAGATGAACAGTTAAAACTGATATTAATAAGGGTTCTAGATAAAGCCGAAGGGGTATTGAAGAGGCATGAGGTTAAAACCACTGACTTTTTAACGCCAGCCCAAGCAAAGCATGCAAAACAGATTCTGGCTGGAATTGATGATATAAGCTTTATTGTGGCGGGCGGATATGCTGATGCAGAGAGAGTATTAATAGTTATATATCCTGATTATTTGGAGGCCTCAAGCCTGGAGCCTGCTGTTGCAGCCCTTGAAATAGTAGGTAATAGTCAATTTCACAATATTACTCATAGGGATTATTTAGGTGCCATTTTAGGCTTAGGCTTGAAACGGGAAAAAATTGGAGATATTATCCTACAGAAGCAGGTAAATGAAAAGCAGTTAATATGCCAGGTTATTGTAAGTACTGAAATAAAGGAATATATTTTGTACAATTTAGACAAAATAGGTAGCATGAGTGTAGGGGTTAGTGAAATTCCAATGGAAGAAATAAAGCCATTACAAATTAATTTTAAGGAAATGGTGGGAAATGTTGCATCCCTAAGAATAGATGCTGTAGTTGCAATGGTATGCAGAATTTCCAGGGGTGACGCTCAAGCCTTGATAAACCGACAGCATGTAAATGTTAATTGGGAGGTTGTCGATAGAACCTCCTATGAAATATCCCAGAAGGATGTTATCTCTATTAGGGGTAAGGGTAGGTATTATATTGATAATATAAAGGGGCTGACAAGGTCCGGTAGAATAACAATACAGGTAAAAATACCATTATAAATGGAGGTGCTAAATATGATCACACCTTTGGATATTCAACACAAAGAATTTAAAAAGGGTATGAGGGGCTATAAAGAGGATGAGGTTGATGAATTTTTAGATCAGGTTGTTGTTGACTACGAAAAGCTCTATAAAGAAAATGCAGAGCTAAAGGATAAATTAGAAAGAACAAATCAGCAAATTCAGCAGTATAAAAATATAGAGGATACCTTAAAAAACACTCTGATTGTTGCTCAAAATGCAGCTGAGGACCTTAGAGCTAATGCCATTAAAAAAGCAGAGATTATTACTCTAGAGGCTGAAGGCAGAGCAAAAGAGATTATAGCAAGGGCCCATCAGGATGTAGAAAGAATAAAGGCTGAATTTGATGGCATTAAGAAGCAAATGCAGATTTTTAGAACTAGATTTAAAACCCTATTGCAATCTCAGCTGGAGGCCGTTTTAGATTCATGTGATGAATTAAATGAAAAAGAGGAGTAATACATATTGTCTCGTTAGTCCCATTAAAATACTAACGGGACATTTTATGCTTTATATTGTATTTTTAATTAAGAAGTATTATTATAATATAGACCTATATTGTAAAAAATAACCTATAAATCTAGATATTATATGCTTTTTATTATATAAAGGTAATACTAAATAAAGGAGGTAGCTTTATGAAAAAAATCGGTATTATTGGTGCAATGGATGAAGAAATAGAAATGCTAAAGCAGGAAATGAAAATAGCAGAGGTAAAGAATGTTGCAAATATGGAATTTTACATAGGTCAGCTATTTGACCGAGAGGTTGTATTAGTTAGATGCGGTATTGGTAAGGTTAACGCAGCAATCTGTACTCAGGCCTTAATTGGTCAATTTGAAGTAGGACAGGTTATAAATACAGGTGTTGCTGGAGCAATACATGATGAGCTTGAGGTCATGGATGTTGTAATTTCAACTGATGTTCAGCAGCATGACTTTGATGTTACTGGCTTTGGCTATAAAATTGGTGAAATTCCAAGAATGGAAAAATCTATTTTTGAAGCGGATAAAAAACTGGTAGAGCTTGCTTATGCTGCTGCTACAGGTCTCTTAGCTAACAATAAAGCAATGAAGGGTAGAATAGTTTCAGGTGACATTTTTGTAAGCAGCCAGGAGCTAAAGGACAAGCTTTGGAGTGTTTTTAAAGGCTTTAGTACTGAAATGGAGGGGGCTGCTATTGGACATACCTGCTATGTAAATAATATACCCTTTGTAATTATACGCTCTATGTCTGACAAGGCTGACGGTTCAGCTCATGTAAATTTTAATGAATTTGTTGAAAAGGCTGCAAAGCTGTCAAAGGATATTGTAAAAAGTATGCTAACTCAAATGAACTAATGATAGAGGAAAATTAAAATGGAGCTAAGATTAATAAGCAAGAAAAACGAAGATGACAAGAAAATAATACAGATTAAGAATGTTACCATCGGTGATGGTAGCCTAGTTGTTATTGCAGGTCCTTGTTCAGTTGAAAGCAGAAGGCAAATTTTTGAAACAGCTGATTTTGTAAAATCAAAGGGTGCCTCAATGCTTAGGGGTGGGGCTTATAAGCCTAGAACCTCTCCCTACTCCTTTCAAGGAATGGGGGAAGAGGGCTTAAAGCTATTAAAAGAAGCTGGGGAAGCCTTTATGCTCCCTGTTATCTCGGAGGTAATGGATACCCGAGAGGTTCAGATGATAAGCAGTTATGTTGATATACTTCAAATCGGTGCCAGAAATATGCAAAACTATAGCCTTTTAAAGGAGGTTGGCAGGATGAATATGCCTGTTATGCTTAAGAGAGGTATGGCAGCTTCGTTAGAGGATTGGCTACTGGCAGCGGAGTACATAGCATCTGAGGGTAATGACAACATAATTCTTTGTGAAAGGGGTATAAGAACCTTTGAAAGCTATACTAGAAATACTCTAGACTTATCCGTGGTTCCCTTGGTAAAGGATATTTCTATACTGCCTATAATTGTGGATCCAAGTCATGGAACAGGGTTACGTCAGTTAATACAGCCTATGTCAAAGGCAGCTATAGCAGCAGGAGCCGATGGACTTATGATAGAGGTGCATCCAATTCCGGAAAAGGCGCTTTCAGACGGCTTTCAATCACTAAATTTTAGTGAGTTTGAAAACCTAATGGAAAGGCTAGCACCTATTCATGAATGCACTAAAAAATAAATTGTCTAAAAAAGCATGAGAGCTCTAAAGTGAGCTCTTTTTTTATTATAGATAAATGAATTTTAGTTTAAGAAGATATAATATTTTTTAAAAGGGTAAAAATAAAAATATATTTTAGGGGGGATTTTTGTGGATGGGAATGAAAATTTTAATCAGAAGAATAATAATGACGAGGGGACTAAAAAGGTTCTTGAGGAATTGTCTATAAAAATGGACAACATGAGGGTTGCTGAGTATTTAGCTTTAGTTACGAGACCTGGAAGGCTTATATGGATGAATTTTTTACTTGGCTTAGCTAGAGGCCTAGGCATGGGTATTGGAGTAACCGTATTGGTGGCCCTGCTGCTTTATATGATGAGGAGCTGGGTGAATTTACCTGTAATCGGTAAGTGGATTGCTGAATTGGTTAAAATAATAGAAATCTACAGATAGGAGGTATTCCTCTTGGATTCAAAAAAACTAGAATATTTTAGAAAGCGGTTAATTGAGGAAAAGCAAGAGGTATTTGAAACACTTCAGAGAATGGAGGACCATAATGGACTAGGGGCATCAATGGTTGAAGATGTAGGTGAGCTCTCAGCTTATGATAATCATCCTGCTGATTTAGGGACAGAGATGTTTATGACAGAAATGCAGGGGAATTTACAAAATCATGAGGGATATAGAATTGCAGAAATAGAAAGAGCATTGCACAAGGTCGAGGATGGAAGCTATGGTAAATGTGAGCTTTGTGGAGCTGAAATCCCAGAGGAAAGGCTAGAAATCTTGCCTGATGCAAACATATGCATGGCTTGTGCTGATGATAAGCTTCCTATCGAAGCCATGAACAGTGACAGAGGACGTCCAGTAGAAGAGGAGCTCCTTACACCCCCCTTTAGTAGGACAAATAAGGATGCCGAGGATTATACTGGCTTTGATGGCGAAGATTCTTGGCAAGAGGTGGCAAGGTTCAATTATAATAAAAATGACCCTTCCTTTAATGGTGGAGATGATTTTATGATATTTGACGAAACACCCCATGGATTATCACAGTCTGTTGAGGATATAAGCAATGAGGAGTACCTAGAACAGCTTCCCGATGGTCATGATGCAGCAAGGAAATTACGACGAGGTCCATTAAAATAACTTTAATAATTCAAGGAAAAAGGTACAATTTGTATCTTTTTTCTTTTTTAAATGGTATAATATTACGGATTAAAATGTAAAGGGGAGTATTTGATGGGTTTGCTTATTGTAATATTTATTATCGTATTTGATCAGCTTTCTAAATTCGCAGCACTGAACTATCTAAAGGAAGTAGGAGATATTCCGCTTATACAAGACATTTTTCATTTGACCTATGTGGAGAATAGAGGTGCAGCCTTTGGTCTCTTTCAAAATCAAAAGCTGTTTTTTATTGTAACAACAACCCTTGTTGTAGCTGCCATTATATACTATCTAATAAGAACAAGGAAGATGATGTGGCCTCTTAGAATAGGACTTTATTTAATTATTGGAGGGGCTATTGGGAATCTTATAGATAGAGTTAGATTTGGATTTGTAGTAGACTTTTTTCATATTGTAAATCGTTGGCCAGTATTTAATATCGCTGATTCTGCAATTGTTGTAGGAGCTGTTTTGGTATCTTACATTATACTAAGATATGATACAGTAACAAAGTAAGGAGTTGTAGCAATGAAAAAAATTATGTATTTAGTAGAGGAAGAGGATGAGGGTGTAAGGCTGGATGTTTACATTGCTGAAAAGCATGAGGACTTAAGTCGTAGCTATATTCAGAAGCTAATCAAAGAAAAGCTAGCCTTTGTAAATAATAAGCTTGAAAAAAGCAGCTATCTGGTTAAAACTGGGGATACAGTAGAAATTGATATACCTGCACCAAAGGAGCTTGAAATAATTCCTCAACCAATTCCCTTGGATATTGTTTATGAGGATGATGACCTATTGGTAGTAAATAAGCCACAGGATTTGGTGGTACACCCTGCCCCTGGCAATTATGACAATACTTTAGTTAATGGTCTGTTATACCATTGTAAGGACAAGCTATCATCAATAAATGGCATAATAAGGCCAGGGATAGTTCACAGAATAGATAAGGATACCTCAGGGCTATTGGTGGTTGCTAAGACAAATCTAGCCCACAGAAGCTTAGCGGAGCAATTAAAGGAGCATACAATTACACGTAAGTATCATGCCATCGCTCTTGGTAATATTAAAGAGAACAGTGCTACCATTAAGGCTCCTATTGGGAGACATCCCATAGATAGACTTAGGATGGCGGTGGTAGAAGGTGGTAGAGATGCCGTCACTCATCTTAAGGTTATTGAGCGCTTTGGGGAGCATACATATATTGAATGTCAGCTTGAGACAGGACGAACTCACCAAATAAGAGTACATCTGTCCTATATAAAGCATCCTTTGCTGGGAGATGAGGTATATAGCAGCAATAAAACAAAATTTAAGCTAAAGGGTCAGGTGCTTCATGCAAAGATTCTTGGCTTTCAGCATCCTACCAAAAAAGAATATATAGAGTTTGAGGCACCGTTGCCAGACTATTTTAATAAGCTACTGCAGCAGCTTAGAGTCAGGTCAAATAATTAAGGCAATTATACGAGGAGGGGCTTTATGAAAACAGTACAATTGTTAGATGAAGTTGCTATGAATAGGGCTATAACCAGAATTTCTCATGAAATATTAGAGAAGAACAAAGGCACTCAGGATGTAGTTTTAGTTGGGATAAAGACTCGGGGAGTACCTATAGCCCAAAGAATTGCAGCTAAAATAAAAGAATTTGAAGGTGTTGAGGTGGAAGTGGGAACCTTAGATATTACTCTTTATAGGGACGACCTGTCTAAGGATCAAATCAATCCTGTGGTGCATGGAAGCAATATTCCTTCGTCGATATCAGACAAAACAATTGTACTGGTGGATGATGTGCTTTATACAGGGAGAACGGCTAGGGCAGCCTTAGACGCCTTGATGGATATCGGTAGACCTAATATAATACAGCTGGCGGTTCTCGTTGACAGAGGCCATAGAGAGCTTCCAATAAGGGCAGATTATGTAGGTAAGAATGTACCTACATCAAAGTCTGAAATTGTGAAGGTCAAGCTTATAGAAACTGATGGTGAGAATATAGTTGTATTAGAGAGTAGAGAGTAAAGCATTAGCGAATGATTAATGAATAATGAATAATGAATAATGAATAGCTAGAATGATAAATGTAGAATGAATGTTAAAAGTGAGGTAACTTATTAAAGCTATCCTATCCAATCTACTCTTTTAGAAAATAAGGGGGAGAGCCATGCAATTATTTCAAGATATATTAAGAATTGCTGTTATATAGTAGGGTGTATTTGTACAACATAAACATAACAAAGACAGACTTGCCTATTAATATAGGTTATGTCTGTCTTGTTAATTGTGAATATTATCAATTAATCATTCTCTATTTATTACTCATCATTCAATATTCAAAATTCGTATTCATTTAATTAGTCATTCATTATTCGTTATTCATTATTCATTATTCATTATTCGTTATTCATTATTAGTTATTCATTATCCCTTTTCCTCATCCTTATTTCACTTCCTCAAGCCTTGCAATTAAAGCTAGGTCAGGGTCTACAATAACAGTTTTAAAATTATCATAGGTAACCATTCCTGGCTTTGCACCAGTCTGCTTTCTGACGTATTTTCTTTGGGTGTAATCAATAGAGATTTTAGAGCTATTCTTGCCTTTGCTATAATAAGCTGCTAAGGTAGCAGCCTCAAGCAGGGTTTGATCTGGTATAGCAGTTTCCTGTAGCTTTACTATTACATGTGAGCCTGGCATATCCTTAATATGAAGCCAAATATCCTCCTTTGAGGCTATTTTAAAGGTTATTTCATCATTTTGTATATTATTCTTTCCTACATACATTAAAAGTCCATCGGAGGAAAGATATTTCAAATAGGTTGACTTCTTTAGCGGCGGTGCTTTTTTTAGAGCTCTTCTTTTAACATAACCTGTTCCCACCAGCTCAGCTAGAATTTCCTCAAGATCAGATAAATGTGTAGCATGCTCTAAACTTATTAAAATGTTTTCTAAATATGCTATCTCCTTTTTAGTTATTTTCATCTGTCTATTAACCTCAATAACAGCTGTTTTAAATTTATTATACTGCTTATAGTACCTTTGAGCATTTTGCGTTGGTGTAAGCTTCTTATCTATTTCTATTGTTATTTGGGGCATCTCAGGTTCATAGTAGTTGATAACCGTGATAGTATCTGTTTTTTGTTCCTTAAGCTGATAGATATTTGCTGTTATAAGATCACCCTTTAGTTTAAAATCCTCTGCCTTCTCTGCTTTTAATAGGTCCTTTTGTAGGTTATCTATCTTATTATATAATCTATCAAGCTTTACCTGCAGGCTTTTTCGTAAATCCTGAGATTTCTGTTGTAGCCTATCCTTTTTATCCCTTGCTTCAAAGAAGGTCTCCAGCATTTCACCTGTGGATTCCATAGGCCTTTCGCTATAATAGGATAAATGCTTTAGTGGGACTACATTGAAGTCCACATACTTATTTGTCTGCTGGTCTATATAAATAGTTGGGGTGAAGCTATTTGCTTTTACCATATTTATGATGCTGTTAAAGGCTTCATATAGCCTTCTTAAATCGCCATCCTGGAGCCCTAATAGAGGGGTTCCCTCAGAAATACCCGCCACAAAACAGATTTCCCTGGAAATTAATGGTGATAAACCTGTATAGCCACTGTAGATTCCTTTATAAACAGGGGTCTGCATATAGGGCTGTAACACCATTTTAAAGTCTTCAAAGGAACCGATTTCCAAGGGGCTAGTTTTTTCCTGAGACGGAGGCATTTCATATTTAAGACCAGGCAATACCTGACGATAACGGCTGACATCGAAGGAGACCCTCTTTATTGAATCTAATATTTTGTTGCTTTCGCCTTCTACCAGTACAATGTTGCTATGCTTACCCATAATTTCGATTATTAAATATTTGGTTTTCAATATATGGAGCTCATCGTAGGCCTCTATCTGTATGCGCAAAATCCGCTCAAATTCAGGCTGCTCAATACCAATAATTCTACCTCCGCTAAGATGCTTTCTAAGGAGCATACAAAAGCTAGGGGGTGCCAAGGGGTTCTCCTTAGCTAAGGCGGTAAGATGCGCCCTTGGAAATTGGCTGCTGCTGGATAATAAAAGCTTTAGATTTTTTCCTTGGCCCCTTATTGCTATTATTATTTCATCTGCCTCAGGCTGATGTATTTTTTCGATTTTACTATTGGTTAAGACTTCTCTTAGCTCTTGGGCTATGGCTGCAACCACTAGTCCATCTAATGCCATGTAAATCCCTCCTAGACCTATATAAATATTCTAAAATATATGATACAATTTTCTAGCAAGCTAATATAATTAATCAATTCATTTTAACTTAAATAAAAATTTCAATTGAATAAAAGTCTGTAAACAATTATAATATTTCCTAAAGTAAAGATAAAAACCTATACTTTTATAACTCTTATTGTGTAATATTATATTTACATACATACAATAATACAATAATACATGATAAAATGCTAGTTTCATATAAAAAGGTGAATTTTAGTCGGGGTGAGATTATGAATGTACCATTTAAAAAAATGCACGGGGCAGGAAATGACTTTATTGTTATAAAAAATGAGGACTTTCCTTATGAGGAGCAATTTAGTGAATTTGCAAAGCAGAGCTGCCATAGACATTTTGGAATAGGTGCCGACGGCATAATGGTGGTTGGTGCATCGTCTATTGCAGATGTTAAGATGCTATATTTTAATAGCGACGGGTCTTCAGGAAATATGTGTGGAAATGGGATTCGGTGCTTTTCAAAGTTTGCATATGATGAAGGTATCGTCAGGACTTCAGATTTTAGTGTCGAGACTCTGGCGGGAGTTTTATTAGTTGAAACAAAGGTTGAGGACTGTAAAGTAAAGACTGTAAAGGTAAATATGGGGAAGCTAAGCTACAAGCCTGAAGAAATACCAGTACTTACGGCAGAGGAATCCTACATAAATAAAACCTTAGAAATTGAAGGCAAAAGCTTTGTAATAACTACTGTACTAATGGGAGTACCCCATACCGTTATATTTTCGGAGGATATAAGCCTTGAAACTGTATTAAAATATGGTCCGATGATAGAAAAGCATAAGCTTTTTCCAAAGGGGACTAATGTAAATTTTGCTCAAATTGTCGACAGAGGTCATATTAATGTAAGAACCTGGGAAAGAGGTGCTGGCTATACCCTTGCCTGTGGAACTGGAGTCACTAGTGTGTGTGCTGTTGCTTATGATTTGGGCTTAGTAGAGGATAGTGTTGAGGTAACAATTGATGGAGGAGGACTTAAGATTACTATAGAAGCAGATGGAGACATTTATATGGAGGGCCCAGCAGAGGATATCTGCAAGGGTATATTTTTCATGAAAAAATAATCCATAACTGCCATTGTTTCCCTTGTCATTATAGTTCTATAAGGATAAAATAAAAAAGAATGGAAACTAAGATTAATTGTTCTATGGAAGGATGATTTTATGATAAGAAGTATGACGGGCTTTGGTAGGGGTGAAGCGCAGGCTCAACAAAAAAAGTTTTTAATTGAGCTTAAGTCCTTAAACCATCGCTATTTAGATATAAACATTAAAATGCCCAAAATATTAAATTACCTAGAGGAAAAAATAAGGCAAAGAATTAAGGATGCTGTTAAAAGAGGCCGGATTGAAGTATTTATAAGCTATGAAAAAATAGGAGAATCTGATGTTAAGGTGACTCCTGATATAACATTAGCCAAGCTATATTTAGATGCCCTAAGGGAAATAGGAAATAAACTGTTAGTTGTTGATGATATAACCATTTCCTCCTTAGTCAGATATCCTGATATTTTAGTTATCGATAAGAAGGAAGAGGATGAGGATGAAATATGGAAGAGCCTTTCTGAAAGCCTTGATATAGCCTTGCAAAAGCTAATATTTATGCGGGAAGCAGAGGGGAGACAGCTAAAGGAGGATTTCTTAAAGCGACTGGATATTATAGGTGATATGATTAAAGAAATAGAGGATAGAAGCCCTCAAATATTGCAGGAATATAGGCAGAGGCTCCTAGAACGTATGAAGGAGCTCTTTGTAGAAGGACCTAGCATTGATGAAGGCAGGATATTGTTGGAGGCTGCTCTTTTTGCCGATAAAAGTAATATAACAGAAGAAATAGTGAGATTTCATAGTCATATAAGACAGTTTAAGATTATCCTTGAGGAAGATGATTCTGTGGGTCGTAAAATAGATTTCTTAATACAGGAAATGAACAGAGAGGTAAACACCATCGGTTCAAAGGCAAATGACCTACAGGTTACAAACATTGTAATAAATCTTAAAAGCGAGCTGGAAAAGCTGAGGGAACAGATACAGAACATTGAATAGGAGGGTAACCGATGAATATTAAGCTTATAAATATTGGTTTTGGAAACATTGTTTCTGCCAGTAGAATAGTGGCTATAGTGAGCCCTGAATCAGCTCCCATTAAAAGGACAATTCAAGAAGCAAGGGATAGAGGCATGCTGATTGATGCAACCTATGGGAGAAGAACTAGAGCGGTAATTATTACAGATAGTGATCATGTAATACTTTCTGCAGTTCAGCCAGAGACGGTGGCACATAGATTAAACAGCAAAGAAGCCAGCAAGGATATTGAATCAGTAAGTGATTGTGATTAGTAGGTAAATGAGGAGATACATATGATTAAAAAAGGATTATTAATTGTTATATCTGGTCCCTCAGGAGCAGGAAAAGGAACAATATGCAAAAAGCTCTTAGATGCTAATTCAAACATTAAGGCTTCAGTATCTGCTACAACAAGGGCTCCAAGAGTTGGGGAAGTAGATGGAAAAAACTACTTTTTTCTTTCTAAAGAAAACTTTGAAGAGCTGTTAAGCCTTGATGAATTTCTAGAGTATGCCGAGGTTTATGATAATTATTATGGAACACCAAAAAAATACGTTTTAGAAAACTTAAATTCGGGCAATGATGTTCTATTAGAAATAGATATCGCTGGTGCATTACAAATAAAAGAAAAGTTTAAGGAAGGGGTATTTGTATTCATACTTCCACCTTCCATGGAGGAATTAAAAAAGAGGATTGTTGGAAGAGGTACTGAAAGCGAAGCAGACATTAAAAAGCGCTATGGTGCTGCTCTAGAAGAAATTAGTCAAGTAATCAAGTATGATTATGCAGTCATAAATGATGATTTAGATAGGGCTCTAGCGGATGTGGAGGCCATTTTGAGAGCTGAAGGCTGTAGGGTTAACCGATTGTACGAGGATATTCAATCAAGATTTTAATAAAGGAGAGATTATTATGCTTTATCCATCAATTACAGATTTATTAGAAAAGGTAGACAGTCGCTATACATTAGTTTTAGCATCTGCTAAAAGAGCAAGACAAATTATAGATGGTGATAAGGTTCTGGTTAAGTCGACATCAAAAAAGCCAGTTTCTATTGCAACTCAAGAAATCCATGAGGATAAGATAACCTATAGAAGAGTATATGATGAAACTAAGACTGATGACGGAATTGAGATTAAATAAGAGGTGACGAAATGCTAAAGGGGAAAAGAATTGTCGTTGGTGTTTCTGGTGGTATTGCAGCCTATAAGGCCTGTGACATAGTTAGTAAGCTGAAAAAGCTCAATGCAGAAATAGATGTAATAATGACCAAGGCTGCTACAGAATTTCTTCAGCCTCAAACCTTCCAGGCCCTCACCCAGAATCCAGTGGCTATAGATATGTTTGAGTCACCAAGATACTGGGATATAGAGCATATAAGCTTAGCGCAGAAGGCGGATATCCTATTAGTTGCTCCCGCTACTGCCAACATAATAGGAAAAGTAGCCAATGGTATTGCTGATGATATGCTGTCAACAACTATTATGGCCTCCACTGCTAAGGTCATATTTGCCCCTGCAATGAATACCAAAATGTACGAAAACAAAATTGTACAGGAAAATATTTCAAAGCTAAGGGCTTTGGGCTATGATTTTATTACCCCAGCCTCAGGTAGACTAGCCTGTGGCGATGTAGGTATTGGAAAGCTTTGTGATGTTGATGATATAATTACTTATGTTGTTGATAAAGCCTTGCCTAAGCAGGATTTAAAGGGCTTAAATATTTTGGTTACAGCAGGACCAACAGTCGAGACAATAGATCCTGTTAGGTATATTACTAACCGCTCTACAGGTAAAATGGGGTATGCTATTGCAGAGGCAGCAGAGGCAAGGGGTGCAAAGGTGACCCTAGTTTCTGGGCCTACAAAGCTAGAGCCTCCTAAGGGTGTAAAGCTGGTTTCCACCACCAGTGCAATAAGCATGCTGGAGGCGGTTATGGAGCACTTTGAAGAACAGGATGTAATTATTAAATCGGCTGCTGTAGCAGATTACAGACCAGCAGTGACTGCTGATAGAAAGATAAAAAAGGCCGATGGTGAGCTTTCTATAACCCTTGTTCGAAATCCTGATATACTATTTGAATTGGGAAAAAATAAAAAGGATAAGGTACTAGTAGGCTTTGCCGCTGAAACAGATAATGTTATTGAATATGCTAAGGGTAAAATTTTAAAGAAAAACCTAAATTTTATTGTGGCTAATGATGTAAAGGCGGAGGGTGCTGGCTTTGGCACAGATACCAATATCGTCTACATCATTGATAAAAATGAAGAGATAATGAAAATTGATTTATCTACAAAGCATGAAATAGCCCATAAAATATTAGATAAGGTTAAGCTTGAAATAGAGGATAGGAAATAACTGAAGCTCTTAAGCTTGAAAAGGACTATAATTCTGGTCCTTTTTATTTATTGAGTGAGTTTATATAGTATTAAGAATATGTTTATTTTTATTTATGAAAAGTTTGGTATAATGTTTTTGAAGGAGGTGGAGGTATAATGACTGTAGTAAAGCTTGCGCAGGTTATTGTAAATCATAATAGCTATTTTACTGATAAATTATTTGATTATATTATCCCTTCACAGCTAGGCGAGGATATCCAACGGGGCATAAGGGTCCTTGTTCCCTTTGGTGCAGGAAATAAAAAACTAGAGGCTTACGTTTTAAATATATTGGAGGCTGTTGATACAATACCTGAGGGACTAAAGGAAATAATTGATACTATAGATTTGCTACCTATTCTTTCTGAGGAGCAGCTGAAGCTAATTCATTGGATGAAGCAAAGGTATTTGTGCAAGTATTTAGATGCTATACATTGCATTATACCAGCAGGTATTGTTCATAAAGAGAAGAATACAATTGAGCTTATTTCTGATGAATGGCAAAGGGAGAATTTATCTAATAAGCAGCAGGAGCTTTTAACTATTTTATCTGAACTAGGGGGCAAGGCTACTCTTGAAGCTATGGTTGATAAACACGCTCTCAAGAACTATCAACACCCCCTTAGGGGCTTAATAGAAAAAAAAATAATTGCCCTTCAAAATGAATTTTCAGCTAAGATTAAAATAAAGACTGAGGAATACATTCTAATAAACCCAGAGGTAAATAACTGGGAGGAAGCTTTAAATTCGCTGAAGCGTGCACCTAAACAAATCGAAGCTCTTAATTTTTTAAGAAAAGCAATAGAATATAAAGCAGCTGACTTAATGAAGAGGCTGAATGTTAACAAAAATCAGCTTAAAATTTTGGAAGCTAAAGGCTATATAAGGTTAGAGCATAGGGAGGCTATAAGGGACCCCTTTGAAAAAAAGGTTTTTGCAAGCTTTCCAAAGCTCCACCCGACTACAGAGCAGCAGGAGGCAATTGAAAGAGTTAGGGACTCAATTGTGGAAAATCGACCTGATGCATACCTTATACACGGTGTTACTGGTAGCGGAAAAACAGAAATATACCTGCAGCTTATAGAGGAGGTCTTGGCCTTAGGTAAGGAAGGCATTATGCTGGTGCCAGAGATAGCCCTTACTCCACAAACGGTTGACCGTTTTGCTGGTAGGTTTGGAGACTGTATTACTGTATTTCATAGTAATCTTTCAGCTGGTGAGCGTTATGATGCATGGCGGAGAATCTCTGAGGGGAAGGTTAAGGTTGTTATAGGTGCTAGATCAGCAGTCTTTGCACCATTTAAGAATCTTGGAATCATTATAATTGATGAGGAGCATGAGGGCACCTATAAGTCGGACCAATCACCTAAATATCACACAATAGAGGTTGCTGAATATCGATGCCAAATGAACAATGCAGTATTGCTTTTAGGGTCTGCAACTCCCTCCCTGGAAACCTACTATAGGGCACAGAATAATGAGCTTAAGCTTATTACACTAAATAAAAGGGCCACAGAAGGTATACTACCCTATGTGGAAATTGTAGATATGAAGCAGGAGCTTTCGGAGGGCAATAAGGGTCTTTTAAGCAGAAGATTATTAGAGGGTGTGGCAAAGGCTTTGAAGGATAAGAAGCAGAGTATGCTATTTTTAAATCGCAGAGGTTATTCTACTATGCTATCCTGTAATGAATGTGGTCATGTTGTAAAATGTAGTCGATGTGATATTTCTATGACCTACCATCAATCTGAAAACTCACTGCAATGTCATTATTGTGGGTCCATAACTATACCTCCAAGCACATGCCCCGAATGTAACAGTAAAACTATAAGATATATGGGTGCCGGAACCCAGAAGCTGGAGGATATAATCCATGGCTATTTTCCAGAGGCTAGACTGGCAAGATTAGATTTAGATACAGCAGCAAGAAGGGGTAATCATGAAAAAATATTGAATGAATTTAAGCAGGGGGAAATAGATATTCTTATCGGTACACAAATGATCTCTAAGGGCTTAGACTTTCCAAATGTAACCTTTGTTGGTATAATTTCAGTAGATGCTACGCTGAATTTACCGGATTTTAGAGCTTCTGAGAAGACCTTTCAGTTAATTACACAGGTGGCTGGCAGGGCAGGTAGGGGATCAAGTCCAGGTGAGGTAGTATTACAAACCTTTGATACTGATCATTTTAGTATTTTATGTGCTTCACAGCATGACTACTCAAGCTTCTATGAGGAAGAGGTCCTTATCAGGGAAGCCTTTGTATACCCTCCTTTTTGTAATATGATAAGCATTCAATTTAGTGGTACGGATGAGACAGAGGTAAGAAATACGGCGGATAAAATATTAAAAATGATGCAATATGTTTTAAACTCTAAGGGGTATACTAATCTTCAGGAGACTTTATTAGGGCCAAATGTGGCAGTTATTAAAAAAATTAATAAACGTTTCCGTTACCATATATTAATAAAGGACCATCAAATTGAATATCGTCTATTAAAGGGAATAATAAAGGTTTTCTTAGTACAGCAAAGAGAAAAATATATACCAAAATCAGTAACGGTACAGATAGATACTAATCCATATAATTTAATGTAGCAGGCAGCGTATTTAAAGGAGGATAAAGATGGCAATAAGAATAATCAGAAAAGATGATGATCCGGTATTACGAAAGATTTCAAAGCAAGTAGATGAAATTAACGAAAAAATTCACCTGCTATTAGAGGACATGGCAGATACAATGTATGATGCTGACGGGGTTGGCTTAGCTGCTTCACAAATCGGAATATTAAAGCGAGTAGTTGTTATTGATACAGGAGAAGGTTTAATTGAATTAATAAATCCTGAAATAATTGAGACAGAGGGTCTCCAGGATGGAGCTGAGGGCTGCTTGAGCCTACCAGGTATTAGTGGTGATGTAGAAAGGCCTATGAAGGTTAAGGTAAGAGCTTTAGACCGAAATGGCAAGGAATTTGAGCTGGTAGGTACTGAACTGTTGGCAAGGGCCATCTGTCATGAGGTAGACCATCTAAATGGTATACTCTTTACAGATAAAATAAAGGACAAGGAATAGAGGTGGCTTTATGAAGGTAATATTTATGGGGACCCCTGAATTCGCTGTTCCCTGCCTTCGGGCATTGATAAAGGAAAAGTATGAGGTTCAAGCGGTTTTTACTCAGCCGGATAAGCCAAAGGGTAGGGGTAAAAAGCTAATGATGCCACCAGTAAAGGAATTAGCAGTTTTGGAGGGGATACCAGTATATCAACCAACCTCTCTAAAAAGTCCAGAGAGCCTTGATATAATCAAGGAGCTTAATCCAGATATAATTATTGTAGTTGCCTATGGGCAATTACTACCTAAAACCATTTTAGATTTACCACCCTTTGGTTGTGTAAATGTTCATGCTTCTTTATTGCCAAAATATAGAGGGGCTGCACCGATAAACTGGGTTATTATAAATGGTGAGGACAAGACTGGTATTACTACAATGTATATGGACGTTGGTCTGGATACTGGTGATATGATATTGGCTGAGGAGCTTATAATAGGAGAGGATGAAACCTCAGAGGAATTACATGATAAAATGTCTCAGCTGGGTGCGGAGCTCTTGTTGAAGACCCTGAATCAAATTGAGAAGGGTAATGCTGTAAGAGTCCCACAAAACCACGATGAATCCTCATATGCCCCCATGATGAATAAGGAGCTTGGTAGAATTGATTGGAATAAGCCTGCTAAAGCTATAAAGAATCTTATTCGAGGGACGATACCGTGGCCAGCTGCCTTTACCACCTATAAGGGAGAAGTAATGAAAATCTTTAAATGCAGATTAGAAGCTTCTACAGTAGAAAAGGAAGCAGGCTGTGTTGTGAAGGTTGCCAGAGATGGCTTATATATATCAACTGGCTCTGGTCTGCTGGTGATAGAGGAGCTGCAATTTAGTGGGGGTAAAAGGCTTGCTGTTAGAGATTTCTTAGTCGGAAATCAATTGGAGGAAGGTGTCATTTTAGGTGAAGCTGCTAGGAGTTAATAGCACAAAGAAAAACAAGGTCGATGGTATATTACTTAGTATAATGCTAGTAATGCTCCTAACAATATTTTTGCTTATAGCAACAATCTACGGCTTTATATCCGTTGGTAGTCAGGTATATATAGTTTGGCTTTTAATTTTGATACTTTCTGCCTTAATGGTGGCTGGGCTTCTTTTGATAATATCAGGAGTTGCTGTGTTGCTTTTATGGTATAATAAAGATATACCTACGCCATTGGAGCGCTTTACTGAAACATATTTTCCAATAATATATCCAGTTATAGAGGGGATGGGAAAGGCCTTAGGCTATGACAAAAATAATATTAGGCGTGCCTATACTGTCATAAACAATAAGATCGTATTTTCTAAAGAATATAGTCTTAATGGAGAGGATATCCTAGTTCTGACACCTCATTGCATACAAAAGAGTCTATGTCCCCATAAGCTTACAGTGAATGTCAATAATTGTACTGGCTGTGGTAAATGTTCAGTAAGTATGCTTATAGAGCTTAGTAAAAAGTATAATATTATCTTTAAATTGGTTTCAGGAGGTACGGTAGCTAGACGAATTATACAGGAGGCGGATCCTAAGGCAATTATAGCAATAGCCTGTGAAAGGGATTTAATCAGTGGTCTGATGGACACTAAGAAAATTCCAATTATAGCTGTTATAAATATCAGACCTGAGGGACCCTGTATAAATACCTTGGTTAATGTTAAGGAAGTTGAAAAGGCAATAATTCATTTTATAGGAGAGTGATAATATGATATACCCATATGGTTTTTTTGATGGAACAATGATTTTCTTAATACCAGCAATTATTTTTGCCCTATATGCTCAGAGTGCAGTTAAGTCAACCTTTAGTAGATATTTAAGGGTACCTACCCAAGGAGGCTATTCCGGGTATGAGGTTGCCAGAAGAATTTTAGATCAAAATGGCCTCCGAGATGTACCGGTAGAAATGGCCCATGGTCATTTATCAGACCATTATGACCCAAGAAGAAGGACTTTAAGATTGTCCCATGAGGTATATCACGGCTCTTCGGTTGCTTCTGTAAGCGTTGCAGCCCACGAGGTTGGTCATGCAATACAGCATGCAAATGGCTATGTACCACTATCTCTAAGAAATGCTATATTTCCAGTTGCAAGCTTTGGTTCTCAAATGGCTTGGGTATTTATCTTTGCAGGCTTCTTTTTACAAGGGATGGCCTTCCTGGTTGATATAGGTATATTATTATATGCCGCGGCAGTAGCCTTTCAGGTAGTAACCTTACCAGTTGAGTTTAACGCCAGCAGTAGAGCCCTTACATTATTAGAAGACAATGGCTTTGTTGGCGGTAACGAGATTCAGGGCTCACAAAAGGTCTTAAGGGCAGCAGCCTTAACCTATGTGGCAGCAATGGCGACAGCAGTGGCACAGCTGCTAAGACTATTGGTTTTAAGAAATAGCAGAAGAAGATAACAAAGGCGGGAAACGCCTTTGTTCTTTTTATTGATGGTAAATATTGTATTAATCGCCATAGCTTTACAAATTCATTTAAATCAGGAGGGAGCTAAATGCTGGCTCGTGAAGGTGCCCTTAAGGTGCTATATCAGATAGATGTAAAGGAAGCCTATTCAAATATTGCATTAGGCGAGGAAATAAATAATTCAAATTACTCTAGCTTAGATAAGGGATTTATGACGGAGCTGGTTTATGGTGTTTTAGAGAACCTGCTATTAATTGATTATATTATTCAGCAGTTTTCAAGTGTTAAGCTTAAGAAAATACAGCCCTGGACCTTAAATATTTTAAGATTAGGGGTTTATCAAATAAGATTTCTCGATAAGGTGCCACCGTCAGCGGCAGTTAATGAGTCAGTAAATTTAGCCAAAAAATACTGCAATAAAGCTTCAGGCTTTGTTAATGGCATTTTGAGAAATATTATCAGAAATCAAGATAAAATAAAGCTGCCAAGTCCTGAAAAGGATCTGCTGAAATATTTATCAGTTAAGTATTCTCATCCCCAATGGATGGTTAAGAGCTTCTTGAGCTTTTATCCCGCTAGCTTTGTAGAGGATCTCTTAAAAGCAAACAATGAAACTCCTCAGCTGAATTTTAGGGTAAATACCTTAAAAACAACAGTCGTCAATTGCATAGGGCTTCTTAAGGAGCAGGGCTACGAGGTTGTATCAAATCCCCATTTAGAAGAGGCAATTACCATCAAGGGTATTTCAAACCTCAGTGATTTAGAGCTTCTAAAGAAGGGATTATTATATATACAGGATTTTAGCTCTATGCTTATAGCTAAAATAGTTGATCCTAGAGCAGGAGAGTTCATTATAGATGTCTGTAGTGCTCCTGGTGGAAAAACAACTCATATGGCTCAGTTAATGGAAAATAAAGGGATTATAATAGCAAGAGATATCTATGACCACAAGCTTAAGCTAATCAAAAAGAATGCGGAGCGGCTTGGTATAGAAATTATAAAGACTGAAAAATTTGATGCCTTGAAGGAGGACCGAGAGCTCTTTGAAAAGGCAGATAGGGTACTGGTAGATGCCCCCTGTTCAGGCTTAGGAATAATTAGAAGGAAGCCAGAAATTAAATATCGTAAGCAGCCTGATGATATAGTGGCTATAACTGAGCTTCAGCTCAAAATACTGAAAAATGCTGCCCGCTATGTAAAAAACGGTGGTTACTTAATATATAGCACCTGCACTATAGACCCAAGGGAGAATGGTGGTGTAATAGAAGGATTTTTATCTGAGAGCTCAGGCTTCCAGCTAATTGATGTGGCGAAGGAATATAATGAGCTAATTCCCGGAGAGCATAAGAATAAAACAATTCAGCTTTATCCAAACCTACATAATACAGATGGCTTCTTTGTAGCAAAATTACTAAAGAAATAATAGGGGAATGGAGGAAGACAATGACAAAAGTAGATTTATTAAGCCTACCAATGGAGGAGCTACTATTGTTCATAGAGGAGCTGGGAGAAAAAAGATTTCGTGGTCAGCAGATATTCCAGTGGGTTCAAAGGGGTATTAAGGATATCGACGAGATGACCAATCTCTCAAAGGACTTTAGAGAAAAGCTAAAGGAAAGGGCGTATATAACAAACATAAAGCTTGAAGAAAAGCTTTCATCAAATATAGATGGTACAAAAAAATACTTATTTCTTCTGGAAGACAATAATATTATTGAGGGAGTAGTAATGTCCTATAAGCACGGACTTACTGCCTGTATATCCTCTCAGGTAGGCTGTGGCATGGGCTGTAGCTTTTGCGCTTCAACCAAGCATGGTCTTCTGAGAAATCTTATGGCAGGGGAAATTATTGATCAAATTCTCTTAATGCAGAAGGATATAGGAGAAAGAATATCTAATATTGTATTGATGGGTAGCGGTGAGCCCCTGCATAATTTTAAGGAGGTTGTTGCCTTTTTAAGAATAGTAAACGATAAAAATGGTATTAATATCGGAAATAGACATATAACCTTATCCACCTGTGGACTTGTACCAGAAATTAAAAAGCTTGCGGATTTGCAGATACCTATTAATCTTGCAATTTCATTACATGCACCAAATGATGAAATCAGGCAACAAACTATGCCAGTAGCGAAAAGATATTCAATCAAGGAGCTACTTGATAGCTGTAGCTACTATTTAGAAAAAACAAATAGAAGAATTACCTTTGAATATGCACTTATAAAGGATTTTAATGATAAGCCTGCTCATGCAGAGGAGCTGGCGGGTTTATTAAAGGGGTTGCTGTGTCATGTAAATCTTATACCGGTAAATCCAATCGATGAAAGGACCTTTCAAAGATCAAAGCAGGATTACATAAAAGGCTTTGAGAAAATACTGTTAAAGCATGGTATAGAAACTACCGTAAGAAGAGAAATGGGAGCAGATATTAATGCTGCCTGCGGTCAATTGAGAAACAGATATTTGAAGGATAAAGAAATATAAGCAGGGGATTTGTAGATTGATGTAGAATATTATAAAAAGCTTAAGGAGGGGTGAGCTATGAATATTGGGGTAGCTTCTGACGTTGGTAAGGTAAGGGAGCTAAATGAGGACAATTATACAATCGTTACAGGAGACATAAAGTTATTTGTCGTTGCAGATGGTATGGGTGGACACAATGCAGGTGAAATAGCTAGTCAGATTGCAGTGGATAAAATAAAAGAGCACATTATCAGATATCTTCCTCAAGAGCAGGAGGAGGAGCAAATTAAGGGTATTATTTTTGAAGCCTTTAATAGAGCAAACAAAGAAATATTAAATAGGGCTAAAAATGAAGCTGATTGTGATGGAATGGGAACAACAGCCACTGCTGCTGTTATAATAG
>Ga0208243_1000449_pt1 | contig 23290 bp, 38 predicted proteins | sample Subbio2Aug_QV12A_FD_184826 | JGI IMG/M metagenome (GOLD analysis project Ga0208243, IMG submission 184826) | Serpentinite rock and fluid subsurface biosphere microbial communities from McLaughlin Reserve, California, USA - CR12Aug_QV12A (SPAdes) | ecosystem: Environmental > Terrestrial > Deep... | reverse complement strand
TCCTATTTTTTGCCAGGCTAATACCAAAACGGCGACAAGAGCCACAATTCCGGCCACTATCCATACTATCGGGTTCATGGCCAGTGCAGCATTTAAAAGCCATGTGGCCCCGGTTAAAACGGTTGTGGAGGCTGTTGTAATGACATCCCACATTGCTTTCATTTTTTGCGCGCTGGTTACAAATGCAATTCCCTGGGCGAGTGCTGACATTAATGGGATCATTTGCGATACCGGCACCAGCGTTTGCATCATAACTTCCATGTATGGAAGCATTGACCCGGTTACGTTAAAAAGTGATATTCTGAAGTTGTCAGCCTTAGCCCTAACCCGCTCAAGCATCTCCGCTTTGCTGGCCATGATGATGTTCGCCTGTTCGGTTGCCGAATTGGTGCCTTGAATCTGTTTTGTCCAGGCTTCCATTTGATCGATACCGGCTATGAGAGCTGTACCGGCATTGGCATTTTCGCGGCCAAATATTTCACCGATCAAAGCAGTATCATTCATAACCGGTTGAAGCATACGCAGGCGGTCGGCAAATGTTTTGCTTTTATCTCCAAGCCCAACGATGTCGACGCCGGCGGCTTTGAGTGCATCGGCAGTTTTTTTAGGCATGAAACGGCCCTGGCTTAAAATGCTGAGTGCATTCCTGATTGCCACGCCGCCTTCAGCTCCTTTTTTGCCCGCCTTGTCAAGAACCTGAATACCGGCATTTAATTCGGCAAAAGATACGCCCGCCATCTTAGCGGCCATACCTGAATTTTCAAGCGCCGCCTTTATCGCGGGTAGCTCAGCGCTTCCGACTTTAGCAGCCGCCGACATGATATTCATCATTTCGGCCATTTTCCGGCTGGCCTCGGTAGGATCAGCCAGGGAAACCTGGTATTGATTCATCGCGGTTGTTAGCACCTCTGTAGCTGCAACGGCATCGTTATCCATTGTCTTGGACAACTTTGCAACTGAGTCGCCCATTGATGCGAGAGCGCTGGGCACGTTTGCGATTTCAGGACCTAACTGCGAAAGTATAAGCTTGTAGCTTTCCACACTTTTTGCGGCACTGCCTCCAAATGTGGTTGATGCTTTACGGGCGCTGGCTTCAATCTCATTGAGCTTATCAGCACCGAGGCCGGTAATTGCCTCCAGCTCAGCCATTGACTTATTAAAGTCAAGGCCGGGTTTTGCCCCGGCCATAAGTGACTGATTCAGCCCCTGTATAGACTGAGAAAGTTGATTAAATACAATGATCTTACCTGATAGGCCGGCAAACAGTTTGGACGCGGTTCCCGTGGCCTTGTTAAGCCCGTCTACCTTACCAGTGATCTTAGCCGCTGTATCAGCAGCGTTACCAGTAAAAGTAATTACGTATTTAACCTGTTCGTCCATTTGTATTGTGAAGTTTACCTCTTGTTATTTGCTTCCCTCTCCTTTTTCCTGATCCATTCAAGCTCCCGGAATTTCATTGCCCATTGATCATCGCTGAGACTGTCAGGATCGGGTATGTGCATGTAGTATGAAAGCTGGGCATTGATCACACGCACATACTCCGATTCTGATACTCCCGCAGCCTCTACAGCTTTACCAGTTCGGCTTCTTTAACTTCGATGAGTTCGCCCAGTACAGCTGACACGCCAAAAAACAGTGCGTCATCTGTCTTGATTTCCTCAGAGCCTCCGAGCCAGCAGTTATTCAACAGCACCTCGTTAAACTTCACCGGGTCTTTTGTGCCAACGGAGCTGGCGAATGACAAAGTCCTGCGATCTGGTTTTTTCAAATAGCCAATATGGCCGTCAACTGTTACTGCCCTTACATCGCCATGAGCTTTCTTCCAGGCTTCGATTTGTTCAGGCGTGGCCTGTCCTTTATATTCTGGCATTTTAATTAGGGTTTTTGGTTTTCAATGCGAAGGCAAATAAACGGAAGCGTAACCTCCATGAACTTGTCTCCTTGTTTCAGTTCCTTTGCATCCTCGGTAAATTCAATACCGCGGAGCTTGTCAACGATGAGTACATCACCGTTGGATGGATTGCCGTAACAGGCAACGCCATCAAGGCGAAGGCCAAGTATGCTGCCACCGCCGGCGGCGCGAAGTGTCTCCAGCTCGCTCTGAAGGCAGGTAATTTCACCTTCATGGCTGATGTTGCCTTTTTGGATGTGCTGGGGCTGATTGCCCTTGCCATACACGGGCTCCTTTTCCTGCTTTGAGCTGTACTTTAAACCGCGGAAACCGGTTAAATCCCTGCCACCAATGGCAAGGGTCAGGTCTGCAAATTCGTATTGTCTTGAATCAAACATTTGTGTGTCTCCTTACTGGCTAATGGTTTTAAAACCGAGTTCAACATCTAAGTATCTGTTATAGCCGAAAGGCTTTATACGAAGTCCAACTTTCAGGTTGCCGGTTGATACGATATTCTGAGTTGTATCAACGATGCATTGCACGCCGGTATCGTTTTGGTTAGCCGGGTCATTGCCCAACTCGTTGTTTGATGTCATGCTCGAGACAATTGCATTTTCTACCAGAGTCTCCAGGCTTTTTGCATAAGCAACGCTTACCTGTCCGGCATCGTTAATAGGAATCTCCTCAAGCAGCTCGCTCAGGCAGGCATCATATGCAAGCCTGTAGGCTTTATCAACTGTGCGGCGGGCTGTGATGTGGTTATAATCATCAGTCGGCAGGGTAGCGAGTGGATCATCGCTGAAGAAATAACCGGCGCGGTTGATGTGCGTGCGCATTGTAATGTATCCTTTGTCATGAACGCTTGTAACATCGGCGGTCTCAACTTTAACGGCTCCCATGTATGCATGAGAAAGCGTAACGACCGGGCCGTCTTTTACGCGGCCAATATTCCGCTGAACGGGGATGGAAGCCAGGCGACCGGCAAGGATACCAATAGCGCACCCGTTTCCGGAGGCTGTATCGCCAATCATAATTCCTACCCTGTTGAGTGATCCGATTGTAAGGTCGGGGAGCGTAACCGGGTTGCCCTGGTAATGAAGTCCGGAAACAATAATAAAGGCAGGAGCCTTCAATGTCTCAGCAGTCCAGGCTGCGGCTAACTGTGCGGCGGCAGATGCTGTAATAACATCAGCGTCTATTCCGTCAGCTACAACAGGCTCGTAACCTGCCGCCGGTGTGCGGTGAATAAAAACGCCCCTGAGGCGTCCTTTAGCTTCATTAAGAAGCGACTGTAAACCGCCGGCAAAGTTCAAAGTTGCCATGTTGGTCAAAGTCACAGTATCTGCATAACAGCGAACCCAAAGCTCAGTTCCGGAAGGTGCCACGCTATAAAATTCGGTGAGGGCCTTCAGCAGCCCTGGATTGTTCGCCTCAGTAATACCGAGGTCTGTTACGGCCTGATCCAGTGACCTGACCACATAAGTGGTTAGCAGTACAAGCTTACCAACCACCGGAGCGGCTGTAGTAAGCAGGGCAAAAACGCCATCGGCACTGGCGGCAACCTGCCCCAGTGCTCCGTTGGCGAGCGATATACGAACTCGTGGTAGCATTATTAAACCTCCGATTTTAAAATTGTGGTGACTCGTGAATCCTTAAGCGTTTCGCCATGTATTCTTGCATGCTGCGAGTGAAGGAAGGCGGTGCCATCTGAAGTGAAAAAGCATGCATTTGCAGCTGGGTGCATATCAAACACCTCTTTTGCGCGCTGTGCCAGGGATTTTACTTTCGGGGCTTCAACTTCCGGAGCTTCGGTTTCAGGCGCTTTAGCTTCGGGAGCTTCCGGAACTTCGGTTTCGGGTGCTTCAGCTTCGGGAGCTTCCGGAACTTCGGTTTCGGGTGCTTCAGCTTCGGGAGCCTCCGGAACTTCGGTTTCGGGTGCTTCAGCTACAGTTGCCTCAACTTTTGGGGCTTCAACTTCCGGAGCCTTTTCCGGGGCCGTTTTTGCGGCTGGTTTTTTCTTTGTGCTCATGAGAAAAATTTTCGTTTAATGTAAGATGAGAGAATTATAATCAACAGCGAGCTCGTAATCCAAAATCCGGTTATCTGTCTGCGCTGGGTGGCGGTAAGCTGGTTTATGTATTTTGTTTCCTTAACCTTGCGATTGCGGTATGTTATTTCTGATTTAAAAGTCTTTTTAATGCGGTTGTAAACCTCTAAGGAATCAACTTCGCATTTTGCGGTAAGGATGTTCCCTTTTATTGAAACATCCGGGACACCTATTTTTTGCCCGGCTTTATATGATTCAACCTGACGAATCAATGCCTGGCCGTGCTCGTTGCATTCTATGTAAAGTTTAATCCAGGAGCTGTCACCGGCCATTTTTGTAATGAAGCTGCTGTCACGCTCATAGCTGTTGTTGTCTTTTGTGGTGCTGTCACTGGAGTACGTAACCGGCGGGTATTTATCAGCGCTTCTCTTTTCAGTTGCGCACCCGGATAATAAAAGCACAAAGGCAAATATTTGCAGCTTCATTTTATCTCCTCCTTTAGTGGTTTCAAAAGTGATTCGTCAATATCAAGTTTCTCAAGGGCCACAAGAACATCCCTGATCGCTTTCTGCATTCTGTCCAGTTTCCGGGAGACAACCTCCCATTTTTTTTTTAGCTCGGCGTTTTCTTCATTCCGGACAAGCACCTCCTGAACAAGTTCTTTATTTTGAGTAAGCAAGCTGTTGACCGATTGCAGCATTTCATTTACCGATGCTGTTACTAGCTCAACATTGCCTTTCTCAACCTCTGTGGTGGCTTTACGTCTCGTTTGCTTCAGGGTGAGAAGAGTTACAATTATTCCAGTGCCGAAGCCAAGGTTTATAATCCCGAGTATGATTTCAACTGTGGTCATTCCTTGATGTTTTTACTTGCAACTCCAATTTCGCGCAGCCACATTGGAACATTGAATGAAGGGCAGGCTTTATTTGCAAACTGATAGTGTCCGGCCACCTTAACATGTGGGAACCGTTTAATAAAGTCGAGAACATCTCTTTTCAGTGACTCGCGCTGCCCTGGAGTACGGGTGTCTTTTGCGGTCACCCCATCTTTAGCAACGCCTCCAACATAAACAATATGGCGCGCTACCGAATTGGTGCCCGTTGCGCCGTTGGTAATTTCCCAACCATCCACATAGGCATCCTCATTATTTTTTACCAGGCGTTCTACCTTGCCGTCCAAATGATACATATCTGTATAGCCTACCTGCCTCCAACCTCTGCCGGCGGGCTTTGGTGAGAGGTGCATACGGCGAATATCCGCAGCGCTTACTTCCCTGCCCTCAGGGGTTGCCGTACAGTGTATGATAAGGAATTGAATGAGTTGGGCCATTTGCTTAGGGTTTTGAAAAAACCGTGCACCGAAGCGCACGGTTTTTAGTCTGTCAAAAATTTATGTTATACCTGTGGTGAATAAATTGCTGCCTGTAATTTATTCCTGAAAGGCAACGCAAGGAAACGTTTCTGGAAGTTGATTACATCTCCCTTCTGATCAGGGTCGTTGTATTTTGCAAATACAGCAACTGAACCGTCAGCTTTCATCACCTCATCACGAGACCATACAATTGAAGCCTGTGTGTCAGTTCCTGCCGGTGCGGCCTGGAATGGTACCTTAACTCCGGTTGCGGCATTCCAACGAGGGGTTTGTGAGTTGGTAAACAGCTTGAATCCGAAAACCATACCTGAAGCAATTATCTCCTTGTAAAGTTTCATATCAGCGGCCAACAGGTCGGCCTCATGTAGTGGGTTAAGCATCATGGCCATTGATGCCATGTCAACATCAAGATTCACAAGTGCGGCTCTTAACAGCAGAATGTCCTCGAAGGTTAGCAGTCGCCTTCCGTTAACAAGTGCTCCTGTGGCTTTCAGTACTGGCGTAAATGCGCCGTTCTGTGTTGGCGCCCAGAAATGTGCGGCAAGCTGGATTGAACCTTTTCTTAGCGTGTTACGATGCCCACGTACAACTGACTCCATTTTGTTGTAGGACACTTCCATTTTCTCCAGGTTTCGAACTATAGTTGAATCTGTGTCAAGGGTACGCAAAACAAGCGCGAGGGGAACATCGGTGCGGGTGGCAGCGTTAATAGGGTAAATTGCGTTATCGATCAGCAAATTCGGATCAACTCCGGCTTCAGCGAGATTAATGGTATTGAATTCTACCAGTTCGCTCATGTCTTTCGACCAGTTCAGGAAATCGCCATTAGGATAGAACCCATCCTTCAGGACGTCAGTCCAGATTTCTTTCTGAATTCCGGCAAAGAGAATTCCGGCGCCTGGCTTCATAGCCGAAAGGACAGCGCCCCCGACAGCCGAGGCCGCAATTACAGGTAACACCGAGAATCCTGAGAACCCGGCAAAAAGTAACGCAACAAGCATGTTGAACATGAAGTTGCCTAAATTGAATTGTTTTTTCATTTTTTTTGAAATGTTGGGTTAGTACTTCGATTTGTAGTTCGCCTTGAGTGTGGCGAACCGCTCAGGGTCTGTTGTCTCCATTGCTGTGAGCTCGGTAGGGGCTTCTTTCAAGAAACGCATGTAATCCCATCCCTCGCGATCGGCGGGAGCTTTGCCACCACCTGCGGGTTTGGTCTTATCGCTGAAGGTCTGTTTGCCTGGCAGGGCATCAAGAAGGTCTTTAGCCTGTTTATAATCACTGGTGGCAAGTTTTACAAAGCTTTCTTTTTTGTCAGCTGTAATTTTGCCCTCAGTAACTGCCAGCGTTACAAGTTCATCAGCCTGTTTAGCAAGATGAACCTTAAGGTCGTTTTCCGCTTTTTCCTGGGCGGTTTTGGATGCGAGTGCAGTTGCGCTCAGCTCCATGATTGCTGCATTGAGATCAGCAACTTCCGGGTCTTTTGAAATGTTGAGCGCTTTTGCAGCCTCAACCGACAACGTGATTTTTTCCACTGTGGTTTGTTTTTGGTTTAAGATACTCTCTAGCGAAAGTTTGATTTCATCTGCCTTCAGTATAGTCTTACCGTCTGAAGTATAAAGGCGAAGGGCCGCTTTGTTTGATGGCACGCCAACCGGTGAAGCTTCGAGAAGCTCCCACTTTGTGACAACGGGTATGTAGCCCATGCCAACAATTTCGCGCATTTCAGCATCATTGATGATAATGCCCATCGATGCACCTTTTACAAAGCCTCTTTCGACCTTTCCAGCAATTTTAGCGGCGTCCGGATCATCCATATCAAACTCAGGATCGGCCTGCAATGAGGCGCCGTTGATAGCCAGGTTAGCCCATCTGCCGATTACGCTCATTACACTGGTGTTCTGATGCGAGTCGAGCATTACAGGGTTTTCCCTGAACCGGTCAAAGTTGCCGCCATTATTTAAGATTGCGAACCCGTGCGCGGTTACTGTGTTTTCATTATTTAAGACAAAAGCTGGCATTTGAAGTCATTTAGGAACCGCAAAGCTATCTCGCGCGACAGATCGTTCCAAATTACTGTACAACTGTTACATACATGTTTCAAACCTTTGGATGATAATTATTATTTACCCGCTGTAAAGTTGATTTTTGCCAAACAATTAAGCGTTTTTATGGCAAAACAGAAACAGGTGAAGGCAAGGAACCCCGAGGCATATGAGTATGCATATATGCTATTTATGCAGGGAGTCGCCCAAAATGAAATCTGCACTCGGGTAAAGATTTCGGCACCCACGCTACAGAGCTGGAAGGAGTCGGGCAACTGGGAGTCAAAAAGAGCATCGCGAACAATCAGTATTGATGACCTGGTTCAAAAATCGCTCAGGGTAATCAGCGATATGCTGGATAACCGCGCAAACTTTAGCGCCGATGCATTCGCTAAAGCTGTGGCCCAGCTCAAAACGCTAAAGACCCATAATACTGTTGATGACGACATCAATACCTTTATGGACTTTCAGGATTACCTGATGCGCGAGCGTACAAATAACCGGGAGATTACCGATGACTTTATAAAGCTCGCCACCAGGCTTCAGGATAATTACATTCAATACCGGCTCGGCAATGGCAAACTACAGAAATAACAAGGAGCTGTGGAACCGCTGGGTTGACCGGGTGCAATGGATCAGCTCCAAGGATTTTTCTTTCCCTGAAAGCGAGTCTGATAAAACCCGGCGCATTGAGCGTGCCAGGAAAGATTACCAGTTTTTTGTTGATACCTATTTCCCACACCTGGCAACAAAGAAGTGCGGTAAGTTTCAGATTGAGGCAGCTGAATACCTGCTGAAGCATAAAGATACAAGAGCGCTTTTCGAGTGGGCCAGAGGTCACGCAAAAAGCTCGCACATTAGCCTGCTCATTCCACTATGGCTGAAAATACAGCAGCCCCGGGAAATTAATGTTATGGTGCTCGTTAGTAAGTCGGCAGATATGGCCATCCGATTATTAAGCGATCTCCAGGCTGAGCTTCAGTACAACATGGCATTTATTAAAGACTTCGGGGTTCAGGTAAAATCAGGTAGCTGGACTGAGGGTGAGTTTCATACAACAGATGGGTGCTTCTTTATTGCGCTTGGCCGTGGTCAGAGCCCCAGGGGATTGAAGGATAGAGGCAAGCGCCCTGACTATATTGTGCCTGACGATATTGATGACGATGAGCTTGTCCGCAATCCTAAGCGCGTGGGTGATGCCCTCGAGTGGCTGTTAACCGCGTTAATCGGAACCATGGCCATGGGTCGCGGCAGATTGGCCATGGTTGGTAACCGAATCGGTAAGGACAGCATATTGAGCCGCTATGCCGAAAGACCTGGAATTTATCACACAATTGTAAATGCCCTGGATAAAAAAGGCCGGCCAAGCTGGGCTGAGAATTATACTCCGGATGAAATAAAAAAGATGCGCGAGTTTATTGGTGAGCGCAGGTTTCAGAAAGAGTACATGAACAATCCCATAAATGAAGGCACTGTTTTCAGAACAAAGGATATCCGGTACGGCAAAATGCTTGACCTGAAATTGTATCGCACCCTGGTTTGTTACACCGACCCGTCATTCAAGAACTCAACCACTGCCGACTACAAGGCCACCATGCTCATCGGTAAAACTCCGGAGGGTGTGTTTCACATAATAAAAGCATTTGCCGACCAGACAAGCGTAACGCAAATGGTTGCCTGGCATTACATGATCATGGATTATGTGGCCGGCAAGGTTCCCGTATTGTACTACATGGAGGCTAACTTTATGCAGGATCTACTCCTTGATGAGTTCAAAACAGTCGGCAACATCACCGGGCATCAGATTCCAATCCGGGGAGATCAGCGCTCAAAGCCTGATAAGTTTGCCAGGATAGAGGCCATGTCGCCACTCTTTGAACGCGGGCTGGTATTGTTCAATGAAAAGGAAAAAGATTCTCCTGGGATGATCACCCTGAAGGATCAACTTTTAATGTTTGAAAAAGGCGCAAAAAGTCACGACGATGCACCCGACGCAGTTGAAGGCGCAATATGGATGCTGAGCAAGCGCACCAGAGCATCAGACGCTCAATACAGATTAGGAATGCGGGAATCACGTAAATTTTAAACAATGAATAAACAGACTTTAAAAGCCGTTTTAAAACGATTGCAAAAATCAACTTTTGCCAGGTTGCTATTCTTTATTCTCCTGGTTGTCGTCAAAATACTCAGGGTGCCGGTTATTTTCTTTTACTCAAAGTACATTGAGTACCTACTTGAGCGCAAAGTTAGAAAAGCCATCAGGCTTTCAAAACTCGAAGATCGCCGATACATTGTTACAACCTTTTTTGGCCGCCCTCAGTACTACACAAAACAGTCGCTGAAGAATGCAATTAAACGCCGCAAATTCAAAAAAGGCGTTACCATTCAGGACATTGAGAAACACGCTTATTTCATCACCAAATAACAGCAGCCATGTTTATAACGCCTGACGAAATGAACACAGTGGTATATCAATACCAACTTGAAGAAATTACCGAATCAGACCCCGATATCGTTCAATTGGCTATAGACGCCGCCGTGGAAGAAATGAAGAGCTACCTAAACCCCACCGGGCAGACCCGCTGGCGTGATGGGCGACCACGGTACGATATCGGGGCTATATTCGGTGCAGCCGGAGCCGATCGCAATGCGATTGTGCTGGAGCTATGCAAAAGTATAGCGCTGTATTATGTTTGCCGCCTGGCAAATGTTGATATGATACAGGAGCGTATAAAGGACAGGTACGACCGTGCCATTGACTGGCTCGAGAAAGTGAGCGGCGTGGGTAAATATGCAGATGGCCCGGCCATCGCGCCTGACCTTCCAATAATGGTTGTAACTGATGATGAGGTTCCAGAGTCCTTCCGTTATGGAAGCCGTGAAAAATTTAACCATGATTTCTAATGAAAAGAAAGACGAATCTTAAGCAGGCTAAGCCTAGCAGCCAGCAGCCGGTAGTAAGCAAGCGCACTGAAGGCTATGTTACTCAAATAGCTCCGAAAACAATCAGCCGCACCCGGCAGGATATTGCAACCTGGAAGAGAGCCATGGCGCAAGCCGATAATGTTGACATGCCTAAACGGGTTTTGCTGCATAAGCTATACAAGGATATCATGCTTGATGCGCTGCTTACATCGCAGCTTGAGGGCAGAATCAATGAGACCGCATACGCATCTTACACAATCCGAAAAGGGGAAATCGTTGACGAGGCGAGCAAAGCATTATGCATGTCTCGGCCCTGGTTCAGCGATTTGATTAAAACAATAGTTGAAACCCGGTGGGTGGGCACCACTCTGGAAGAGATGCTGACAGACAAAAACGGGCTTTTAAAACCGGTAATAATTCCCAGGCAAAACGTAATTCCGGAAAAGGGAATTTTACTGCTTGACGAAACCGAAACCGCCGGTATTGATTTCCGTAATGTGAAGGAGTACGGAACCTGGCTGCTTGAGTTCGGCAAGCAGGATGATTATGGACTTTTAAACAAGCTTGTCCCGCTTGTATTGTTCAAGCGCTTTGCCATATCATGCTGGAGTGAGCTATGCGAAATTTATGGCATCCCTCCACGGGTGATGAAAACAAACACCCAAGACCCGCAGATGCTCGACCGGGCTGATCGCATGATGAGGGATATGGGTGCAGCTGCCTGGTTTATAATTGATGAAACCGAGGAGTTTGAGTTTGCAAAAGGCGCTGATACAAACGGCGATGTTTATAGTAACTTTATTCGGCTATGTAACAATGAAATTTCGATGCTCGTTTCAGGCGGCATCATTGGCCAGGATACCAAAAACGGAAACGAAAGCAAGGAGAAGGTTACCGTTGGCCAGCTGATGAAGCTGATTGAAAGCGACAAGAGGCTTGCTGAATCAGAGTTAAACTCGGTTGTGCTTCCGGCGCTGGCCCGGATTGGTTTTCTGCCTGAGGGCCTTACAATTACTTTCGACCCGCAGGAGGACACTGAGGAGCTTTACAAACGCACCATAGGGTTCCTTCAGTACATGGAAGTTGATCCGGAGTGGGTAAAGCAGAAATTCGGGGTTGAGGTTACCGGAGTAAAAGCGCCAGCGGCCCCAACCGGAAATTTTCAAAAGGCCCCGAAAGATTAAGCGCACAGCTGGCGGGGCTTTACAATCAGACGTGCGATTGCTGCGGAGGAATGGTAACGCTTGCCGCTCCCGGCAAAAAAAATACCTTCTTAAAGTCCATTTTCAACCAGGCCGTTAAGCACCTGCACAGTGTCGGATCGTATAACCCTGACATGCTTAGCGATGCCCCTTTTGTGGCTGTTATTAATGAGACCAACCGGGTTCTTTCTAACGCCCTGGATGAAGGTATCCTGGATAATAGCCCGCCCGCCGAAATGGTTCGCAAGCTGAAGGAGGATGTTTTCATTTTCTCAGCGCTGAAAACCCATGCTCAGCTAAAGGAGGCATCAGAACTACTGCTTAACCCGGATGGAACTATCAAGATGTTCAGCGCTTTCAAGCAGGACGTTTTAAGCGTGCATAAGGCGTACAATATTAACCACCTGGAGGCAGAATACATTTTCGCGGTTTCGAGCGCGGAAACAGCGGCGCAGTGGCAACAATGGCAGGAAGACGGCGACCGCTACAATCTTCAGCTGAGAACTGCCGGCGATAACAAGGTGCGCGATTCACATGCCGTGCTCAACCTTACAACGCTTCCGGATGATGACCCGTTCTGGGATTTATATATTACTCCCCTGGGCTGGCGATGCCGGTGCAGAACCATACAGGTGCGAAAGGGTAAGTACCCCGTTTCTGACTCACTCCAGGCAATGCAAAAAGGCGATCTGGCCACCACCAGGTTAGATAAAAACGGCAATAACCGGGATGAAATATTCAGGTTTAATCCTGGCAAGGATAAAATGATTTTTCCGCCCAGGCATCCGTATAGGGTAGTTCAGGAAAGGGTGATGAAAATAGTTAAATCCCTTTCCGCGCAAAATGAATGGGAAACAGTCGAAACCAGGAGAGGATCAGTTCAGGTAAGCCCGCTGCACGGCAAGCATGAGAAAACCGCTAATGTGGAAATTGCAGTATATTTGGCTAACAAGTATGGGTATGATATCAGGTTAATCGCGAAAGCACATAACACCGTCTCAGCTGATTCCTTCAATAGCACATTAAATATTCATCAGGAATACAAAACCAATAAAACTCCAACCAAAAATGCAGTTGATAAGCAATTAAAAGCAGCCAAAAGGCAAGCTGATCATATTGTACTGGATATTAAATCAAAAATTTCACCCGATGATTTGACGTACTCTTTAATTGATAGAGTTCAGCGGTCGAAAACAATACAATCCGTTTGGGTGAAAAAGGGGAATAAGGACTGGAAATATTCGAGGAAGGAAATATTGGGGGAAGGCTTTAAAATACAATGGGACTAAAGCTCATAAAAACTTTAGTCCCAAGGTGGGGCCGAGGGCGAACCCTCAACCTCTGCAAAGATACAACCAATTTAATCAGTTTCAACAAACAACCTTAAAGAAATGAAAACAACCATTACAATAAGCATTGAGCAGAATAACGAAACACTCAATGTCAGTGTAGCTGATTTCAAGAGTCAGCCGCTTACTGAAGAACCTACTGCAAGTTCTGATCTTGAAAAAAAGATTCAGGAAGTGTTAGCCCAAGTACTTGAGAAAGCTCAGAACTCAACAGTTTGACGTGCTTAATATAATTTTGCCCAAATGTATGAATAATGAGAGACTTCTATAAAAACATAGCATCCGGTGTGCGGGTTGAGCTGCTCGACGAGTTCGACCAGAACTTTACCACCCGGAAGGCATTTTTTGATAAAGCATGGCCCGAGGTAAGGATACCAAATAAAAGGGGGTCGCTTATGATCCGCTCAGGTGATTTAAGACGAAGTGTTAAAGCTAAAAACGAGCCACAGGGCATTGTCTTTTATAGTTCTATGCCTTATGCCGGATATCAGAATAAAGGTGCATCAATAAAAGTATCGGCTAAATCAAAACGCTTTTTTTGGGCTATGTATTACAAAACAGCCGGCAAAAAAAGTAAGGCCATATCGGTTGAGGCGAGTTACTGGAAAGCCCTGGCATTAAAAAAAGTTGGGAGTAAGCTTACCATAAAGCAACGGCAGTTCATTGGCCACCACCCGCAGGTTGATATTGCGGTAAGAAGGGTTGTTGACGACAATTTTCAGAAGTATAAAAAGGAACTTAAAAACACTTTTAAGCCATGATTAACGACATTTTAACGGCCATTGCCGCACGCCTGGGAGCTGAGGTTCCGGAGCTGAAGTATATTGATGAGGACTGGGGGCAGCTTGATGACTACAGCGATAACCCACCGGTTAAGTTTCCGGCGGCATTAATCGAAATGCAGCAAGCCACCTGGCGAAATCAAAGCACAAAGGTTCAGGACGGTACTCTCAACATCAGCATAAGGGTTGCCGATCAGCGGCTAAGTAATACCAACCTGAGGGCGCCGGCACAGCAGAAACTAAATGCCGCGGCAATATGGCTGATACAGGAGAAAATTTACAAGGCGCTGCACACCTGGAGGCCGGTTGCTTATCCCGACTTCAGCAGCCTTACCCGGGTGAGCTCGCGCAAGCTCAAGCGCGATGATGGTGTAAGGGAGTTTGAAATGATTTTTACCACGGTTTATGTTGACAAAGCCGCTGTGGTACTGCCCACAATGCTTGCCGATGTGCCACGGGTTATCGGCATAAACGAATAAAAAAAGCCACCCCGGGGTGGCTTTTTTGTTACAGTGCCTTAAGCACTTTTAAATTAGGGTTTCGCTTTTCGCGATCTTCAAGCTCCTTATGGTAGTTAAGCGCCTCGTTTGCCTCTATCACCGTCATTAATGCTGAGTTGTTTACAAGCATGGTTTTAATCATCATCTCATGCCCGGCAACTATGCGTTTTATGGCATCAATTTCAGCCTGGCGTTGCTTATCGGTCATTTTCTGCCTCCTCCCTGTTTTTGCATCCCTTACACCTTATTACCTTCGCCGTAAGTAGGAGCGTTTCCGCGTCAATTACGATTGCGCCGCTGCGCCTTGGGTTAATGGGGCAGTCGCAGTTAAGCCGAACCCGATAGGTGGTATAACCTTTTTCCTGGTATTGTTCCATAGCGGTGGTTACCTCGCTTTTTTTCCTGACAAAGGTGAGTGTCATAGGCGACCTCCCTTCCGCGGGTATTGATTCATTACAATTCGCAAATCCAATATAGCTTCAATCCTGTCGGGTAGTTTTGCAAAAAAAGGCTTGTTGTTGGTAAATACTTTAAGCTTTTTAACATCTCTTACCAATTCAACCACTGCCCGTTGCGCTGAAAACAGCATATCAACAATAGTATCGCATTCATGCTGCTGCCGCGAGCTTATTTCCTGCTCATCAACCCATGTATTTTCAATCATTTCGCCGTCATCGCCTTGCCTGTATGTTTTTATTGGCTTTCCTATTTGTGCGAAAATTTTTTGGAGCGATAATTCGCTGTCGAGCAGCAAAATTGCATATATCTCTGTTAGCGAAAATAGCCCGGTTGTAAGAAATATATCGTTAAAATCCCGCATTTCGTTTACTATGGTACTGTGGCTAAGCTCCTGGTTGGTAAGTTCGGTTCTTAGGCTTCCGCCATCGTTGTAATCTTCCTCATCACCGCCGTACTCATTTATAAGCTCAATATGCTTGCTAAGCGCGTAATATTTCCAGTTGCCGGCAAACTCATTGTTGTACTGCGTGGCCATTTGCTTCCATTCAGTAAGATAATGAATTACCTGGTGGTAATATATCTCGGTAAGGCATAGCTGGTAAAATTTTTGCGCCATAAATGATTCCCGCTCAAAGTCAGCACAACCTTTGCTGGCCACTATACTTGTGCAGGATGGTGCAATAAAATGCCTGGCAGTTTTAACCCTATCCATTGCAATGTTAAATAGCTGCGCCAGTTTTGTTTGGCTATCTTTTATTGGTTCAAAATTAAGATACTTATACATTACCACCTCCTTTCAGTTGCTTATAATCGGCAAAGGGAAGCTCAAGCTGAATGCCAAATTTAACAGCCTCATCTTTTAACTGTTGGCAATATTCCAAATCAATAAAATTACGGCCAAACAATTTTACAAAATGCTTTTCATTTAGCCTTTTTCGCTTTGCCACCGTGCCACTTGTTATGCTAAAACCTATGCTTTTAAGCACATCGCGGTAATAATACCACGAGCGGCCATTGTGTATAACTGGCTCAACTCCCATAAATGGCATTGCAATGGCGGCTTGGTTGGTAAGCAGCTTAAATACCAGTTCATTCACATCTATGGCAAAGTCAATGTTTAACCATCGGGCAAATTCAATAACAACATTGTGCTCATATGCCCATGTTCCCATGTTGCCAATATTCCCTCCTTTTCTAACTTGCACTAGATCAGCCAAAGGGATATTTCTCCTTTTGCTAAGTTTTTCTAAATACTTGGCCGACCAATCGTTTTTAAAAAAGTCTTTTGGATTTTTACCAAAAGGCTTAGCCATTTGAGTGAGGTTAGCCCTTACAGTTCCGTTTACCACTTCTACGGCAAACCTGTTTTGGTCAATTTCGACCAATTGCAGCATCCCGCTGCTTTCATTGTTGTTTTTCATGCGTTTGGTGTTTTTAGACGTGTGGGCATAAAAAAGCGGTAGCCCACTTCCCGCTGTCTAAGTCCACCAAGGGGCTTGCACCGGCCATTATAACCGTTGCACGGGGTTGGGCTACCGCTATAGTATGGGCATAAAAAATGCCCGCGCAGTGTTCGGGCAGCTTTCGCTCCCCCTGGTATTCGACTTAGACACTGCAATACTACAAAATTTATACACACGAAGTCAAGTATTTAATAAAAATTTATTCAAACAAATCAAGCTGTGGTTTTTCGTTTTCCATCTGCTTGAGCTCTTTTTCAACTGGCGTTGCCAGGTAGTTGTAAAGGGTTGAGATACTCATTGGATAATATGGTTCGATATAAGTGCGAAAAACGTAGGCGGTAGAGACTCCCGGCTGCTTATGCTTTTTATAAAGCTCAACAACCAGCCTCATCTGAAGTAATTTGTTTTTCTTGTTATAGGCCATGCGATTACACAGTTTGTTTGTCGATTTCGCTTATGATAAAAAATGCCAGGTTGTTTTCGTAGATAGCGAATTCCGCGAACTCAGTATTGTCGAGCACGTTATATAGCGCCCTGGCTTCGCTCATTTTTAATGTAAGGTTTAATTTCAGCTGGCCGCTGAGCATTTTTGTGCGGAGTTTCTCGCCGAGAAGGTATGAGTCGTACAAATCAGCAAGCTCAAACAAGCCTTTTGCCTTTTGCCTGCTTACATAACTCTGCACAATTACTGCCAGGCTCCGGAGCTGGCTGATGGTAAGCTTAATCTTAACCTTGCGTAGAGCGGCTGTAATGCCTGAGAGCGTTTCGGCGGGCATCATGTGTGCTGGCAGTATGTTGCCGGTTGGATGGGTTAAGTATTCGGTAGTTGGCTCGCTCATACTATTCAGCTTGTAAAAGTTCAGGGTTTTCATAAATGTTGCCAATTACATCTATAAAGCACACTTGCAATTCCCCAATAAGGCCGACTGATTTTCCTTTGTGAAATGCCATAAAGCAACCGTGTTCAAATCTTACTTCCAACACCTGCTTTTCTGAACCAAGTTTAAATAAGTCGCCTTCGTAGATTTCCTGCTTTTTTTTGTCATTAATACAGGAATACTGCATCAAGTGAGTACCCTCATGGTATTTTGTATTAAATGAGCTCATGCAGGCGGAATCATTCTCATCAATTCCACGCACATAAAATGCACCTAAAAATCCGGCCATTATGTTCATTTCCATTTGCTGACCATTCCACACCCTGAATTTTGTTGTTTCCATTTTTTAAGGTTTAGTGTTCATGTTAAAATAGATCAAGTATTGACGCCTCAGGATACCAGTTTGAAAGCCTTTCAATTGCGGTGTGCTTATTCAGCATAACCATATGCCCAAGCGCCAATAATAAGTTACCAAGGCACCAAAATATATATCCAACTAAGCCCAGCAAAATGGCGAGTAGAAATGATGGTGCAAGTAAAATCTTTTCTTTTAAATTCATGTTTAGCCCTCCACTTCAAGCGCCTCAAGGTCGCATATTGAATACTTCATTGTTAACATTTCATCCCGTGTCTCAAAATCTACCTTGCCGCCGACTTCAAGATCATCCACGTTCACAACAGTGCACTTGCACCATATTTCAGCCTGAAAAGGTTGGCAGTCTACAACCTTACCCGTAATTATGTCAACGTCCCAGGTCAAAAAGTCCTGGCCGTGATCTTCAAAATGAATTCTGAATATTTTCATTGTTTAATTATTAAAAGATGAATTCTTTATTTTTTTTGCTGGCCAGCCCAATTCTTTACTTATTTCAGGAGTGAAGCCTCCATAATGTTGAAAAAGACGAGTCTTAAACGCATCTCCAGTTGGTAGATCACTTCTAAAGTAAATTTCGCTACCCTGTGGGGCAAACCTCCAAAGGCGACACATTGTATAGTGATCCATTTTCTCAATTTCCTTTAGCGCGTCGGCTATTTTCTGATCTGTAAAATCCATTGTTCAGTTTTTTTGATTTTTTAAAGAAGAATTGTTCAATATTTCAGGTCTGTCCAGTGAATTATTTTACCCTTAAAACCGCCCTCAAACCACATCCAAAAATCAATTAAGCTATTAAAGCCGTCGTTCCATGCCAATTGCTGAACCTGATCCTCGTTAAGCCGCTTACCGTCGATAAATACCCACGTATGTTCAAGGTAATCATCTACTCTCACAATGTCAATCCTTTGGATGGAAACACACTGTTTAGTTTCAAATTGGTGCGGGTTCTTTGTTACATTTCGCGGGCTGTGCATCCAGAGCTGTATCATCATACCCACTTTCCAGCGGTTAGTTGCATCAAGCCTTATTGTGTGCTTTTTGGTACCGGATAATATCCGCTCCTTAAATTCAGGTTTTGAAAATGATAGTATCATGGCCTCTTAAATTTGATTAATCCAGGGGCCGCTATTCAGGTAAGTTTCAGCGTAAAGCTTGCTTACTCCTGGCTCCATTCGTGATTCATAAATTGGGATAAATTTATAGGCAAGGTTTCGCCGTGCCTGGCTCAGCCGTTTCCAGCAGTTTTCCGCGAGCTTCTTTTTGCTGTTAAGCGGGGCTCTGTAGCGTTTCCAAAACATATCAAAGGTGATATCTGCATTTACTTCGGTGAGCTTTGCGCTTACGCTTTTTGAACGCAGGTTTTCCAGCTCAGGCAAGTCCCCGGGGAGGTTTTGCAGTAAAAATCTTTGTTGCAGCTCGCTTAGCTGAGCGCCAGTGCTGTCGAATAATTCGAGCAGGTTTATGTCGTTAAACACAAATATAACCTCCCCGGTGAATCCCTGGCTTGTCAATGAGTATCGTTTCATTCGCCACCTCCATTGAATTTGCCCACGTAAATTGCCAGTTCGGGGATATCCATATTTTTTGCTATGATAAGCTCAAGCATGGAGCCTTTGCTTTGCTCCCAGCCCGGAAGCTTAATGTATGCTCCGCACTCGATCAGCTCCGGGATGCAAATACGCATTGCCTCATGCCAGGTGGCCGTTTCAGGCACAAGCTCCACCGGGTTAACCGGAATCATGCCGATTTCTTTAACCATTGAGGCGGCCTTTGCAAAAGCAGCAACGGCCTCCTTGCGATCAATGCCGGTAACCGGGCCTATTATATAGATTTGTTTGTTCATTGGTTAGTAGTTTATTAGTAAAACAATTGCTAATGACTCCAATACTACAATTGCAACAAAGAGGTAAAATGCGATTCTGGTATCTTTTTTAGGCTCCATTTTCTTCAACTTTGGCTATTACCTCATCCCTGAAAAATCTGACTGGTATAGATGCAAAAGTCAAAACGATTGCCTGATCCTTTTGCATTTTGTCCTTTCTGAAAAATGAAACAGAGTAGCTGATTTCTCGAATACGGAATGATTCTTCGAAAAGCTCCATAGCCTTAGCCCATCGGGGATCATCGTAGTTGTCTTTTACCTTCAGCAGTAATGCTATGCGGCTAGGTGTAAGATCTCCCTGTTTGTTACGCTCCATAAGAGCCATAAGAGTGCGGTAGTCTGCTAAGTCGCGTTTCTTTACCTTATCCTCAAGAAACTCCTTAAGCAGGCTTTCAGCTGAGGCGGCGCGCTCATCGTATTCGGGTACGCTGTTACGGTCGAGGCTTACCATTTCGCCGGTAAGATTGTGCCTGAGCGAGAACCCGCCTTTGGAGTTCTTTCTTATGTCACCGTAATCGTTCGCAGTAATGCGAAAGTCCTCAAGCTTATCAATTGCGTATTGCTTGAAATCACGCATCTGGTCGTTAAGAACCTTTGCCCTTGCAACCAGCTGTTCAATTAGCTCATCGCGCTGATTTTCGTATTCTTTGCGTGCTGCAATCTTTGCCACTTTTTCAGCCTTCTTTTTTTCCGCGAGCATTGCCTCCAATTGTGCTGTAGTTAGCTCATTCAAATCAATTTGTTTTGTGTCCATAGTTGTTATTTGTTTTTGTAAGGTTTAATAATTACGTCAATCACTTTTGTAATGTCCACGTAGCCGGTGCCATTGCAAACCGGGCACATTTCCACGGCAGTTACAAGATCACATATTCCACTTCCGCCGCAGTTTCGGCAGTAGTCAACGTATTTGTTCACGTATGAATTCGCGCTGACACGGGTTACCAGGTATCGTCTTACTATCGGCTCGCTCATATTGCAGTTTTTCCAATATAAGTAACCCCGTAGTTTATTGGCGCCTCGGTGTAGGATGGGCGGGCAATCCACTTTTTTAAATTGCCAATTCTTATGAGCAGATGACTGCGGTTAGCCATTCTTTCAATGATGTTGTCGCCATTCATATCCTCAAGCAATTTATCTGCCTCGGATTGTAGCCGATCTATTTCAGCCGGCATTTTGTACTTTTCCATTGTTGTGAGTTTAATTGATAAATAATAGAGCACTATATCCCGCATTGATTAGCTCGTTGATTACTTCGGCTTTTAAAAGCTCCCCTGGCGGAACATGAATCAGCCGTTTTCTTGCCTCAACCACATAAATATCTTTGAGCTTTCTATGCAGGTAATACCTCCTGTTGTTGCTAATCTTTTTAGCTCTCATCAGTTCAGGAGTTTTTTACGATTGATTTCGGCCTCGCTGGCAAGTTGCTTTGCAATTATAGCACGTAGTTTTTGTTGCAATACGTTCAGCTCATCAGAGCTCATTTGATACATTAGTTTACCTGAAATGCGCGGCTGCATCAGGTAAGCGTTTACCGCTTTCCAGTCGCCGTTATCCTTGTATATTCCCATCTTATTAAGAAGGTCAAGAATAATGCTCCTTTGGCGCCTCACGTGCTCCGACACGGGCGCCTGGTTGCTGTATTGGTCAATCAGCTCTTCTAGCTGCTGAATATCGAGTTCCGAGGTGCTTTCAACCCCGTATTGGCTCAGGATGCTCTCGCGGTACTGATCAATGCCTTGCTTTACCCAAATAGCACGCAGCCTGCGCACTTTTGCTTTTCTAATGCTTTCGCTCATGTTTGTAATTGTTATGTCCGCGCCTGAGTCGAGCAGGCGTTTCAATTGCTGCTCAGCTGGCTGGCCGATAAAGCCGCCGAATTGCTTGCCATTTTTCATAATGTTGAGTACAAGTGCATTTGGGTCGTACTCATAAACATAGGTGTCAATTGCCTTCATGTTATTGCACTTTAGTTTGTTGATCAATTTCGCCATGATATTGTCGCGCGCCTTCTGGCCATATGTCGTATTGCCCGCTGCCGCCCTGGCTGAAACGGCTGGTAATAAATGCCCTGTAACCCTCGGTGTAAATCTTCACGTGCGAATCAAATCTTATGTCTTCTGAAAGCCCGCCCTTCGGCTCTTTTCCATTTGCATGCGCAACCCATATTTTAATCTTTCCCGGGAAAAGCTTGCAGAAACGTTCGTAATCATCCCACCTGAATTTTGTGTATTTCACCGAGTCGATAAACATGACATTCGCCGACCTTTTACGCAGCATGCGAGCTTCAAAGTCCTTCATATTCTCGCCAATCATCAGCACGTTATCGCCCTGCCTCAGCCCCGCTCTCTTGTACGCATTCACAATACTTGATGATGGCCACTCCTCCAGCGAGTTGTAGATGACCCTTTCAAAATTGCTGATGTAACGTGCAAGCTGCATATTGAATGTTGTTTTTCCTGATCCAGATGGCCCCCAGATTATCCATGATCCTGCGCGCTCCGGGGTTCCAAATAATTCGCGCATTATGCCCTCGAAAGGCAAGCCGGAAAATTTGTGATTAAGCACATTGTCAACGGACAGGGCTCGGGGAAGTGTGAGCTCTTTCGCCTTTTCCATGCTTAAGCCCGGCTTCGGTTGTTCATTACCCTAATCATGTTATAAGCGTTTGTAAGCGAAAAGCCGCTTGCTTTTACCAGCTTTTGAACATCACTTCCGGCAGGAGCGTTGGCCTGTATTACCTGCGCAACCTGCTCCCGCTTGAAGTCGTCTAAGGCCTCACGTCCCTGAGGAGTGATCTGCCTGAACTTGCTGCCGTAGCGCCTGAATATTTCGGTGTAGCCGACTTTCTTATTTGCAATTGACCGGTTGATGGTTGCCTTCAATCCGTCAGCGCCAAGCATGAACCAGCCTATGTTACCTTCTGTGGCGTTCCAGAGCGCCTTAAGCTCCAGAAAGGCATCGTAACGCAGATCGCCCGCCTCATCAACTATGATGATAGCATTGTGAAGTGAATTGAGATAAAATACAAGGTCGTTATAAACCTCAGAATATTTTGAGGTGTGGTTGGAGCCGAACTGCTTTGCAAGTTCCCTAACAAATAGCTGCTTTGACTTTACCTGTGAACAGTCGATGTAAACGGCGTTCTTGGTCTCCCGGGCGTATAACTTTGCCGCGTAGGTTTTGCCTATGTCGGCAAGGTCTGCAAGCATTACGCTGATGCACTCATCCTTACATGTTTGAAGTAGTGAGCGGATATACTTATAGGTTGAGGTTTCAACTGTTTTCCACTCCTGCTGGTCACCAGTATGCAGGTTATTGAGCCTGGCCAATGTAATATATCTGCTATCGGCCAATACGCCATCAATATCACCGGCTTTTAGCCTCGACCATTGCGATGGGTTAATGCCAATTTTTACGGCATAACGCTTCGATGTTAGCCCGCTTATTGCTTCAGCTTCCACCAGCTTAGCGATAACTTGTTTTTTAAACTCCGTTGTAACCATTTTTAAAGAGTATTTAATTGTTAATTAAAGAAGTCGTCTAATGCTTTTTGAGCATAATCGGTTGCCGGTTCCTGGCACACTTCAGCGGCGGCAGGTTTTATAACCCTTGCCGGCATTACTTCACTAGTTTGCTTTTTTACAATCTCAAGCTTTGCAAACTCATCCACTCCTACAAATTTGTCGAACATGGCGACATACTTGTCTTGTTTAAGTTTTGCAGCTTCATCAAAATCGGTACGCTCACCCTTAGCCTCGTTGTATTCATCCAGTCGTTCGCAGGTGCAAATGAATTCCCCTTTTTGGTACAGGTAAACCTCGTTAATTGCGCCATCCTCATCAGGAACATAATAGGCTGTTACCTCACGGTTATTGGATGCAAGGCGCTCAAGCACGGCAGGATGCGGCAACATATACTTTCCATACTGAACCTTTACATACTGATTTCGCTGAATGCTTGTTTCAGTTTCGTAGCCGATATAGCGGTAAATAAACTGCTTATTCAGCTGTGGCAGTGATGGGTTCTGATTTTCTATGAGGACTTCCATCCTGGTCATGCCGGGGTATTTCTCTTTATTTGGATGCTGGCGGTTGTTGTATTCAATTGTGTCGAGAATGTCCTC
>Ga0208243_1000448_pt1 | contig 23320 bp, 22 predicted proteins | sample Subbio2Aug_QV12A_FD_184826 | JGI IMG/M metagenome (GOLD analysis project Ga0208243, IMG submission 184826) | Serpentinite rock and fluid subsurface biosphere microbial communities from McLaughlin Reserve, California, USA - CR12Aug_QV12A (SPAdes) | ecosystem: Environmental > Terrestrial > Deep... | reverse complement strand
TGGCGAGCCGCTGCCGCTTCCGCAGGAGGCGATCCGGCTGGATGGCCACGCCTTCGAGGCGCGCATCTACGCCGAGGATGCCGCGCGCGGCTTCCTGCCAGCCACCGGCACGCTGCACCACCTCGCCTTCCCGGCCCGCGCGCCGGACGGTGCGGACATGCGCATCGAGACGGGCGTGCGCCAGGGCGACGCCATCTCGCCCTTCTACGACCCGATGATCGCCAAGCTCGTGGTCAAGGGCGCCTCGCGGCGCGCGGCGCTGACGGCGCTGACCCAGGCGCTGCAGGAAACGGAAGTCGCGGGCTCGACCGTCAACATTCCTTTCCTGGTGGCGCTGGCGAGCGACCATGACTTCGCCGCCGGCGACGTCGACACCGGCCTGATCGGCCGCAGGCAGGAAACGCTGACGGCACTGCCCGGCCCGTCGAGGCACGTGGCGGCGCTCGCCGCCTTCGCAGCGTCCGGCGCACGGCGCCCCGCCGACGCTGCCGATCCGTGGGACGCGCTGGCCGGCTACGCGCATTTCCATCCGCTCGGCAAGCGGGTGACGCTGAAGCGCGGCGAGGACGCTCTCGCCGCCCGCATCACCGCGCGCCGCGACGGACGCCACGCGGTCGCCTTCGACGACGGCGAGACGCTGGTGATCGACGAGGCGCATGCGGCAGCGGCGCGCATCGCGCGATGGCCGGGCCACGTGACGGTGTTCGAGGGCCCCGTCGGCCACGGCTTTTCCATTCCCGATCCGTTCGAGGCGGCGGAGGACGCGGCGGCCGGCGGCGACGCGCTCCGCGCGCCGATGCCGGGGCTGGTCAAGCTGGTTCGCGCGTCGGCCGGCGACACGGTGCGCCGCGGTCAGGCGCTGCTGGTGCTCGAAGCCATGAAGATGGAACACACCATCGCCGCCCCCCACGACGGCGTCATCGACGCCATCGCCACCGAAGGCGCGCAGGTGAGCGAGGGAACGGTGCTGGTGCGGTTCAGGGAGGGGTGAAGCCCCTCCCCGGCGCCCGTCGATCGCCGAGCGGCGGCTGAAGCGGTTCCGTCCGACCCGGACGGCCGCTTGCGGAGATGCGATCGGGGCGCGCCGCGGAGACCGTTCGTCGCCCGCTGGGCCAGAGTCAGGCTCGACACGGCCGGTGTCGGCGCCGACCGGAATGATGACCGTCACGGTGATTGATGCTGCCGCCACGCATCGGCCGGCGGCGTCGGCCGCCTCGCAGAATCGCGGAGCCCGGCCCTTGGAGATCATGCCCGCGCTCGTCGCGCCGACGAAGCGCGTGTGATCGTGCTGCGCGGCCACGAGCGGCGGCTCTTTCGGCAGGGACGCGGAATTCCCGCCGGACGTGCCCCCGCGCCGTTGACGCCAACGCACCGGGATTCCCCTCTGCGGTCATCGCGCTCCGCGCCCCGCCGGTTCCCGTCCCTCCCCTGCAAACCGCAGATGGGTCCCCCCTCCATTCACAGCCGTCCGGCGTGGTCCCGCAGAGGCGCTGCGGTTGCTGCACCCGACGGGGTCGGGGCCCGCCGCCACGCTGCGATCGGCGGCCCTTCATACGGAAAGGACGCGAACACGGCTTGACCGCGACGGGCTTTTGTTGACTAATGACTCATCAGTCAGAGAAAAGCATCGGGTGCCCATGCACAGCGCCGAACCAGAGCAGGACATGGCGACGTTCCGCCGCGAGGTCCTCGACTTCGTGGCCGCGAACCTGCCGCCGGACATTCGGGAGAAGGTCCGCTGCAACGACGAACTCCAGAAGGACGACCACTTCCGCTGGCAGAAGATCCTGGCGGCCCGGGGCTGGTATTGCGCGCACTGGCCGCGGGAGGCGGGCGGCGCCGGCTGGTCGCCCCTGCGGCGCTACGTCTTCGAGCAGGCGCTCGCCGAGGCGGGGGCACCCTGGATGCTCCCGTTCGGACCAGCCTATGTCGGTCCGGTCATCGTCGAATACGGCACCGACGCGCAGAAGCGGCGCTTCCTGCCGGACATCATCGCGTCGAGAACCGCCTGGTGCCAGGGCTACTCGGAGCCCGGCGCCGGCTCCGATCTCGCCGGCCTGAAGACCCGCGCGCGGCGCGACGGGGCGGGCTGGCGCGTCACCGGCCAGAAGCTCTGGACGAGCTTCGCGCACTGGGCCGACATGATGTTCTGCCTCGCGCGGACGTCCGACGAGGACCGTCCGCAGAACGGCATCTCGTTCCTGCTGCTCGACATGCGGCAGCCGGGCGTCACCATCCGCCCGATCGTCACGATGGACATGCGCCACCACGTCAACGAGGTGTTTCTCGACGACGTCTTCGTGCCGGAGGAGAACCTGGTCGGACGCGAGGGCCATGGCTGGGAGATCGCGAAATTCCTGCTCTCGACCGAGCGCCTGATCGTCGCCGAGACCGGCAAGGCGCGCCGCCTCCTGGCACAGGTCCGCGCGATCGCGGAGCGGGCCCGCGAGGGCGGTGAGCCGCTGTTCGACCGGCCCGTCTTCCGGCGCGGGTTCGTCGAAGCGGAAATCGCCCTGCAGACGCTGGAAGCCTACTGCTCGCGCCTCCTGAAGCGCGCCGCACGGGGCGAGCAGCCGGGCTACGAGGCCTCGCTGCTGAAGATCAGGGGATCGGAGCTCCTGCAGACGATCACGGCGCTCGGTGCCGGCGTCGCGGCGCGCACCGGGCTCGGCCTCGATCCCGCGCTGGCCGCCGGACAGAACGTCCCGGCGGATGCCGACGCCGAAATGGCCGGTCTCCTGCGCGAATATCTGAGCCAGCGCGCCGCGAGCATTTACGGCGGATCGAACGAGATCCAGCACAACATCGTCGCCAAAGCGAGGTTCGGCTTCCAATGACCAGCCCCGAGGATCTCACCGCACTTCGCGACCATGCCTTCCGCTGGGTCGACCAGGCCTACGGCGAAGCGAAGGAGCGCGCCGGACGCGGTCTTGCCGAGGGCTACGACCCCGGCATGGCGGCCGAGATCGCCGGCCAGGGCTGGCTCGCCGTGATGGTGAGTGCGCAGAACGGCGGCATGGGCGGGGGACTGCGGGAAATGGCCGCCGTGATGGAAGCGGTCGGGCGCGGCCTCGTGGCCGAACCGGTGCTGTCGCAGGGCGCCATCGCCGCCCCTCTCCTCGACCGCCTCGGAACGCCGCAGGCCCGCCAACGGCTTTCCTCCGTTCTGGACGGCGCGTCGGTTGCCGTGATGATCCACCAGGAGGCGGACGCGGGCTTCGAGCGGACGATCACGTCGAGCCGTCTGTCCGAAGAGGACGGCCGGTTCCATGTCGATGCGTCGAAGGCGCCTGTGCTCGACGCGGCCGGCGCGGACGTCCTGCTCGTCACCGCGCTCGACGCCGCCGGCCGCACGGCCATCGTCGCCGTCGAGGCCGATGCCCCGGGCGTCCGACTCGTCCGGAGCCGCTCCGTCGACGGACGCATGTTCGCCGCCGTCGAACTGGACCACGTGGCCGTTCCGGTCGAGGCAGTCCTCAGCGCGGGAGCCGACGCTTCGGCGATCGTGGAGACCGTGCTGGAAGAGGCCACCCTGCTCGTCTGCGCGGAAGCATGCGGCGCGATGCCTATCCTGGTCGATGGAACGGCGGACTATCTGCGCACACGCAGCCAGTTCGGCCGGCCGCTTGCGTCCTTCCAGGTGCTCCAGCACCGCATGGTGGACATGCTGCTGGCCGCCGAGGAGGCGAGCGCGGTCGTCGAAGCGGCGCTCGACGCCGCCGACGGCCCCGAGAGGAAACGCGCCTTCGCGCTGGCTAAGATCGTCACCGCCCGCTCGGCCCGCTTCGTGGCCCAGCAGGCGGTCCAGCTTCACGGCGGCATCGGCATGACGGACGACCTCAGGGTCAGCCGCCAGTTCCGGCGCCTGATGCAGTGCGAGACGATGTTCGGCGATGCCGACTGGCATGCCGAACGCTTCGACGGGCTGCGCGGCTGACGCGCGGTCGACACGGGAGGAGGAACCGATGAAGAGCTACGACCACTACAGGACGATCCGGTGCGAGAGGCGGGGCCGCATCCTGACGGTGATCCTCGATCGCCCCGATCAGCTGAACGCCACCGACGCGGTGCTGCATGCGGAAGTGTCGCGGATCTTCCACGACGTGCGCCACGACGACGACGCCGACATCATCGTGCTGACGGGCGCCGGCCGCGCCTTCTCGGCGGGGGGCGACATCAACTGGATGCAGGACGGCATCGACGATCCGGCGTCCTTCGAGGCGACCGGCCGCGAAGCGCGCGACATCGTCTTCAGCCTGCTCGATCTCGACAAGCCGATCATCTGCATGATGAACGGCCATGCGATCGGCCTCGGCGCCACCATCGCGCTGCTGTGCGACATCATCATCGCCAGCGACAAGGCAAAGATCGGCGACCCGCACGTCTCGATGGGGCTGGTCGCCGGCGACGGCGGAGCGGTGATCTGGCCCCAGCACATCGGCTACGCCAAGGCGAAATACTATCTGATGACGGGCGAGGCGATGACCGCGGCGGAGGCCGAACGGATCGGCCTCATCACCAAGGTCGTCGCGCACGACACGCTCGCTTCGGAAGTCTACCGCCTCGCCGAGCGGCTGGCCGCGGGGGCGCTGAAGGCGATCAACTGGACCAAGGTCGCCACCACGCTCCAGCTCAAGCAGGCGATGCATGCGTCCTTCGACGCCGGCATCGCCTACGAGACGGTCTCCAACGTCAGCGCGGACCATCGCGAGGCGGTGGATGCGTTCCGCAGCAAGCGCACGCCGAAATTCACCGGGCGCTGAGGCTTCGGGTGGAGGGCCGGCCCGGGATTGGCTCGCACCGGCCATCGAACAGGGAGGATGAAACATGACAGGCATCAGCAGACGTGGCGTCATTGCGGGGCTCGGGGCGACGACGCTCGCCGCGCCCTTCATCAACCGGCGGGCGTTCGCCCAGTCGGGCGACGCGATCAGGATCGGCGTCGTGACCGCGCTCAGCGGGCCACAGGAATTCATCGGCAACTTCGTGCTGGCGGGCTGCCAGATCGCGGTCGACCAGATCAACGCGGCGGGAGGCGTTCTCGGACGGCAGCTGGCGCTGGAGATCCGCGACGACCGGGCGAACCCGGCCGAGGCGAGTGCCGCGGCGCGCGAACTGATCGGCCTCGGCGCCAATCTGCAGATCGGGACGATCTCGTCCTCGGTGGCGCTCGCCATGGGTCCGCTGATGACGCAGGAGGGCGGCGTCGTCATCACCTGCGGCGCGGGCACCGAGAAGCTGAACCACGAGAACTACAACGAACACGTGTTCCGGCCCGGTGACGGCCCCTACATGCGCATGCGCGCCCAGGCGCGCCTCATGGCGGAGCGCCAGCCCGACGTGACGAGCTGGACCGGCCTCGTTCCCGACCACGAATACGGCCGCACGACCTGGGCGGTCTATGTCGACGGCCTGCTCCAGTTCTATCCCGAAATCGCCAAGGCGGATCCCGACATCCTCGACCCGATCATCGTGCCCTACGGCGCGGGCGACTACAGAACCTTCGTGACCCAGGCGGCGCGCTCGAAGGCCCAGGGCATCTACAACTCGACCTATGGCGGCGACTCGGTCACGCTGTTCCAGCAGGCCAAGCCCTTCCAGCTGTTCAAGGACCGGGTGCTGATGGACTCCGCCAACGAGTTCATCGTCGCCGGTGCCCTGAAGGGCGATACGCCCGGCCACTGGACCGGCATCCACTGGTATCACGAGACCAACAAGGGCAATCCGCTGAGCGACCAGCTCTATGCCGACTACGTCAAGAAGACCGGCAACACGCAGCCGATGGGCTGGGTCTCCGAGGCGCATGCCGGCATCTACGCCTATGCGAAGGCCATCGAGAAGTCCGGGAAATCCGACACCGATGCCGTCATCGCGGGACTGAAGGGCCTCGAATGGGACACGGCGACCGGCAAGCGGCTGATGCGCGCGGAGGACAACCAGGCGATCAAGGACGTCGAACTCATCTACATCGAGGCCGGCGCATCCGGACCGCTCGGCTACAAGGTGACCGACTACGTCAAGGTGGACGGCAACACCGTCATCGAACCGCCGACGCCGGGCGAGCCCATGAAACTGCGCAAGCCCAGCTGATCCAGACGCGAACGGAAGCGCCGGCCGCCGGCGCTTCCTCGCCGACACCGAGGGGAGGACGTCTTGGCGGGTGACCTCATAACCATCCTGTTCAATGCGATGATCTGGGCCATGGCGACCTTCCTGGTCGCCTCCGGTCTGACGCTGGTCTTCGGAATCCTGCACGTGCTGAACTTCTCGCATGGCGGGTTCTTCATGATCGGCGGCTACGTCGCTTACACGGTTCTTTCGACGTTCGGCGCGGAGATCCCGCTCTGGGCCTATCTGGCCGCCGCCCTCGTCGCGTCGGTCGCGATGGGCGGCACCGGGATCGCCGTCGACACGCTGGTCTTCCGGCGGCTGAAATCCGTCGACGGCGTCTACGTCCTGATCGCCACCTACGCGCTGCTGCTGGTGTGCGACGGGGTCGTGAAGCTGATCTGGGGGCTGAACTATCTCAGCGTCTCGCCGCCGCGGGAACTGCTGGACGTCCTCTTCCTGGGCGGCGCGATCATGCCGACCTTCTCGATCTTCGTGGTCGTGTCGGGCGTCGTCGTCTTCCTCGCTCTCGACGTCGTCATCAACCGAACCTCCGCCGGCCGGATCCTGCAGGTCATCGCGGTCGACCCCTGGATGGCGGGAATCGTCGGCATCAACGTCTCCTCCGTCTACCGGTGGACGGTGATCACCGGCTTCGCGCTCGCCGGCCTCGCCGGCGGACTGCTGGTGGCCAACCAGAGCCTGTCGCCCGATCTCGCCGGGATCTTCATCCTGCAGGCCTTCGGTGTCGTCATCGTCGGCGGCATGGGATCGGTCAGGGGCGCGTTCGTCGCGTCGATCTTCCTCGGCCTCGTCGAGGCGCTCAGCGCCACCTACCTGCCGAACTATCCGGGCGTGCTCTTCTTCGCCACCATCGCACTGGTTCTCATCGTCCGCCCGGAAGGGCTTCTCAGCCGGCAGGCCACGTCATGAGCATCGCGCGCGTCCGTCCGGCCGTCTTCCTCCCGCTGCTGGCGCTGCTCGTGGCCGGCGCCCTGATCGTGCCGCACGTTGCCAATCGCGGCGTCGTCTTCCTCGGCGGCGTCGTGGCGATCAACGTCGTCTTCGGCATCGCCTTCAACCTCGCCTTCGCCAAGGCCGGGATCCTGTCCTTCGGCAACGCGATGTTCTTCGCCGTCGGGGCCTATTGCGCGGGCTATCTCGTCACCCAGCAGAACCATCTGCCCTTCGTGGTCATCCTGCTGGCTGCGGCGGGCTGCGGAGGCCTGCTCGCGCTGGTGACCGGCCTTCTCGCCCTTCGCCGGGCGAGCGGCGTCTACTTCGCCGTCATCACGCTGGCGGTCGGCGCGCTCGTCCATGTCCTCATCATGAAACTCGATTTCCTCGGCCGCAACGACGGCCTCATCGGGGTCAACCGCCCGATCATCGATTTCGGCTTCTTCGACCTGGACCTCGCCCGTGGCGATGCCTACTACTACTTCATCGTCGCAAGCTGCGCCCTGCTCGTCACGCTCATGTGGGTGCTCTGGTCCAACCGTTTCGGGCGATCCCTGCAAGCCTTGAAGTCGGATCCGATGCGGGCGAGCTTCCTCGGCATCGACATCGACCGCAAGCGGTTGATCGCCCTCGTCCTGTCGGGCTCGATCACGGCGCTGGCCGGCGCGATCTACGCGCCATGGGCGCAGATCGTCACGCCCGAACTCGCCCATTGGAGCTTTTCCACCATGCCGCTGCTGTTCACGCTCCTCGGCGGCAGCGCCTTCTTCCTCGGCCCGGCGGTGGGGGCCATCCTGTTCGGCCTGCTCGAATACGCGACACGGTCGCTCGTCGGCATTTCCGACCTCCTGGTCGGCGGCCTGCTGCTCGCGGTCGTGCTGTCGGTGCCGGGCGGCGTGCTCGGCCTGCTCGCAACCCTTCTCGCGCGGTTCCGCGCGTCCTCTTCACCGCAACGCGAGGAACGCGCATGAGCACGCCCCTCCTCGCCGCCCGCGGCATCGTCAAGGACTACGGCCGCATCAAGGTCCTCAAGAACGTCGATCTCGATCTCGGAGCAGGAGAGCGGCACGTCGTCATCGGGCCGAACGGCGCCGGCAAGACGACGCTCTTCAAGGTTCTGTCCGGCGAGACGCGGCCGAGCGCCGGCACCATCCGTCTGGAGGGACGCGACGTCACGCAGGAGGCGGGCTTCGTCCGCACGCGATCCGGCGTCGGCCGTTCCTTCCAGGTCGCGCGCGTCTTCCTCGAAATGACCGCGCTCGACAACGTCATCGTGGCCGTCGAGGCCCGCGAGGCGACGAAGCGGCCGTGGGCGGGGCTGCTGCGGCTATCGGCGGCGAAGAGCGTCGCCGACGAGGCGACGTCACTGCTCGTCGCCCTCGGTCTCGGCGCACAGCAGGAGACCCCGGCCGACACGCTGAGCCATGGCGACAGGAAGCGGCTGGAACTCGCCATGAACCTCGCGCTCCGGCCGAAGCTGCTCATGCTGGACGAGCCGACGGCGGGAATGTCGCCCACCGACCGGCAGGCGGCGGTCAACCTGATCGACAGGGTCGTGCGCGACAACGGTCTCAGCCTGCTTCTGACCGAGCACGACATGGGCGTCGTCTTCCAGCTCGGCACGCGCATCTCCGTGCTTCATTACGGCGAGGTGGTGGTGAGCGGTCTGCCCGCAGAGGTCCGCGCCAATGCCCTCGTTCGCGAAATCTACCTCGGACGCAATGCCGGCCATGCTTGAAGTCAGCCAACTCGACGCCTTCTATGGGAAGAGCCACGTCCTCCATGCCATCGACCTTCGCGTGGCGGCCGGCGAGAGCGTGGCGCTGCTGGGCCGCAACGGCGCCGGCAAGAGCACCTTCCTCAAGACGCTGCTGAATGCCGGTCCGCGCGGCAGCGGCGAAATCGCGCTGGACGGGCGCGCCTTCTCCACCGAGCCGACGCATGTCCGCGCGCGGCGCGGCCTCGCGCTCGTCCCGGAGGACCGGCGCATCTTTTCCAAGCTGACGGTCGCCCAGAACATCGAGATGGGCGGCCATGCGGCAGCCGACGGCAAGCCCTGCTACTCCCTCGCCGAGATCGTCGCGCTGCTGCCGATGGTCGGGCCGCTCGTCGACAGGCTCGGCTACCAGCTTTCCGGCGGCCAGCAGCAGATGGTCGCGATCGCGCGCGGTATCGTCTCGCGACCGAAGGTGCTGATGCTCGACGAGCCGGCGGAAGGACTGGCACCGGTCATCGTCGACGAACTCGGCGATGCCATCAACCGGATCCGCCGTTCCGAAGGCACGGCGATGATCATCACCGAACAGAACCTCGATTTCGCCCGCGAGACCTCCGATCGCCTCTATCTGCTCGACGTCGGCGAGGTGGTCTTCGGCGGGTCCTGGGCCGAATTCGACGATCGCCCGGATCTCATCGATCGGTATCTGGCGCTATAGGAGAACAGGAATGACGCGCGACGAACGCTGGAACGTGTCGTTTGGGACGGACGACGTCGCGCGCCACCGCGCCAGCGGCGCCTGGCGCAACCGGACGATCGCCGAGGATGCGCGCGACATGGCGACGGCCGATCCGGACGCCGTCCTGTGGGTCGAAGGCGAAGACTGGCTGAAGGCGGGCGCAGCCTACGCCCAGGCGCGCAACCTCGCCGCGAACCTTCATCGAATGGGCCTGCAAGAGGGGGACGTCGTCAGCTTCCAGCTGCCGAACTGGACCGAGACGGTGGTGCTGGACATCGCCTGCGTCCTTCTGGGGCTGGTCGTCAATCCGGTCGTCCCGATCTACCGCGATGCCGAGTTGCAGATGATCCTCGCCGACTGCAGGGCAAAGGCGCTGTTCGTGCCGGAGGCCTTCCGCGGCGTCCGCTTCGTCGACATGGTCGACAAGCTGCGGCCGCGCCTGCCGGACCTGGACCACGTCGTGGTCGTCCGCGGCGAGCCGCGCGCCGGTTCGATCGGCTTCGAAGCCCTCCTGGAGGCAGCAGACCTCGACGCGGTGCCATGGCCCAGGCAGCGGCCGGAGGCGATCAAGATGATCATGTACACCTCCGGCACGACCGGGCGGCCGAAAGGGGTGCTCCACACGCACGAGACACTCGCCCGCGCCATGCAGGCGTGCTTCGATCACTGGCACCTGCAGCGGGGCGACTGGACGCTGATGCCCTCGCCCGTGACCCATGTCACGGGATTCTCCTACGGCATCGAGTGGCCGCTCGTCACAGGCACGAGAACGGTGTTCATGGATCGCTGGAATGCCGCCGAGGCCGTCGCTCTGATCGACGGGTTCGGCGTGACGGTCACGGTCGGCGCCACGCCCTTCCTGGCGGAACTGGTCGAGGCGGCCGACGAGGCCGGCTCGCGCCTCCCCAGTCTGAAGGTGTTCGGCTGCGGCGGCGCGGCGGTCCCTCCCGGACTGATCCGTCGCGCCAACGGCGCCTTCGCCAACAGCTGCGCCTTTCGCATCTACGGGGCGACCGAAGCACCGGTCGTGACGCTCGGCTATCTCGGCGCCGACGCGGCCGATGCGGCTGCCGATACGGACGGCGAGATCGTCGGCTACGACGTCCGTGTGGTCGACGACGAAGGGAGGGACGTGATCGCCGGCGCGGATGGCGAGATCCTCGTGCGCGGACCCTCGCTGTTCCTCGGCTATTTCGATCCGGCCGACCGGCAGGGAGCGCTGGACGCCGACGGGTTCTTCCGCACCGGCGACATCGGGCGCATCGTCGACGGCAACGGGATCCTGGTGACCGGCCGCAAGAAGGACCTGATCATCCGCGGCGGCGAGAACCTCTCGGCCAAGGAGATCGAGGATGCGCTCCACCGGCACGAAGCCGTCCGCGAGGCCGCAGTCGTCTCCATGCCGCATGTCCGTCTCGGCGAGACGGTCTGCGCCTTCCTCATCCCCGCCGGATCGGCGCGGCCGGACGTCTCCGACCTCGCCGCTTTCCTTGACCGGGCCGGTCTCGCCCGCCAGAAATGTCCGGAGCGGATAGAATATGTCGACGACTTTCCGAGGACGCCCTCCGGCAAGGTTCGAAAGGACGTTCTGCGCAAGCGCATCGCCGAAGTCGTGGCAGTCGAACGGACGTAGTCACCTTGCGATTGCAGGTGATGCTCCATATGCCTAGCGGGATGAACAGTCCGAAGTCCACGACAGAGGTCGAACGTCCGGCAAAGCCCAGGCCGAGGGGGCGTCGCCCGCGCCAGCCGTCGGCGGAGCAGCTCAGGCGCAATGCCGAGACACGGCTGAAGATCGTCCACGCCGCCGGGCTCGTCGTGGGGAGATATGGCTATGCCGGCTGCTCGATCTCGCGCATCACGGCCGAGGCCGGGGTGTCGCACGGCGCCTTCTACCTGCATTTCAAGTCGCAGCAGGATCTGTTCGACATCCTCCTTCCCGAGCTCGGCACGGAAATGGTCGCGTCGATCGCGAAGGCCGTGCGGGGCGCCCCGACGATCGAGGAGATGGAGCGGCGGGGCATCACGGCCAACATCGCCTATCTGGTCGACAACCCGCATATCTACCGGGTCATGTCGGAGGCGACGCTGCACGCGCCGTCGGCCTTCAAGCTGCACCACGACCTCCTGGTCCAGGGTTACCAGCGTTCGCTGCGGCGGCTGCTCGGCGCCCGCGCGCAGGACGACCGGCAACTGGAGGCCTTCGCCTCCATCCTGATGGGCGCGCGGTCCTTCCTCTTCATGCGCTTCGCCGTGGACGGACCCACCATCCGGCACCTCGATCCGGACCTGATCGAAACCTACGTCCAGTTCGTGCTCGCCGGGCTCGATCGTCTCGTCGAACGTGGCGCGGCCGAGCCGGTGCAGGAAAGCGGCGCCTGACGGTCCGAACGACGCGCCTGTCTGCGTGGCGGTGAAGCGCGTCGGGCCGCGCGCGGAAAGTCGGGCGTCCCGTCCGGCCGACGAGCGTTTCGATTGATCGAAAAGCGAAACCGCGCCGGCCTCCCCTGGGAGCCGGCGCGGTTTTGGTAGCGGCCGTCCGTCGCGCTGTCCTTCAACCGCGACGATCCGTCTTCTCCCGCTCTCCCCGGCCTTCTTTTCCGACGCCGTCCGTATCGCAATCCTTAAGATCGAGCGGAGGCGGACGATAAATTTCGAACGGTAGCCCTCGATGGCGGACCGAGCGTCCGGTCCGGCGCGGGCTCCCCTGCGCTCAATGCATCGTCATCCATTCGCGGGCCTCGCGGAGCGCCCAGGCGATCTCCAGCTTGGTCATCGAGGCGGCCACCTCGCCGCGCAGGCGGGCGGCGCGGTCGGAGCCCTTGATGGCGGCGATGTTGAACCACTTGTGCGCTGCGACCATGTCGACCGCGCAGTCGCGGCCGGTGGCGTACATCATGCCGAGTTCGAAGAGAATGTCGGCCTGCGCGTTGTTTCCGATGTCGCCGAAACCGGCGTCGAGCATTTCGAAGCGTGCCATTGTTCCAGTCCCCGTTGGTCTCGTGGAAGGAGCGGTTCTTGTCGTCTTGCGCCGTTCTTCCGATGCTTCACAGGATGCCGGGAAGCCTTGAATCCGTCGTTAAATGGCTTGCTTAACTTGGCGAAAACAAAACTAAAACAAGAAGTAAAGGCGAGATTCCGTTAAGGATGGGAATGGCGGAAATCCGCCGATTCGCCGAGAAATCGCATCAAATGCGCCGTCGGCGCCGAAACCCTCCGCTAACCACGCCTCACGGTCGGTCGCGATGCAAGGCGGCCGAAGCGCCGATGGCCGCGGTCGCGGGTGCCCGCGAAATTTTCCATCTTCTTCCGCAGGGGCACCGCTTCCGTGTCCCCTCGCGTTGGTTTACGTTGACGTTTGCGTAAGCTTCAGCGGGCCAGCCGGCCCGAGCGGATGAAGGAGAGGACATCATGAAGCGTATCTTCGCACTGGCCGCGGCGGCGGTCTTCCTGTCGGCCGGCGCGGCACTCGCCGACCCGATCGAAGGCAACTGGAAGACGGCGTCCGGCGAGACCGCCGTGATCGCGCCCTGCGGCGGCGAGTTCTGCATCAAGCTCAAGACCGGCAAGCACGCCGGCAAGCAGATCGGCAAGATGAGCGCCAACGGCGCCAATGCCTACAAGGGCTCGATCACCGATCCTGCCGACGACAAGACCTACAGCGGCACCGGCAAGCTGTCGGGCGCATCGCTGACGATGAAGGGCTGCGTGGCGGCGATCTTCTGCAAGTCGCAGACCTGGTCGAAGCTGTAGCCGCGGACGACACCGACAGAGAACAGGCCCGGGCATCGCGAGAGCGTCGCCCGGGCCTTTCGCTTTCTCCAGACGCGATCGTCAGGCCCGCGCCTTCTGGCCGAACAGGATCTTCTGCGCCTCCTTGTCGTCGGCGATGTTGCGGCGGTGCTCCTGGCCGACGGCCATGCCGCGCTCCACGGCCGGCCGCGCCATCACCGTCTCGAACCAACGCTTCAGGTTCGGGAAGTCGTCGATCTCCTGGCCCTGGTTCTTATAGGGCCTGACCCAGCCGACGCAGGCCATGTCGGCGATCGAGTAGTCGCCGGCGAGGTAGTCGCGGTCGGCGAGGCGCCGGTTCATCACCCCATACAGCCGGTTCACTTCGTTGGTATAGCGGTCGATCGCGTACGGTACCTTTTCCGGCGCGTACTGGCGGAAGTGGTGCGTCTGCCCGGCCATCGGGCCAAGGCCGCCCATCTGCCAGAACAGCCACTCGTCCACTGCCACGCGTGCGCGCTCGTCGGACGGATAGAAGCGGCCGAACTTGCGGCCGAGATACTGCAGGATGGCGCCGGACTCGAACACCGAGATCGGCTGACCGCCCGGACCCTCGGGATCGACGATGGCCGGCATGCGGTTGTTGGGCGCGATCGCCAGGAAGGACGGCTCGAACTGCTCGCCCTTGCCGATGTTGACGAGCTTCACCGCATAGGGAACGCCGAGTTCCTCGAGCATGATGGTGATCTTCCAGCCGTTCGGCGTCGGCCAGTAGTAGAGATCGATCGGTGTGGTCTGGGTGGACATGCATCCCTCCGTTGTTCGCATCGGCGCCAAGAAAAGCCCTCGGGCGCTCGAAGGCAAGGCCGCTCCACTGGTCCAGCGGTCATCTTAACGTGTTTGAACGTCCGCTGAACGGCGTCCTCAGGGGCGGTTCAGCGCGGCCGTGCGAAAACGGCAGCATGGAGGGACAAGCCATGCATGCCAGACGCCTCGTGATCGCCAGCCTGACCATCCTCGCCGCCGGAACGGGCCTCGCCGTGGTGACCGCCGGCACCAGCCGGGACGCCTTCTCCTGGGAGATCGGGCTCTTCATTCCCTGCGTCTTCGAGGAAGGGCTGGTCTGCCGGCCGCCGCGGCGCTGAGCGCTCGACACCGCACCGACGTCCGAACCGCGCGAAAGCCGAAACCATGAGCATCCAGCTTCCCGTCCACCGCTTCTCGCCCGGCACCGCGCTGACCCGGGTGGCCCTCGTGCTGGCGCTCATGACGGCACCGATGCTGGCGCTGGCGGGGGGAGAGGACCAAGGCGGCCGGTTCGTCGGCAGCGAGATCCAGCGCTCCAACGGCGCCGGGCTGGTGATCGTGTTCGGGCTGCAACGCGCCCGATAATCCGATCTTGCGGCGCCGCCCCCCCTCGCACTGTCACGATCCGGTCCCTATAATGGGACATGGAAAAGCGAATCTACCCACGCCCCATCGCAACGATCGACCGGCCGGAGCCCTACGTCCGCCGGAGCTTCACCACCGCCGAAGAGGCGGTCGGCGCGCTGAAGACGCTCTACGACCGCAACACCACCTTCCTCCGCGAGGCCTTCAACGGCCTGTCGAATTCGGGCGCGCCGGACCGTCGCTTCAGGGCCTGCTATCCCGAGGTCGGCGTCACGGTCGCAAGCTATGATCCCGTCGACACGCGGCTGGCCTACGGACACATGCCCTCGCCGGGCCAGTATGCCACCACCATCACCCGGCCCGACCTTTTCGAGAGCTACCTCACCGAACAGTTCCGGCACATCATCCGCAATCACGGCGTGCCGATCACCGTGGGCGAATCGGAGACGCCGATCCCGGTCCACTTCGCGTTCCTGGAAGGCACCCATGTCGAGGCGTCCGTGGCCGACCGCATCAAGCGGCCGCTGCGCGACATCTTCGACGTGCCGGATCTCAACGGCACCGACGACCACATCGCCAACGGCACCTACGAACCGGCCCCCGGAGAGCCCTCGCCGCTGGCGCCGTTCACTGCGCAGCGCATCGACTATTCGCTGCACCGGCTGTCGCACTACACGGCGACGAGCCCGTCGCATTTCCAGAACTTCGTGCTGTTCACCAACTACCAGTTCTACATCGACGAGTTCGTGGCGCTGGCGCGGGGCATGATGGCGCGCGGCGGCGAAGGCTATGCGAGCTTCGTGGAGCCCGGCAACATCGTGACTCTGCCGGGCGAGCCGGAGGAGAACCCGGTCGCCAGCGCCCGCATGCCGCAGATGCCGGCCTACCACCTGACGCGGCCCGACCACGGCGGCATCACCATGGTCAACATCGGCGTCGGCCCGTCCAACGCCAAGACCATCACCGACCACATCGCGGTGCTGAGGCCCCACGCCTGGCTGATGCTCGGCCATTGCGCCGGACTGCGCAACACCCAGGCGCTCGGCGACTACGTGCTGGCGCACGCCTATGTGCGCGAGGACCACGTGCTCGACGACGACCTGCCGGTCTGGGTGCCGATCCCGGCGCTCGCCGAGGTTCAGGTGGCGCTGCAGGAGGCGGTGGCGGAGGTGACCGGGCTGTCCGGCTACGACCTGAAGCGCATCATGCGCACGGGAACGGTCGCCACCATCGACAACCGCAACTGGGAACTGCGCGACCAGCGCGGCCCGGTGCAGCGGCTGTCGCAGTCGCGCGCCATCGCCCTCGACATGGAATCGGCCACCATCGCGGCCAACGGCTTCCGCTTCCGCGTGCCCTACGGCACCCTGCTCTGCGTCTCCGACAAGCCGCTGCACGGGGAACTGAAGCTGCCGGGAATGGCGACCGACTTCTACAAGCGCCAGGTGGCCCAGCACCTGATCATCGGCATGAAGGCGATGGAGCGGCTCGCTGCCATGCCGGTCGAACGGCTGCATTCGCGCAAGCTGCGCAGCTTCTCGGAAACCGCGTTCCAGTGACGGTTTCTTGAAACGGTCATGATTGCGGGGCACCGGATGCCGATGCTCCGTCTCCGCACCCTCGCCGCCTCCGGCCCCTTCAAGGCTGGAGCCCTGCTGCTCACGCTGGCGATCTCGCTGCCGCTTGTGGCGGGCTTCCTCGGCCGGCTGCATCCGGCGCTCGACGCCTTCTCGCATTTCCGCGCGCATCTGGCCGTGCTGCTGGCGGCGGCCTGCCTGCTTCTCATGGCGACGCGGCAATGGCTCCACGGCGCCATCGGGCTGCTGCTCGCGCTCGGAGCCTTCGCCTCCACCGCGGGCCTCGTGCCCCTGCATGCCGCGACGCCGGCCGCCGCGACCGATGCCGCCGGGCCGCGCTACCGGCTGCTGCAGCTCAACATGCGCTACGACCACCCCGAGCCTGCGCGCGTGCTGTCGCTGATCGGCCGCACGCGGCCGGACGTGGTGACGCTGAACGAGGCGTCGCCGGCCTGGCGGCAGAGCCTGCAGGCGCTGTCGGCCGCCTATCCCCACCGGCTCGACTGCCCGGACGAACGCTCCGTCGGCAGCGTGCTGATCCTGTCTCGACGCCCCTTCCTCGATCCCGGCGCCTGCGGTCTCAGCGGGCGCTTCGGCCTCGTGACCGTGGATTTCGGCGGCCAGGCGGTCGACGTGGCGAGCCTGCACCTGCTCTGGCCCTGGCCCTATGCGCAGCCGCGACAGATCCGCGAGCTGCTGCCGACGCTCGCCTCGCTCGGGGAGCGCACGCTGATGGCCGGCGATTTCAACGCGGTCGACTGGAGCGCGTCGGTTCGGGAGATCGCGGCGGCGGGCGGGTTCACCTCGATGCCGCGCCTTGGGCCGACCTGGCTCGTCCGGGGCGCGCCCGACGCGCTGCGTCGCCGGGTCGGGCTGCCGATCGACCACGTCCTGGCAAAGCCGGGCGTCGTGCTCGTCGATGCGCGCCGGCTCGAAGATGTCGGGTCGGACCATCTGCCGATTCTCGTGGAGTTCACGCTGCTGGCGGAGCCGGCCGAAGGCAACGTCGCCGTCGCGGCTCTCGGCGCCCCCCGCTGAGCATGCCGCGCAGCTGACGGCGGCTCGGAACCGCGCGCTCAGCGCTTGCCGATCAGGACGCGGATGCTCCGGTCGACCGGACCGCCGTCGCGATGCTCCTTCAGGTCGAATGCCGCCTGCTTCTTCTTGTTGCGGTCATAGAAGGCCTGGAGTTCGCGTTCGAACCGCGACAGCGCCTTCCAGCACGACGGGCCGTCCTTGACCGCGAAGCCGCGGACGTAGGAATCGATCTCCGCCGCCAGTTCCCTGGCAATGCGTCCATGCGTCTGTTCGTGACGAAGATTGTCGGCCTGGAACAGCTTCCAGCGGCGAGCAAGGTCGCGGTCGAGCGTCCCGCGCGGCCGGGGGTAGATGTAGGTGATCTTCATCGTGACGCCGCCGCCCTTGACGCGGCATACGCCTTTTTCATGCACGAACCTGCCGTCGGGCCGGGTCTCGTAGCGCGTCTGCGCGATCGCCTTGGTCAGGAAGCCGTGGCGCGGTCCGCGCCGGTTCATGTCGAGAAAAAGCTCCAGTCCGGTCTTGCCTGAAATCTCGTAATACTCCGTCTTCTCGGTAATCCGGGCTTTGGCAAGCGCAGGAGATGCCAAGGGCAGGACGAACAACAGAAGCGCCGCCCCAGCGGCCCCAAGCCAGTACATGCAAGACCCTCACTGCCCAGAGACTCCATGGTACACGCGCCGCCGCGACTTGCAATCGGAAGATGAGAGGAGGAGCACCGGGACGATGTACTGAGGTGCCTGGAGCCGAGGCATTCCCGCCGACAGCGCCGTGCGAGCCCCTTCAACCCGGTCGAAGGGCGCGACGCGGGATCGTCCCCCGATCAGACGCGAGCGGGCGCGAACGGAGCAGAGGCGCAGGCGGCTTCAGAGGGAACTGTTCGGGTAGATCCGGCGGACCGTCGGCAGGGCGGCGAGCAGGCCAAGCTGGCGGCGGTCGACGCGTGCCACGACCGAACCGGCGCTGCGCAGTTCGGTGACCCGGGAGACGCCCATCGCGCCCAACCGCTCCCTCGCCTCTCCGAAGACGGCGGCGACCCGTTCGGCATCGGCGGCCGATGGCGGCAACGGCCAAAGCCCCGGGCGCGCGCCCTCGCCTGCGCCCGGCGGCGCGGGCTTCGGGGTGAAGGACAAGGCCGGCAGGACGAGTTCGACGATCACGTCCTGGGTCCGGCGTCCGGAGAAGCCGCCCCAGACCTCCGGATCGACCTTATGGTCGGACGTATCCTCGGCGGCGGACGGGGAGGAAGGCACTCTCGACAGCATGATAGCGCTCCGGGCGTGGCAAGAGACAACACATCAAGGTTGTCCCGGTTCCCTCGAACGCCACTCATGGTGGACCAACCACCTTGACGAAGCGTTCACGCACCCGGATCGGCCGGACGAATCCCGGCAGGCGGCCCCGACGACCGCATGCCGACGGCGGCGCCACCGGAGACCGGTTCCGCCGATCACGGTACTCGGACGTATCAGTAGCCCAGCCGCTTGGCCGCGTCGATGGCCCTCAGCGCATCGACGCGACCGAATCCGAAGCGGTGATCGAGGCCGCGCTCACCCAGGTCGCAGGTCGTCGCCAGGATGATGTCCTGGATGACGCTCGACTGCCGGAATCCCGGCAGATCGGAAAAGCCCGGACAGGCCGATCGCAGCAGCGCCACCGCGCCCGCCACGTGCGGCGTGGCCATCGAGGTTCCGCTCAGGAAGCCCCAGGCATCCTTGGGCACGGTCGACCGGATGTCGACGCCGGGCGCGCACAGGTCGGGCTTGGAGTAGGCCAGCGGCAGCAGCTTCGGCCCGATTTGTTCGCTCTCGGTGATGAGATGCGTGCCGCCGCCGCTGAAGCCCGCGCAGCGATCCTTCACGTCGACGGCGCCGACCGCCAGCGCGAAGAAGTCGTTGCCGGGCGTGCCCGACGTCTGGCTGCCGTCGTTTCCGGCGGCCGCGACGACGGAGATGCCGATGCTGGCGGCGTGGAACAGCGACCGGTGGAACGGCGAGCGCACCACCCGTTCGAGGGTGCGGCCGCCCAGCGACAGGTTGATGACATGGACGCGCTGCTCGATCGCCCAGTCGAGACCGGCGAGGATCTGGGCGACGGTCCCGCCCTTGCGCCCGTTGAGGACGAGGCCGGCATAGATTTCCGCCTCCGGCGCCACCCCCACGAACTGGCCGCTGTGACCGCCGCCGGCGATGGTGCCGCAGACATGGGTCCCGTGCCGGTCCGTGTCATGCGGCCTGGAACGCGGCAACTGGGCGCCGCTGCCGTCGAACTCCGCCCAGCCCTTGATCTTGCCCTTGAGGTCCGGATGGGACGCGTCGACGCCGGTGTCGAGCACGGCGACCCGCACACCGGCACCGCGATGGCCGAAGGCGCCCCAGATCGCAGGCGCACCGACCCGCTCGACGCCCCACGCGACCCGGGAGAGTTCCCCCTGCACCTTGGCGTTCGACCGCCCCGGCGAGAAGTACCGCGGGACGCCGACCTGCTGGTTCGGGTAGACGTCGTTGAGGGATGCCAGGAAGTCCGTCCTCTGGCGCAGGTCGAGGAGGTCGTCCCGCCGCAGCGCGACACGCAACGATTCCGAACTCCACAGCACGGCGGGACGGTACTGGCGGAAGCGGTCCTTGGTCCTGTCCTTGACGCGTTCGACCGACGGACGCAGCGCCGCGCTCGTGATCGCGGTCGCCAGCCGATCGAAGTTGCGCGCCATCGTCTCCTCGAGCGGGGACGCGGAAATGAAGGCCCGCGCGATGGTCGAGGCGAAGCTCGGTTCTTCGGCGTCACGGTCGGTCTTGCGCCGGATCGTCCGGGGCTGGCGGTCCCTCAGAACCTCGAGCGACGGAGGCAGGAGGTCCGTCGCACTGGTGACGAGAGATCGGTTGCGGAAGGCGACGCCACCCGCGTTGACCACCTCGGTCAACGTGGGGTCGTTCGACTTCAGATGGAAAATGACGTCGCAGAGATCGTCGTCCGACCCTTCGGCGATCTCCTCGATCTTCTCGACCATTTTCTGCGGCATCGCGGGGACTCGCAATTATCAGTGGATTTGTATTGGTTCTCACAACTAAAAAGGGAAGTCAATGAACGAATAAAGCCGGCGCGTGTGTTCACGCGCCGGCCGGCAAGTCTCCAGGATGGGACGGCGGTGCCCGCGCCCTCTACATGTTCGGATAGACGGGTCCTTCGCCGCCCTGCGGCGGCACCCAGTTGATGTTCTGGTTCGGGTCCTTGATGTCGCAGGTCTTGCAGTGGACGCAGTTCTGGGCGTTGATGACGAAGCGGGCGTCCGGGTTCTTGTGCGAGACCTCGCCGCCCTTGGCCGCAGCGCCCGGCCCGCCGGCCAGCGCGTTGCCGTCGGCGTCCACCCATTCGTAGACGCCGGCCGGGCAATAGCGGGTGGAGGGACCGGAAAAGACGCCGTATTCGGACGACTTCTGCAACTCGGGGTCCTTGACCTTGAGGTGGACCGGCTGATCCTCCTCGTGGTTGGTGTTGGACAGGAACACCGAGGACAGCCGGTCGAAGGTCAGCACGCCGTCGGGCTTGGGATAGTCGATGCGCTTGTGCCGGTTTGCCGGCTCCAGCGCCGCATGGTCCGGCTTGCCGTGCTTCATCGTGCCGAAGAAGGAGAAGCCGAGGAGCGCGTTCGTCCACATGTCGAGCCCGCCGAGCCCGACGCCGAGCCACAGGCCGAGCTTCGACCAGAGCGGCTTGACGTTGCGGACCGTCTTCAGGTCCTTGCCGATGGGGGATTCGCGCCAGGCCGCCTCGTATCCGGCGATCTCGTCCGCCGAACGGCCGGCGGCGATCGCCTCGGCGACGTGCTCGGCCGCCATCATGCCCGACAGCACGGCGTTGTGGGATCCCTTGATGCGCGGCACGTTGACGAAGCCGGCCGAACAGCCGATCAGCGCGCCGCCGGGGAAGGTGAGCTTCGGCACGGACTGGTAGCCGCCCTCGGTGATGGCGCGGGCGCCATAGGAAAGACGCTTGCCGCCCTCGAAGGTGTCGCGGATCGCCGGGTGCGTCTTGAAGCGCTGGAACTCCTCGAAGGGGGAGACGAACGGGTTCCTGTAGTTCAGGTGGACGACGAAGCCGACCGCGACCTGGTTGTCCTCCAGATGGTAGAGGAAGGAGCCGCCGCCGGTGGCGTTGTCGAGCGGCCAGCCGAAGGAGTGCTGCACGAGGCCGGGCTTGTGCCTGTCGGGCGCGACCTGCCAGAGCTCCTTCAGCCCGATGCCGAACTTCTGCGGCTCGCGACCCTCGGCCAGGCCGAACTTCGCGATCAACTGCTTGGCGAGCGAGCCGCGCACACCTTCGCCGATCAGCGTGTACTTGCCGTGCAGTTCCATGCCCGGCGCGTAGCTCGGCCCCTTGGTGCCGTCGCGCTCTATGCCCATGTCGCCGGTGGCGACGCCCTTGACGGCTCCGTTCTCGTCGTAGAGCACCTCGGCGGCCGCGAAGCCGGGATAGATCTCGACGCCCAGCGCCTCGGCGTGGCCGGCCAGCCAGCGGCAGACATTGCCGAGCGAGACGATGTAGTTGCCGTGGTTGTTCATCAGCGGCGGCATCAGCATGTTCGGCACGCGCACCGAGCCCGCCGGGCCGAGCACCAGGAAATGATCGTCGGTGACCGGCGTGCGGAAGGGATGGTCCGTCTCGGAACGCCAGTCGGGCAGGAGCCTGTCGACCCCGACAGGATCCACCACGGCGCCGGACAGGATGTGGGCGCCGACCTCCGCCCCCTTTTCGAGCACGACGACGGAGAGTTCGGGATTGACCTGCTTCAGGCGGATCGCGGCAGCAAGGCCCGCCGGCCCCGCACCGACGATCACCACGTCGAATTCCATGCTCTCGCGTTCAGCTTCGCTCATCGTCGTCCTCCTGCTTTCCGGCCGTCGCCGGATGGCGCTCGTGTCGATCGGTCTTAGCGCATCGGGTTCGAAATGCGATAGCACAGGCGCAGATCGCGTCAAATTCACCCGGCTGACCGTCCCGGTCGTGCCTGAGACTTACTTACTTTGACGTAAACGTCAACGCGACATTCCGTTCCACGCGACGTCTCGGGAAACCCGGTTGCCTGTTGCGGCGCCTGCTCCATACTGGCTGAAAGGAGGATGCACGCGATGCGGTTCCGACGGCACGACCTGACGGCCTGGACGCTCTCCGCCGTCTTCGTCATCGGCAGCGGTGCGCAGACCGGCCGCGCGGGCGAGGACATCCGGGCGAATGCCGATGGCGGTGCGCCTCCGGCGATCGCCGGCAGCGGCTGGCGCGCCGGCGCCTACGCCTTCTCCGACGAACTCGGCGGGTTCCGCATCCTGTCGGTCTCGGGACGCGGCACGAAAGCCGATCCGATCGTCCTGGTCCAGGAATTCGCATCCGCCAGCCCCGTCACGCTCGTCATCCGGGCGATCGGGCCGGTGCGGGCCTTCGCCCACGAGGAAGGCGTCGCCAACGGATTCATCCGGCTGGACGTGGTCGCCGTCAACGGCAGCGCGCTCGCCTGGACGCAGTTCGAGTTCGAGCTGCAGGAGACGCTCGGGGAGCCCAGCGTCTATGGCGACGGCCTCTCCTTCGACCAGAACCGCCGCGACGGCGACGGCATCGTCTCGGACGCCTTCGGCCGTTTCGACCGCGCTTACGAACCTCATGACAGGCTGCGGTTCGAAGACGGCTTCGTCGACCCGGGCAGGCGGGCCCGGTTCGGGTTCCTGATCTCCGACTTCACCCCGATCGCCGAGTTCTACCTCGTGCAGGACCCGCGCATCCCCGCCTCTTGAGGCGGGGGCGGGGGCGGATCGGTGTTTCCCTCGCCCGCCAAAACCGTCTAGAACCCGCCCATGGACTCCGGCCCGCCCGACCTCAGGGAACTCCTGCTCTTCTATGCCGATGCCGGCGTCGACGAGGCGCTCGGGGATTGCCCGGTCGACCGCTTCGCCGAAAGCGCGCCGCTCCGGCGCAATGCCGGCGCTTCGGGCGGGGCGCTGCGGCAGGATGGAGCATCCCCGCGCGGCGGCGAAGTTCAGGCCGGGCAGCCTTCGTCCGCCCCGCCTGCCC
>Ga0208243_1000447_pt1 | contig 23336 bp, 18 predicted proteins | sample Subbio2Aug_QV12A_FD_184826 | JGI IMG/M metagenome (GOLD analysis project Ga0208243, IMG submission 184826) | Serpentinite rock and fluid subsurface biosphere microbial communities from McLaughlin Reserve, California, USA - CR12Aug_QV12A (SPAdes) | ecosystem: Environmental > Terrestrial > Deep... | reverse complement strand
CAACCCCACGCAGTGGGGGGGGGGAGGTGCCGAGCGAAGCGAGGCGGAGGGGGGGGGCCCGCTGCCACGAGGCGGTAACCGCACAGGCACGCCTCTAGCAGCCTGCCCCCTCCCCCTTCGTCATCCGGAATCCGACGCCGAGCAGGAAAATACGGGGACAGTTTACTTATCTCGGCAGGATTCGACGCCGTCTACAGTCGTTCTCGATCCGAATTAAGTAAACTGTCCCAGTATCTCCGGCGCCGGCGCCTCGACGATCAGAAGGCGATGCCGAGCCGCATCTTCAGCGACCACATCATGACGTCCTCGAGCCCGAGCCCCGAGACGTCGGCGTCGAAGCCGAGCGAGGTGGATGTGTTGAGCCGCGCGGTGAACCCGGCCCCGAACCGCGCCGAGAGGTCGTCGAAGGCCTCCAGCGTCGCCGTCGTCTCCCCGCCGGAGAAGCGGTAGTCGGCATAGGCGGCGACGTAGGGAGCGATCGACCGACCCTCGCCGAGATCGATCTCCGTCGACGCCTTCGCGCCGGCCGAGATCTTCCCGAAGTGGAACTTGCGGGCGGCGTGGGCGACGCTGGCGCTGTCGACATGGCCTTCCTGGTCTTCCCAGACGCCGGTGGCGCGCAGGCTCGGCTCGAGCGCGATCGCGCCGAAGCGCTGCATCCCGGTCACACCCGCCGCGGCGATCAGGCGGTTGGCGCCAAAGCTCGTCGAGACCTGTCCCGACCGGACGTCATACAGCAGCGACGTCGCGGAGACCTGTGCATCGAACCGCAGCCCGGCTTTCGGCCGCCAGGCGGCATAGACGCCGCCCGTGAAGCCGTCGCCCTCGAAGCGGGCACTGGCGTCGTCCTCGAAGTCCATCACCTCGTAGCCGCCGAAGACGCCCAGCACCAGACGGTCGTTCAGCCGGTAGCCCGCGCCGGCGAGCGCATTGACCTGCGTGCCTTCGAGATCGGCTTCGGTCGCATCGACGTCCACGCCGGTCAGCCGCGCCGATCCCCAGACCGACCAGCGCGACGGATCGACCTGGTCGGCAGCGGCCGCGCCGCCGTCGCCGGCGTAGGCGAAGAGACCGGGCAGCGTGCCGCCGGCCCGCGCGCGCACGGCCTTGCGATCCTCCGCGGTCAGCGCCTCGATGGCGTCCGACGCAGGGGTCGCCAGCCGTCCCTGCTTGCCGAGCGTGATCCTGACGCCGTCGGAATAGGCCGTCACCAGCGGCGGCGTGTCGTTGAAGGCCGCGCTCGCCGCGTCCGAAACCGTCTCCACGATCACTTCGCCGGAAACGATGGCGGAAGCCTCCGTCGCGGCGTCCGCGAGCTCCTGAATGGCACTGCTGTCGGAAGCGGGCTCCACGTCGAGCGTGTAGGTGACGCTGTACGGGGCGACCCGGTTCGTCAGCGGGTTGACGGTCGTCCGGCTGATGGGGGCCTGGGGATCGAAACAGACCTTGAATCGGTAGCTGTCGACCTCGGTCGGCGTTCCGGAGAGGATGCCGTATTCGCTGAGCGTGAACTCGACGGGCAGGTAGCCATCGCAGACGTACGAGATCATTTTGATCGGGCTCGTCTCGAACGTGACCTCGTACGGCTGGTCCACCACCGCCGGCGGCAGCTCGCCCGCCGGAGGCGTCACCGTCATCTCCGGGCCGACGGTCACCTGCGCCACCAGCGGCTTGGCCGCCTCGCGGGTCTCGTCGCCCTCCTGCGTGGCCGTGATCGCGCAGACGCCCTCGGCCGAGAAGGACACGGTGCCATCCTCGATGGTGCAGGGTGCAGCGCCCTGGCCCGCGCCGTTGCCGACGGACAGCGTGACCGCGAGACCGGAATCGGATTCGGCCGTCACGTCGAGCGTGCCGCCGACGATCGCGGTGTCCGGGATGTCGGAGGTAAACGAGATGATTTGCGCGATCTTCCCGCCCGCTTGCGGCGCCTTCACCGTCACGGTCACGGTGTCGGCCTCCTCGCTGTAGGACATGCCGTCATGGACGCTGAGCGAGAAGGTCAGCACCACGTCCTCGTCGCCCGGCGCGATCGTCGGGGCGGTGAAGGTCTGGCTGTCGCCGGTGCCGCTGCTCTCCAGGGTCACGTCCGGCCCGTCGGTCTGCTTCCAGGCGTAGTTGAGCGCGTCCTCCTCGGGATCGCTGGAGCCGGAACCGTCGAGCGTGACCGTCGCGCCCGATTCCACCTCCTGGTCCTCGCCCGCATCGGCGAGCGGCGGCTGGTTCGGTTCCATCACCAAGATCGTCACAGTGTCGGGCTCGCTGTCCTCGGTGCCGTCGTTGACGACGAGCGAGAAGGTGAGATCGCTCGGCTGGTCCGGTGCGGTGAAGGTCGGCTGCGCCGCCGTGGCGTCGGACAGCGTGACCGTCGTCCCCTCCGTCTGCGTCCACAGATAGGTCAGGTCGTCGCCGTCCTCGTCGCCCGAACCCGAACCGTCGAGACTGACGAAGGTGCCGGGCAGGACGCGCAGGCCGGTGCCGGCCGACGCAAACGGCCGCGTGTTCGCACCGGCGACGGTGACGACAACCTCGTCCGCCTCGCTGTCGGCGAGGCCGTCATTCATCACCAGCGAGAAGGTGAGCGCGCCCGCCGTGGCCGGCGCGGTGAAGCGCGGCGCCTTGCCGGTCGCGCTGGACAGCGTCACCGTCTCGCCGCCGGTCTGCGTCCACAGATAGGTCAGGTCGTCGCCATCGGCATCGCTCGAAGCCGAACCATCGAGCGTCACCGCGTCGCCCGGCTGCACCTCCTGGTCCTCGCCGGCATCGGCGACCGGCGCCACGTTTTCCGACGCCAGGCCCGGCATGCTGTCGGTGCCCGGCAGGTTGAAGCTGTAGGCTCCGGCCTTGCGGCCCGCTGCCGGAACGGAGACGACGAAGTCGAGATTCATCCCCTCGTCGGCAAGATAGGCCGCCTCGCCGCCGGCCTCGGCGCCGTTCTGCGACGTGATCGTGACCTTCGACGCGTCGATCCCGAGGCAAGTGGCGAGGATCTCCGCCGTGACGCGACTACCGGTGGACGTTATCGTACCCAAGCCGTTGTAGTACTGGTAGAATGCTCCGCCGGCATAGTATTTGTCGTAATTGTAGGCGAGTTGGATGAGAGCAGTCGGGGTATCGTTGACAAGGTAGTGCTCGACGTAGATCGTGCAGGAATCGCCGATCATCGTGGCGCGCACCACGTTCGCCGACTGCGACAGCGCCCCCTGCGCGTTGGCCGGCGCCTTCACCGTGATCGTCACCTCGTCCGCCTCGCTGTCGGCGAGGCCGTCATTCATCACCAGCGAGAAGGTGAGCGCGCCCGCCGTGGCCGGCGCGGTGAAGCGCGGCGCCTTGGCGGTGGCGCTGGACAGCGTCACCGTCTCGCCGCCGGTCTGCGTCCACAGATAGGTCAGGTCGTCGCCATCGGCATCGCTCGAAGCCGAACCGTCGAGCGTCACCTCGTCGCCCGGCTGCACTTCCTGGTCGTCGCCGGCATCGGCGACCGGCGCCACGTTCTCCGACGCCAGGCCCGGCATGCTGTCGGTGCCCGGCAGGTTGAAGCTGTAGGCACCGGCCTTGCGGCCCGCCGCCGGAACGGAGACGACGAAGTCGAGATTCATCCCCTCGTCGGCGAAATAGGCATTGTCCCCCACCTCCGCGCCATTCTGCGACAAGATCGTGACGTCGTCGACATCGACGCCGAGACAGGTAGCGATCATCTCTTCGGTGATGGCGGTCGAGGTATAGGAACGCGTCTCCCCTTCTTCGGTGCCGTAAGATGCTCCGCCGGCCTTACCGATGTGATTGGCGCCGTTCGTGTACAGGTCGATCGCGGCGGCACGCAACTCGCCATCCACGTAGTGCTGGACTAGGACAATGCACGAGCCGATCTCCGTGGCGCGCTCCACCGGCCCCGACTGCGACAGCGCCCCCTGCGCGCCGGCCGGGGCCTTCACCGTGATCGTCACCTCGTCCGCCTCGCTGTCGACGAGCCCGTCGTCGACCACCAGCGAGAAGGTCAGCACCGCGTCCTGCGCGCCCGGGGCGAGCGTCGGCGCGGTGAAGGTCGGCCTCTGGACCGACGTGCCCGACAGCGCGACCTTGTCGCCGCCCGTCTGGGCCCAGGTGAAGGCGAGCTTGTCCTGCCCGCCGGTGCCCGCGCCGTCGAGCGTCACCTCCTCACCCGACGCGACCTCCTGGTCGTCGCCGGCATCGGCGACGGGCATGTCGTAGGGCTCGGGAACCGTGTCCGTTCCAGGCAGGTTGAAGCTGTAGGACCCCGCCTGCCGGCCGCCCGCCGGAACGACCACGACAAAGTCGAGATTCATCCCCTCGTCGACGTAGTAGGCGTTGTCCCCCGCCTCCGCGCCGTTCTGCGACACGATCGTGACGTCGTCGACATCGACGTCGAGACAGGTGGCGATCATCTGTGCGGTGATGGCAGGGCCGGTAGAGGTATATATACTATCTCCGTTGCCCGCATAGGACGCTCCCGCGGCCTTGCCGTCTGGTTCGGCTTTGCCCCCCCAAAGCTGGATCCCGGCGGAACCCAGTCCGCCCTCAATGTTGTGCTGGACGTAGACACGGCACGTGCCAATCGTCGTCGCGCGCAATTGGACGACAGCCGACTCCGACAGCGTCCCGGCCATGGCCGGCGTCGTGATCCCGACCAAGGTCAGAAGCGCCGCCGCAACGGCTCCCGCGCGCCCTGCCGCACTGCACACGTCCCGCATCGAATAGTGGCTCACCGTGACCAGTCCCCAGTCGAAAGTCCCCGCCGGAGATGTAGCGACGTGGCCGCAAGTGCGCATACCCACATTTGGGTATGCGACTGGAATAGCGGACGAAATCGCGTCGCCCCGGCTGGTTTCGCGCCGGCCCCTCGCGGCTGCGGCTGCGAGCCTGCCGCGGCCAGTGCAGCGCAGCGATGGCACCTGAAGCGCCGGGGACGCGACGTGATCGCCCTGCAATGCCCGCGATTCCATCAGATGCCGCCGTGGTCGGCAGCATTGCCGCAGCGCGGAGCCGTCGCCGAAGCGGGCTTAACCCTCTGTTAAGTATCCGGTTGACGAACCGATGAATGGCGGGCCAATTACGGAAAGTTGGGCTTTTCCGGGAAGTTTATGCCAAGCATCGACAAGCACGATCTGGTTGCGGCGATCTACGCTGCTACCCTTCCTCCGGGAAATTTCGACCGGATGTTCGACCGGCTGGATGAACTCCTCTTCGCCCCGGGGGCCGATGGCAGGCCGGACGAAGGCGTCGCCGCTCTGGTCGACGAAAGCGCCCTCGGCCACATCGAAAACGTTCGCTCGATCCAGGAGCGGCTCGTCCGGGCGCGGACCGACGACCAGAGGGCCACGGCCGTCCTCGAGGCGGTGCCGAACCCGTCCTATCTCGTTCGCCGTTCGGAGACCGTCATCGCCGCCAACGCGATGGCGCATGCGCGGCAGGACCGCATGCCCGCGAACCTGCGCGACCTGCTTGTCGATCCGGATATTCTGCGGCGCGTCCGGGAGTACATGGCGTCGGCCGATACCGGCCGGCTGCTCGCCGTGGCGGGCCATGCCGATCCGCGGAGCCGCACACAGACCAGCGTCTTGGTGAAGCGCGTCGAGAACGGCTTCCAGGACGCCTCCAAGGAGCCCGTCTTCCTGCTGTCCATCGTCGATTTCGGCTTCGACGAGACGGCCGTCGAGCTCTTCCGCAGCGCCTACGGTCTCACCCATGCCGAGGCGCGCGTGGCCGTGCTGCTCGCCAGCGGCCTGCGGCTGCCGGACGTCGCCGCCGAGCGCGGCGTTTCCGTCGACACCGTGCGGACCCAGATCAAGCTCATCAAGAACAAGACGTCCGTCCGCGACATCCCGGCCCTGGTGCGCCTGCTCTGCGGCTTCTCGGCCGGCGTCCTCGGTCCGGCGTCGAGACCGGCCGAGCCGGTCGCCGCCCAAGCGGGTTCGGCACCGGTCAAGGCTCGCCGCCAGATCGTGCTGCGCGACGGCCGCCGGCTGCAATATGTCGAGCAGGGCGCGGCCGACGGAGTGCCCGTGCTGATGCTCCACAACCTGCCCTATGGCGCGGAACTGCCGGAGGCGGCCATCCGGCAGGCCCACAGGGACGGGCTGCGCATCGTCGCTCCCTTCCGGCCCGGCTTTGCCGGCTCGGACAAGGTCGCCGCGGCGAGCGACGACGATCTGATCGACAGGGTCGCGGGCGACATGCGCGACCTGCTCGGCCAGCTCGGCATCGCCCGCGCCGTCGTCGTCAGCCACTCGACGTCGGCGCCCTTCGCCCTGCGCTTCGCGCGGCTCCATCCCGAGCACGTCACGCGGCTCCTGGCCGTCGGCCGTGCGCCGATCTGGCGCGACGAATGGCTGAAATCGACGCCGCAGCGCCAGCGCTTCATGCTGCGCATCGCCAGAAGCCTGCCCCAGATGCTTCCCGTCGTGTCATGGGCGATGTTCAGCGTCATGGAGACCGCCTTCGCGCGCGACTTCGTCGTCTACAATTGCCGCGACAGCGAAGCCGACGTTCTCGCGATGCGACGAAACCCCGAGATCGCCGATCTCATCGCCAGGACCTCGGTCGAGGCGCTTCGCAACGGTGTCGAGGCCTTCAGCCGGGAAACCTGCATCACGCTGCTCGACTTCTCGCAGGAGGCCCGATCGACGGCGCACAGGTTCCAGATCCTGCACGGGCGCGACGACGCCATCGTGCATCCGTCCCAGTCGCTCGCCTTCGCGGACGTCGTTCCCGGCACGAGCGTCGAACTCGTCGACGGCGCGGGCCAGCTCCTCTTCCTCAGCCACTGGCAGCGGGTGTTCGAGGTCATCCGGCGCAGGGACGGCCTGGCGCCGTCGCAGGCTGCCTGAGCCGAGCTTTGCGGGCAGTCCTGGCCGGCGAGGGCCGGGCTCGGTTGCCCGGCCAGCCTGGCATGCCGCTACTGCAGCAACCGTCCGCCCGTCTGCGGGATCTGGTGGCCGATCGAAGGCTGGCCGCGGAGCGCGTCCGTCGCCTCCGGCCCCTGCAGCCCGGCCGCCACGATCGAGACCCTGAAATTGCCTTCCAGGCTCTTGTCGAAGATCGCGCCGACGATGATGTCGGCGTCGTCCGTCACTTCCGCCCGCACACGCGAGGCCGCTTCGTCGACCTCGAACAGCGTCATGTCCATGCCGCCGGAGATCGACACCAGAACGCCCTTGGCGCCCTTGATCGTCGCCTCGTCGAGCAGCGGGTTGGCGATCGCCGCCTCCGCCGCATTCCTTGCCCGGCCCTCGCCAGACGCCTCGCCGGTGCCCATCATTGCCCGGCCCATGTCGCGCATCACCGAGCGGACATCGGCGAAGTCGAGGTTGATCAGGCCTTCCTTGACGATCAGGTCGGTGATGCAGCCGACGCCCGAATAGAGTACGCGGTCGGCGATCACGAAGGCGTCGGCGAAGGTCGTCTTGGCGTCGGCGACCCGGAACAGGTTCTGGTTGGGGATCACGATCACGGTGTCGGCGACCTGGCGCAGCCGCTCGATGCCGGCCTCCGCCATCTGCATCCGCCGCCGCCCCTCGAAGGCGAACGGCTTGGTCACGACGGCGACGGTGAGGATGCCGGCGCGCCGCGCCGCCTCGGCGATGACCGGAGCCGCACCCGTGCCGGTGCCGCCGCCCATGCCCGCCGTCACGAAGCACATGTGCGTTCCGGCGAGGTGGTCCATGATCTCGTCGATCGATTCCTCCGCCGCCGCCTGCCCCACCTCGGGCAGCGATCCGGCGCCGAGCCCCTGCGTCACCTGCGCGCCGAGCTGGATCAGCTTCTGCGCCTTCGACATGGCGAGCGCCTGGGCGTCGGTGTTGGCGACGATGAACTCCGCCCCTTGCAGCTTCTCGGCGATCATGTTGTTGACGGCGTTGCCGCCGCCGCCGCCGACCCCGATGATGGAAATCTTCGGCCGCATCTCCGCGATGGGCTTGGTGTGATCGGCCATGGCTCTTCTCTTCCGGCAAATGCCCGCTTGTCGGGGCGCGCGCCGGACGCCGCTGGCCTCCGACCGCTGCTTCGAATCAGCCCCTCTCCCGCCAAGGAATCAGACTCGGCGGCACGCTGCAATCGCTCTTTGCAGGGTGCGGCGCGATTGCGTCCCGGACGGACTAGAGCGACACCCGATGGCCGATGCCGCGCGCCTTCGCCTGTGAATGAATGAAGTGCGCCGCGGCGAGATCCTGGGCCGCGATGCCGAGCGAGCGATAGACCGTGATCTCGTCGCGCGACGAACGCCCCGCCGCCTGACCCGCGAGCACCGACCCGATCTCCGCACGGAGGTCGTCGGCCGAAAACCGGCCCGCCGCGATCATATCGACGATCTCGCCCGCCTGGGCGAGCGTCGACGGCAGGTAGTCCACCCAGATGGCCGCCCGTTCGACGAAGCGGTCGTCCACCTCCCGCATCGAGGGGATGGACGAGCCCACGACGTTGACATGGCATCCGTCGGGCAGCCAGTCGCCCATCAGGATCGGGGTCGCCGAAGCGGTGACGGTGCAGACGACGTCCGCGTCTGCCACCGCCGCCCGCACGTCGCTCCCCGACGTGAAGACGACGCCCGGATGGTGCTCCGACGCCTTCCGGCAGAAGTCGCGGGCCTTCTCGGCCGATCGCCCGGCGACCGCCACCCGTTCGATCCGCCGCACCGCCAGCATCGCGTCGAGATGGTGCTCGGCCTGCTCGCCATAGCCGACGATGGCGAGTGCGGTCGCATCCTCGCGTGCCAGCGCCCGCGTCGCGACCGCGCTCGCCGCGGCCGTCCGCACCGCCGTGAGCAGGCTCGCATCCATCATCGCGATCGCCTCGCCGGTCTCGGCCTCGAACAGCACGATCGCCCCGCGATGCGAGGACAGGCCCTTCGCCGGATTGCCGGGAAACAGGCTGACCAGCTTGACCCCGAAGCAGGCCGGATCGGCGAGCGCGCCGGGCATCACGCCCATGCGGTTTCCCCCGCCCACCGGCACGACGCTGCGCAGCGGCAGTTCGGCGCGGCGGGCGGACACTTCGATCATGACGCGCTGCACCACGTCGATCGCCTTATGCATCGGAAACAGCGCCGCCACGTCGGCATGGCTGAGCACGATCATGCGCTGCGCTCCGGCCCCGTGCCCCAGTCGTGACCGGTCCCGTCGAGGCCCATGATCTGCTCCAGCATCGCCGTGTAGAGCGCCGGCCGGGCGATATAGGGAAAGTGGCCGCCCTGCAGGTAGCGGTAGGCGGCCGCCGGCCGCAGCCGCGCCCGCACCGCCGCGCGCATCTGCGGCGGGATCAGCGGATCGTCGTCGGCCTCGACGGTGAAGATCCGGTCGCCCGGCAGGCCCATCGGCGGCAGGTCCTGCGCCGTCTTCAGCGCGTCGAGCCGCGCGCGCAGCTCCGGCTCCAGGATGCGCCCGCCCGCCTCCTGCAGCAGGAGATCGACGAGGTCGCTCTGGTCGGGATGCGCCTTGCGCCAGATTTCCATGCCCGCCCCGAAACCCGCGCGCAGGTCCTCGATCGGCGCCGCCATCAGGTCGAGCGAATAGGGCGGCCGGTCCTTGATGCCTTCGGCCGAATGCAGCGTGTTCGCAGCGACCAGCGCCTCCACGCGCTCGGGTGCGATGCCCGCGATCTGCTGCGCCAGATAGCCGCCCAGCGAACTGCCGAGCACGGTCGCGCGGCCGATGCCGAGCCGGCCGAACAGGGCGAGCAGGTCCTGCGCCCAGTCGATGACGCCGCCGCTGTCGGGATAGCTCACCGCCACGATCCGCAGCCGGTCGGACAGCGCCTCGATCTGGTTCCAGAAGACGTCGCCGCGGCCGAGCGTTCCCGGGATCAGGAACAGCACGGGCCCCTTGCCGACGTCCAGGTATCCCCAGTCGCGCCCGTGCAGGACCGCGCGCCGTTCGGGATGGCGTGCCGCGAAGGCATCGCGGGATCGGATGAGGGGATTGCTCATGACAGGGGATCCGGTACGGCTGGCCAGTAGTCGCGGGCGCGTCTGGTGTAGGGGATGCTCGCGTAGTCGGGGGTGATCGAGCCGGGCGTGGCCACGGGGATCACCTTGGCGGCGATCGGGTTGAACCCGGCCTGGTAGTGGTTCGACGACTTGACGCAGACGTAGCGCCGCTCCGAAAGCACGATGCCGAGCTGCTCGAAGGCTTCCGGGTGGAAGGTCTGTCCACGCACGTCGGTGATCACGATGTCGATGCCGTCGGCTTCCACCCACACCGCCTCGCCCATCGGCGCCGGCAGCGTCCCAAAGCGCTGGGTCAGGCCCGACATGCACTTGCGCACCGTCACCACGAGGTCGAGCGGATCGCCCGACATCGGGCCGCACTTGCCGCCGAGCCGGAGCGGCAGCGTCGCGCCCTCGCCCGCTTCGCGGCAGATGCGCACGGCCACCGGATCCCAGAACAGGCCGGTTGCGACGGACGTCATGCCGCGCTCGATCATCGCCCGCAGCAGGAAGGTCGCGTCGGACGGCGCGCCGCCGCCGGGATTGTCCGAGACGTCGGCGAGCACGATCGGCCCGCGCGGCTCCGCCTGCGCCTCGTCGAGAGCCCGAGCGATGTCGGCCATGTCGGGCAAGAGCTGGTGGCGGATCGCGTAGAGCGAGCGGCCGAGCTCCTCGGCCACGGCCTGCGCCCGCTTGGCGTCGCCGTCGACGATGGCGAGCGCCCGCGCGCCGGTCCGCTCGTGGTCGCCCCAGGGAAATCCATGCGCGATCGACAGCGACAGGATGCCGTCCTTGCCCTCCCGCGCGCTCATGGCGTCTACGAAATCCCGCATCGGCCCCTTCGGCGTCGGCATCGCCAGGATCATGCGGCAGTCGAAATCGCGCATCACCGGCCGGATCTTCCCTTCCGCCGCGTCCGCCGCGAGCCGGAACAGGTCGTCCGCCCGCTCGGGAATGTCGACATGCGGATATTCCTTGAAGCACACGAGCAGCGAGGCCTTGGTCAGCATCGTCTCCGTCAGGTGGCAATGCGGGTCGAGCAGCCCGCCGATCACGGCATCCGGCGCTGCCTGCCGGCAATGGGCGATCAGGTCGCCCTCGCAATCGTCGTAGCCGTCGGCAATCATCGCCCCATGCAGCGCCAGCAAAACGATGTCGGCGCCGCCGCAGCGGGCGAGGTCGGCCGCGATCTCGTCGCGAAAACCCTCGTAGACGGAGCGGACGGTCGGGCCGGCCGGCTGCGCATGCGCCGACAGCGATTCCACGACCTCCCAGCCCCGCGCCTCTGCGAGCGACCGCCAGATGTGCAGCGGCGCGGTGTAGTACTCCTTGGGATGGCGTGTCGCGTCGCCATGGCGGATGCCGGCTTCCGCGAAGCTCAGCAGCCCGGTCGGCAGGGGCGAGAAGGAGTTGGTCTCGGTGCTCAGGCCCGCGATGAACAGCTTCATTCGGTCAGGTCTTCCTCGTTTGGTCGGCCGGGGCCGTGTCGTCGCGCCCCGCAAGCTCCGACGCCAGCACGGCCAGCATGTGGATGAGGATGATGGCGAGCGCGACGGGAACCGCCGCGGTGAACCAGATCATCGGAACGCCGAGCATCTCCGCCTGGCGCTCGAGGCTGCGGCCCAGGAAGCCGCGCGCCGCGTTCATGCCCGGCGCGAAGATGCAGAACCACAGCACGGGGCCGACGAAGACGAGGATGCCGGCGGCGCGCAGCAGCGACAGGACGGCTCCCGTGCCGCCGCGGATCGTGAGCATCGCCGGAAACAGCGTCGGGTTCGCGCCGGCGCGGAAGGCGCAGGATGCGCCGAGCATGCCCGCCCAAACCATGGCGCGCCGCGCCAGTTCTTCCGTCCAGATCGGCGGCGAATCGAACATGTAGCGCGCCACCGTCTGCCACAGCGCGGCGCCCAGCATGATGCCGAGCGCCGCCACCGCGAGCGCCATCGCGATGCGGTCGATCCCCGCCGACAGGCGGTCGAGGCCCATGGCGAGGGTCTTCATGGCCGTTACTCGCCCTTGGCCTTGCGCCATTCGGCGAGCTGCTCGGCGGTGATCAGGCCGCTCTGGTAGGTCGGCTCGGAGGCCTTGCGGAATTCCGCGCGGGCTTCCTCGGACAGTTCGACGACCTCGACGCCGGCTTCCTTCAGCTTGTCGATGACGGCGCCCTGCGTGCCCAGCCAGTCGCGATTGGCCTTGTCGGCCGCTGCGATCGCATCGTCCACGATCGTCCGGTCCGCCTCCGAAAGCCCCTCGTACCACTGCTCCGACATGATCACGATGCGCAGCGACGGCGACACGGCCGCGTCGGTGAAGTGCTTGATGAAGTCGGTGTGGCCGAACAGCAGCGGCACGAAGGCCGGGTTGAGATAGCCGTCGGCGACGCCGGTCTGCAGCGCGTTCGGCACCTCCGCCCAGTTGACGACGGTACCCGCCGCGCCCCAGGCCTCGTAGAGCTCGATCTGGCTCTCGTCGAGCGCCCGCATCCTGAGCCCCTTCATGTCGGCGACGGTCTCGACCTTGCGCTTGGTGTTGAAGATGCCGCTCGCCGGGCCGACCGTCGTCATCGCCGCGACTCGCACGCCGCCCGGCGTGGTGCCGGCATTGATCTTCTCCAGCATTCCGCCCGCATACAGCGCCTTGTCGACCTCCTCCATGTCGGCGAAGAAGTAGGGCAGGCGCAGCCCGTAGATCAGCTTGTCCAGCGACCCGACGATGTTCAGCGGCGCCAGCGCCACCTCGACGAGGCCCTGGCTGACCTGGTCGAACACCTCGTCGTCGTTGCCGAGCGCGCCGCGCTGGAATTCCTCGGCCTTCAGGCCGTTGGCGTTCATGTGTTCCACGAAGGCATGCGCCCAGACGTAGCTGCCGGAACCGCTGAGGTCCGGCGGGCTGTCGAGCGAGACCTTCACCTGTGCGAAGGCGGCCGGCGTCAGGGCCAGCGCGGCCCCGATCGCGGCAAGAAAGGCAAGACGTCTCATCGATGTTCTCCCGTTTTCGTCGTTGAAGTCCCTCTGGATCGGAATGGCCGTCATCCTCCGCCGGCCAGCCCGAAGGCACGCGGCAGCGCCAGGCTGAGGTCCGGAACCGCGATCAGGAGCGCCAGCACGAGGATCTGCACGGCGACGAAGGGCAGCACCGCCCGCGCCAGGCGCCAGTAGTTGATGCCGGTGACCGTCGCCACCATGATCAGGCAGCCGCCCAGCGGCGGCGACACCAGGCCGATGCAAAGGTTGAAGCAGAGCACGATGCCGAGATGGACGGGATCGGCACCCTGCGCCAGCGCCGTCGGCGCGAGCAGCGGCACCAGGAGGGCCAGCGCCACCGGGATGTCGAGCACCATGCCGGCCAGCAGGAACAGCACGTTGATGGCGATCATGTAGCCGACGGGCCCCAGCCCCAAGTCGCGCACCATGTCCGAGATCGCCTCGGGAATGCGCTCCAGGGCGCTGAGATGCCCGAGTGCCGAGACGGCCGCGATCAGGAGGAAGATGGCGCCGGACAGCATGGCGGTGCGGCGGAAGGCCTGCCACACCTCGCCGAAGGCGACACGCTCGTAATGCAGGCCGCCGAGCCAGGCGACGGCCACCGCCACCGCAGCCGCTTCGGTCGGAGTCATGATGCCGAAGACGATGCCGCCCATGATGATCCCCGGAACCAGGAGGGCAGGCAGGGCATGCAGGAGAGCCGGAAGGAAGGCCGGCACCTCGTGCCGTTCCAGCCGGGGATGGTTCTGCGTCCGCGCGTAGACCGCGTTGAGCACCATCAGCGCGGCCGCGAGCAGCAGGCCCGGGACGATGCCCGCGATGAACAGCGCCGTCACCGATGTGCTCATCATCGCGCCGTAAAAGATGAGGATGATCGACGGCGGAATGATCGGCCCGATGATCGACGAGGCGGCGGTGACGGCGGCGGCGTAGTCGAGGCTGTAGCCGCGTTCGCGCATCGCCGGCACCAGCGTGTTCGAGACGGCGGCGGCATCGGCAACCGCCGAGCCGGAGATACCGGCGAAGAAGACGCTGGTCATGATGTTGACGTGGCCGAGCCCGCCGCGCAGCCGCCCCACCATCGCCATCGCCAGGTCGATCAGCACCCGCGTGATGCCGCCGCGGTTCATCAGTTCGCCGGCCAGGATGAACAGCGGCATGGCCATCAGCGCGAAGACGTCGATCTTGGAGAAGATCTGCTGCGGCAGGACCGCCAGATAGCGGGTGTTGTCGGTTGCGACGAAGGCGAGCACCGCCGCGGCGCCGATGACATAGGCGATGGCCAGGCCCGAGCCCAGCAGCAGCAGGCCGACGATCGGGACCAGCCAGATCATGCCGCGCCTCGCAGGCGTTCCGCGCCGAGCATCCAGGGCTCCACGCCTTCTGCGGCGACGTCGTCAGGCACCGCGAGGCCGAGCACGAGCGCAGCCGCGGTGCGCGACAGGGCCGGCGCGCTCTGGATGCCGTAGCCGCCCTGCCCTGCCAGCCAGAAGAAGCCCGGCGCATCCGGCGCATAGCCGGCGACCGGCGCCTTGTCGGCGACGAAGGAGCGAAGGCCGGCCCATTTGTGCTCGATCCGCCGCACCGCGATGTCGAAGGCGGTCTCGATCCGGTCGATGCAGACGGCGACGTCGAGCTCTTCCGGCTGCGCGTCGCAGGGGGCGGACGGCGTCTCGTCTGCCGGCGAGATCAGCAGCCTGCCGGCATCGGGCTTGACGTAGAACTGCTCGTCGACGTCGACGACGGCCGGCCAGATATCGGGGCTGTCGGGAGTCGAGCCTTCCGGCGGATCGATCAGCAGCGCGGTTCGGCGCTTCGGCACCAGTCCGATGCGAGCGACGCCGGCGATCGCGGCGATCTCGTCGGCCCATGCGCCCGCTGCGTTGACCACGATCGGCGCGCGGAAGCGGCCGGTCCGCGTCTCCACGACCCAGTCGCCTGCCACGCGGCCGAGCGCCGTCACGCCGGCATGGGTCCGCACCGTCCCGCCCGCCGCCTGCAGCGACTTGAGATAATGCTGGTGCAGCGCGTCCACGTCGATGTCGGCGGCGGAATCGTCCATCGCCGCCTGGGCGACATGCCCCGGCCGCAGCAGCGGCATCTGCGCCTGCGCGGCGTCCGGATCGATCGGGCGCACCGCGTCGCCGAGTTCCGACACGAGATCTGCCATCCCGCGCGCCTGGTCTTCCCGTGCGATGAACAGCACGCCGCGATCCTTCAGCAGCGGATGCGACACGAACGGGCTCTGCGGATGCCGGTAGAACGGCAGCGAGGCCCGCGTCAGCGCGCGGATGACCGGTGGACCGTAGGCGGCGGTGAACAGTGCCGCGGAGCGGCCGGTCGTGTGGTAGCCGGGCCGGCTCTCCCCTTCGAGCAGCAGGATGCGCCGTCCGCTGGCAAGCTCGGCCGCCACGGACGCCCCCGCCATGCCTGCGCCGATCACGATGATGTCGTAGACGTCCTCGGCCATCCGGAACCCCTTCCGGATGGAAAGCTAGCACCGATTTTCCGATCGGAAAAGATGATTTTCCGATCGGAAAATCACTTTCCTCCCGGAGTGGTTGGCCCTAGAACGGGATCATGCTGCAGTTGGACAAGGCCGATACCCAGCGCATCGAGTTCGGGAAGCGCATCCGCGCCCTGCGGCGCGAGAAGGGCTGGACGCTGGCGCAGGTGGCGGAACGGTCCGGCCTCGCCGTCTCGACGATATCAAAGGCCGAGCGCGGCGTGATCGCCCTCACCTACGACCGTCTGGCGCAGCTGGCGAACGGCCTCGGCGCCGACATGGCGGCCTTCTTCGACGCAGGCGGCAGCCGGTTCGAGGACGGCGCCTTCGCGGTCGCCCGCAAGGGCGAGTTCAGCCGCCAGGAAACCAGCAACTATGTCTACGAGATGCTGTTTCCGGAGCTGTGGCAGAAGGCCATGACCCCGATGATGGGCACGCTGAAGGCGCACGATATCCTGGATTTCGAGGAATTCGTCCGCCATCCCGGCCAGGAGTTCCTCGTGGTTCTGGAAGGCGTCGTGACGGTCCATCTCGAGGGGCGCGACGCCGTCGTCCTCCACGAGGGCGACTCGATCTATTTCGACAGTTCGCGCGGTCACCTCTACGCCTCGAGCGGCGAGACCGACGCGCGGATCCTCGTCGTCTGCACCGGCCCCCGGTAGGGAACCGCCGTCAGCCCCGCACGACCTCCTGGTCGAGCGCGCCGAAGGGCGTGCTGCCGTCGTCCGCCCTCGCCTCCATCTGCACCCGGTCGCCGAAGGAGAGGAAAGGCGTCTTCGGCGCTCCGTCGCGCAGGATTTCCAGCACGCGGACTTCCGAGAGGCAGGACGAGCCGGCCGCCGGATCGTCGTTCGACACCGTCCCCGTGCCGATGATCGTGCCGGCCGATAGCCGCCGCGTGGCCGCGCAGTGCGCGATCAGCTGCCCGAAGGAGAAGGCGCCGGCCCCGCCATGCGCCCGTCCGACCTCGCGGCCGTTGATGGCGATGTGCAGCCTGAGCTGGATGCGGCCGTCCCGCCAGTCGCCGCCCAGTTCGTCCGGCGTGATCGCCACCGGCGCGAAGGACGTCGAGGGCTTGGCCTGCACCCAGCCGAAGCCGCGGCTCATCTCGTACGGCGCGAGCTTGCGCAGAGACCAGTCGTTCAGCTGGACGAGCAGGCGGACGTGATCGAGCGCCTTCTCCGGCGTCGTCCCCATCGGCACGTCGCCGACGATCACGCCGAACTCGCCCTCCATGTCGATCTGGTGCTCCTCGGAGACGAAAGGCATCGGCTCGCGCGGGCCGCGCAGGTCGTCGCTGCCGCCCTGGTAGACCACCGGCACGGTGTCGAAATCGGGGATCGGCGGAGCGTTGAACGCCTTCTCCATCAGCCGGCCGTGATGCAGGAAGGACGAGCCGTCGAGCCAGGCCGATGCCCGCGGCAGCGGCGCCATGCAGCGTTCCGGGTCGAAGGGCGCAGCCCCCGGCACCCGGCCGGCGTCGAGGTCCGCCGCCAGCGATTGCAGGGCGGGTGCCGCGCTGTCCCAGGCTTCGAGCGCCGCGCGCAGGCTGGGCGCGATGCCCTGGGCAGGCGTGGCCTGGCTGAGGTCGCGGCTGACGACCCAGAGCTGCCCGTCGCGGCTGCCGTCGGCATAGGTGGCAAGTTTCATGCGTGAGTCTCCCCCGGCTTTCGCCCGTGTCCTGCGCCGCGATCGGCGGTCGTTCGGTTCCCTATGCCGATCGCACGGCGGACGGCAAGTCCGGACCCGTGCGGGCGGCTTCGCGATCGGTCGGTATCAGATCGGCTGGGCCAGCGCGCCGAGCGTCATGCCCATCAGCCTGGAGTGCTCCTCCTGCGTGCCGTGACCCTGCTCGATCTCGGCGAGGCGGCCGGAATTCTCGACCACCATCCGGCAGCGCTCCCAACGTCGCTGCTGGAACCCGGCGAGCGCCGTGGGCAGGGTGTCTGCACGCGCCAGTTCCTCGGCGAGCACGATCGCATCCTCGAGCCCGATCATGGCGCCGGCGGCCATGTGCGGCGTGGTCGCATGCACCGCGTCGCCGATCAGCACGACCCGGCCCTTGTGCCACGGAGCGGGCAGCAGGAGCTGCTCGAGCGGCCGGTAGACCACCTGGCTGTGTTCGCCCAGGCTCTCGGCGACCGCCTTCAGGGTCGGCGACGGGAACCGCGACAGCAGCGCCTTCAGCGTCGGAAGCTGCGTCTCCGTGGGCACATGGTCGTTGGTCGGCCGGTCCTCGGTCAGGAAGAGATAGGACTGCGTCGCCGAGACGTGGTTGATGCCGGCCTTCAGCTTCGGCCCCATCCACATCGCGGTGGTGGGAAGATTTGCCGGCCGCGGGATCACGGCCCGCCACACGGCCTGGCCGACATAACGCGGCTTTTGAGCCTCCGGCCAGAGCGTGCGACGCACGGCGGAGTTGAGACCGTCGGCGCCGACGACGAGATCGTAGTCGGCCGCCGTTCCGTCGGTGAAGCGGACATGACAGGCGTCCGCGCCGTCCTCGATCCCGGTGAAGCTTGCGCCGAGCCGAACGTCGACGCCTTCGGCCCTGACTTTCTCGGCCAGCAGGCGCGCCAGCAGCGGCCGCATCGTTCCGCCGTTCCCGGGCATGCCTTCGACCACCGAAGGCGTTGGCAGGCTCGCGAAGATCTGGTCCTGCGGGCCGCGGATCTCGACGCCATCGCTCATCGCTCCCTCGGCGCGGAACGCCTCGAGGATGCCGAGCGTCCGGAACACCCGGAACGTCCCCCCGTTCAGGCTGATGCCGGCCCCGTAGCTGCGCCAGCCGGCATCGATCTCGACGAGGTCGACGTCCACCCCCGCCCGCTTCAGCTGGATGGCGAACGCCATTCCGGAAAATCCGCCGCCGATGACCAGCGCCCGTCGCACGATTGCGTTCATCTCTTCTCCTCCCTCTTGCTCAGGCGCACCGCGCCCGCTTCGTCAAGCGTCAGCGGCACGCGGATCAGCCGCTTGCCCAGGCAGGGGCCTTGCACGCAGGCCCCCGTCTCGATGTCGAACCAGGCTCCGTGCGCGTGACAGGCGATGTGGCTGCCCGCGCCGTTGAGATAGGCGTCGCGCTTCCAGGCCATCGGCGTCCCGCCCTTGTAGTGCGGACAGAAGTCGCGCCAGCCATGGACGCGCCCTCCCCGGCGCACGACGATGACCTTGCAGGCGAGGCCCGGCACCTCGAATCCCCGCGCCCCGCCTTCGGGCAGGTCGTCGAAATGGCAGAGCCGGGTCAATGGCCGGGCTTGGGCCCGCCGCTCGGCGCCCACTTGTCGCGATGCTGGAACAGGAAGGCCTGCGCCGCCTCCGCGCCCATCGGCGTCTCGCGCGGAACCCAGTCGTCGTCGTGGGTGTCCATGTCGGCGTCGAACTCGACGTTGCAGCCGAGCGGGCTCTTGAAATACCAGAACCAGTTCGAGCCGAACTTGTGGCGTCCCGGGCCCCAGAAGCTCTCGAAGCCGGCCTTGATCATCTTGCTCCCGGCCAGCATCAGCTCGGTGGGGCCGCCGAGGTGGAAGGCGAGGTGCTCGCAGCCCTGCATGTAGGGCGGGGTGCGGATGAAGAAGTGCGTGTGGTGGTCCAGGTTGGCCTGCGGTCTCAGGAACGGGCCCGTGCCGGTGAAGGTATCGGTGACGCGGAAGCCGAGGCGGTCGCGATAGAAGGCCAGTGCCGGCTCGAGGTCCGGAACGAACAGCACCACATGGCTGAGCGTGCGCGGCTTCGTCGGCATGTCCTGCCAGACGCCGATCTGGTTGGGCTTGCGGCCGAGGTCGCCCGGCGCGTTGATCTTCTCGGCCGGCAAGTCGAGCTGCCTGCGCGTCGTCACCCGGAACGACAGTTCGAAACCCTGGTCGTCCTGGGTCCGCAGCGAGCCGTCGGCGAGCCGCAGGACCTGGCGATCCTTGCCGAGTTCGGCTGCCACCGCCTCGAGAGCCGCCTGGTCGACGACGCCCAGCACCTGCATCCGCAGCATGTTGCCCGTCTTCAGCGCCGGCGGCAGCGAGGGGTCGTCGCGGCGGCGGATTTCGAGCCCGGTCCCGTCGAGCGACAGGAAGTGGCCGCCCTTCTCGGGCGTGTAGTCCTGGGCGTCGAGCCCGTAGGCGGTCAGGAACTCGTGGCAGGCGGGCACGTCGTCCACGCCGAAGACGAGGGAATCGGGTCCGATGATCTGCATGGATCTCTCCGTGGTTCAGGACGTGCGGCCGCCGAGGCACTCGGCGACGAAATCGGAAATGCAATCGAGGGCGGCCCCCGAATTGTCGACGCTGGAATGCATCACGCCGCCGGTGCGCTCGTCGAAGATCACCAGCTCGCGGCGCGGGCTGTTGACCAGCTGCTCATAGGTTCGATGCGCCCATTTCAGCGGAATCTGGGTGTCGTGCTTGCCGTGGGTGACGAGGAAGGGCACCCGGATGCGGTCGAGCACGCCGTCGAGATGCATGTGCTCGGCCTTCTGCATGAAGTCGTCGACGTCTTTCGCGCCGAACACCCAGCAGGCATGCGCCCAGTAGTGCGGCACGGGGAAGTCGCCCTCCCGCTCGAGCCGCCGCTTCTGCACGTCGCGCCAGTCGTGGTTGGCGCCCCAGCTCACGCCGCAGGCATAGCGCGGCTCGAAGGCCACCGCGCGGGGTGCGTAGTACCCCCCGAGGCTGACGCCCTCCATGCCGATCCGAGCCGCGTCCACGTCCGGCCGTGCGGCGAGCCACTCGTAGACCGGCGTCGCCCAGTGCTCGGCATCGTGGCGCGCGACGATGTCCTGCAGCCGCAGCGCCTCGCCCGTGCCCGGCTGGTCGAGCACCAGCGAGGCGATGCCGCGCTTGGCCAGGAAGCCGGGCAGCTGCGCCATCAGGCGCATTTCCTTGGTGCTGTCGAAGCCGTTCACCTGGACGAGCAGCGGCTGCGGCCCGTTGGCACCCTCTGCCGGCACGAAGATGCCCGCCAGATGCTTGCCGGCATAGGGAATCTCGACGCGATGCGCGCCGGTCGCGCCCATGGCGAGCGCCTGGTAGAACGTCGCGAGATGCCGCCGGTAGAGCGCCAGCCGCCCCTCCGCGCCGTGCGCCTGCATCCGCTCGGCGATGATCATGTAGTTCGCCGCCCGCATCAGCTTGGCCGACGCCGACAGGGTGCGGCCGCGAACGAGGTCGTCCTCCGCCAGCCCGCACAGCCGGTCGGCCATGCGCTCCCAGCTCTCCCGGAAGGCGCGGGTTCCTTCGGCGTCGGGCGCCCTCGCGGCGTCGGCCAGCGGCGCGCACATCTCGGCGATCTCGCCCATCCGCGCGCCCATCTCGATCGACAGGTTGACGGAGAGATCCCAGACATAGTTGGTCGGAAAGTAACGAAACACGCGGCTCCTCCTGTCGCGGCTTGACGGCGGGACAATAGCCACCCCCTTGGCATTGATGAAATTGTAAGTTTCAATGCGAGGTATTCACAGAATTTGAGGATTGGCCGTGCGCTTCAGGAATCTCGACCTCAACCTGCTCGCCGCGCTCGACAAGCTGATCCGCCTGCGCAGCGTCAGCCGGGCGGCGGAGGAGCTCTCCATCACCCAGTCGGCCATGTCGAACGCGCTCAACCGGCTGCGCCAGCACTTCGACGACCCGCTGCTCGTCCAGGTCGGCCGCCGCATGGAACTGACGCCGCGCGCCATCGCGCTCGAACAGCCGGTGCGCGACATCCTGGTGCGGATCGACGCGGCGGTGGCGACGCCGCCCGGCTTCGATCCGGCGACGTCCAGCCGCCGGATCGGCCTGATGGTCTCCGACTACAGCCTCCACACCGTCGTGCCGCCCTTCCTGGCGGCGGTGGCGCGCAAGGCGCCGTTCATGCGCTTCGACGTCAAGCCGCAGCAGAGCCTGCCGCAGCTGCAGCTCGAACGGGGCGACACCGACCTGCTGATCGCGCCGGGAATCTACTGTTCCCCCGATCATCCCTCCGAGCGGCTGCTGCTCGATCCGATGGTCTGCGTCCTCGACGCCGGCCATCCCGCCGCCCGAGAAGGGCTGACGATGGATGCCTTTCTCGAAGCCGAGCATGTCGTCATGCTGCCGCCGAACGCCGGCGAGAGCTTTGCCGCGCGCGTCCTGCGGCAGGCCGGCATCACCGTCGATGTGGCGGTCACCAGCTTCTCCTTCGCCTCCCTGCCCGATCTGGTGCGGTCGACCCGGCGGATGGCTCTGGTCCAGAGCCGACTCGCCCGGCGCATGGCGATGCTGGGCGGCCTTGCCGTCGTCGATCCGCCGCTCGACCTGCCGGCGCTGGAACAGCGCGTCCAGTGGCACACCATCCGCGGGCAGGATCCCGCCCTCGAATGGCTGCGGCTCGAACTTCACGCCAGCATCGCGGCAGGGCCGGATTGACCGCGGAACCCATCACCCGGATCAATATCTGGCATTCAACCAATCAAATTTTCAAAGGTATCGCCTCTCTGTAGCTTTTCCGCCAGCGGGCCGACCCCTGTCGGCCGGCATTCTGCAACGGGAGGAAAACCATGAGACGCCACCTGATCGCGGCGCTGCTGTGCGGCGCATCGCTCGCGGCCTGCACGGCCGCATCCGCCGAGACGCTGCTCTTCGGCACCTCGAACGCCGAGCAGCACCCGATCGTCACCAAGGTGCTGAAGCCCTGGGCCGACGCCGTGAACGCCGAGGGCGGCGGTGCCGTGACCATCGAGATGCGGCATGGCCCGACGATGGTCAATCACGAGAACTACTACGACCGCGTCATGGACGACGTCGTCCAGGTGGTCTGGGGCATGACCGTCTTCGACCCCGGCCGCTTTCCGCGCATGCTGGTCTCCACGCTGCCGCTGATGGTCGAGACGTCGCAGCAGGGGTCGCTGGCGCTCTGCCGCCTGCACGAGAAGGGCGCCTTCGGCGACGAGACCGGCGCGATCGTGCCGCTGCTCTTCGTCCAGTTCCCGCAGTCGGCCGCGCATCTCAACGGCGCCGAACTCACCTCGATGGACCAGCTCGCCGGCAAGAAGGTCATTTCCGGCAGCCCGATCTCCGCCGCCATCATCCAGGCCTATGGCGGCACGCCGCTGTCGATCACGATCACCGAACAGTACCAGGCGCTGCAACGCGGCACCGCCGACGGCACGATCATGAACTACACCGCCTTCCCCGGCTTCCGCCTCAACGAGGTGACGACGAACCATCTCGACCTGCCGCTCGGCGGCGCGCTCGGCATCGTCTTCATGGCGAAGGACCGCTGGGACGCGCTGTCCGACGAGGCCCGCGCCGTGCTGACGAAGCATTCCGGATGCGACGCCTCGCGCAACGCGGGCGCCACCGTCGACGGCTGGGAAGCCGAGGCGCGCGGCTTCGTGGCGGCGCATGGCAGCCACACCTTCACGGTCGGCTCGCCCGAGCAGGTGGCCGAACTCGTGGCGCGGCTGGGCAGCCGCATCGAGGCCGGTTTCGCCGAGCGCGTCCCGGGCGGCGCCGACCTCATCGCCGCCTTCCGCGAGGAGCTCGCCGCGGCGAAGCCCTGAACCGCGTTCCCCCGTCCGACCGGACGCGAAACGGCCGGCAGCCCCCGGGCTCGCCGGCCGTTCTTCGTTCGGGAGGAAACCCGCGGGGAGAAGGCCCCGGCGGGGGGATGAGCATCTGTGTTTCGTGTCAAGGTGAGATCGTGCGCCCGAGCGGTTCTGAGCGATGAGGACGATGAGCTTTCGCGGGACGGAGAAGAGGACCGCGGGGGCCGAACGGCGAATGCAGCTTTGATAGACGGGCGTCATTCCGGCGCCGCGCAGCGCGGTCCCGGGATGACGAGGGTGGAGGGCCAGGCCGGGCGAGGCGGGCCCGGACGGTTACCGCCCGGGGCAGCGGCGGCGAGGGGAGCAGTCGCTCCGCGGCCCTCATCCTGAGGCGCGAGCCCGCACGGCGGC
>Ga0208243_1000446_pt1 | contig 23345 bp, 19 predicted proteins | sample Subbio2Aug_QV12A_FD_184826 | JGI IMG/M metagenome (GOLD analysis project Ga0208243, IMG submission 184826) | Serpentinite rock and fluid subsurface biosphere microbial communities from McLaughlin Reserve, California, USA - CR12Aug_QV12A (SPAdes) | ecosystem: Environmental > Terrestrial > Deep... | reverse complement strand
GCCCTATTTAATCTTTTCAATACCTACAACCGCCTGTGCTGCAATCCCCTCTCCCCTGCCGGTAGCATCTAGTCCTTCAGTCGTTGTCGCCTTTACACTTATATCACCTATATCTACTCTTAGTGCTTCTGCAATTTTTTCCCTCATTAGTGGAATATGGGGTGCCATTTTAGGTCTTTCTGCAATTATCACTGAATCTACATTATTAACCTTAAACCCCTTAGAATCTAAAAGCTCCCAAACCTTATCTAACAATAGTAAGCTATCTGCATTTTTAAATTGAATATCTGTATCCGGAAAATGCTTACCTATATCTCCTAGAGCAGCCGCCCCCAGCAAAGCGTCGCTTATTGCATGCAATAAAACATCTGCATCAGAATGCCCCAGCAAGCCTTTTTCATAAGGGATATCTACACCCCCGATAATAAGTCGTCTCCCCTTAACTAAACGATGTACATCATAACCTAAGCCAACCCTCATCTAATATCCTCCTCTTGAAAGTATTTTCTCTGCTATTATTAAATCCTCAGGCGTTGTTATCTTTATATTATCGTAGCTTCCCATGATGCTCCTTACACCTATACCCATAGCCTCTACCACTGAAGCATCATCTGTTGCATGAAGCTTTGTTTTCTTCAATTCTTCATAGGCAGCAAGCAGTAGCTCTCGTTTAAAGGTCTGAGGTGTTTGAACCGATACTAATCTACTTCTATCTAGAGTTTCTACAACCTGCATATTTTCATCCACTAGCTTTATTGTATCCTTTACTGGAACGGCAACTATAGCTGCCCCTGCCTCTGCAGCAGCCTCAATACTCTCCTTTATCATTGCGTCTGTGATAAAGGGTCTAGCACCATCCTGTACTAAAACTATGTCTACCTCAGAGCCTATCTGTAACAGACCCTTGTAAACTGAATCCTGTCTTTCAGCTCCTCCAGCGATAACCTTAGTAACCTTTTCCAAGCCATACTTAACGATTATGTTTTCCAAACAAAAGTCCACCTCTGACTCTCCTGCTACTAAGATGATTTCATTTATCAAAATGTTCCTATTTAAAGCCTCCAGTGTATAAGTTAATATTGGCTTCTCTCTTAGTTGTATGAACTGCTTGTTATAATTTGCTCCCATCCGCTTTCCTTTTCCTGCTGCTACTACGATTGCTGTTGTCCTAATGCTTTGCTGCATAGCCATCACCTCATATTATTTGCTAATGAAATACTCTTCTTAATAATTATATATATTAATTATTTATTTTTCTACAAGGAATGTGGAAATATATGTATTGACGCTTTAGGTTTTTTGTAACATTTTAAAAGACGGTTACCAAAACCCTTTTATGTAGAAAGAGCATGATAACCGTCTTAATTATCTAACTTGTTAGGCTGACTTATCAACCATTGATTTAGGTTTAGCAAATATCATTCTTCCTGCTGCCGTCTGAAGTACACTAGTTACAAGAACATCAATATTTTTACCGATAAACTTTTTACCACTGTCAACAACAATCATGGTACCATCATCTAAATATGCTAAGCCTTGCCCTGATTCCTTACCATCCTTTATCACCTGTACCAGCATTTCTTCACCTGGAAGCACTACCGGCTTAACAGCGTTTGCAAGCTCGTTAATGTTAAGCACAGGCACTCCCTGGAATTCTGCAACCTTGTTTAGATTGTAATCGTTTGTTAATACCTTACCATCTAAAACCTCAGCCAAGCGTAGTAGCTTCGTGTCAACCTCTGATAAATCCTCAAAATCCTTATTATATATCTTTACCTCGATGTCCAATTCTTTTTGTATTTTATTAAGTATATCTAGACCACGTCTTCCTCTGTTTCGCTTTAAGGAATCTGAAGAATCAGCTATATGTCTTAGCTCCTCCAATACAAATTCCGGAATAATAAGTGGACCTTCAACAAAACCTGTCTTGCATATATCGGCTATTCTTCCATCGATAATTACACTAGTATCTAATATCTTTGGAGAGGATTTATTTTCCTTTTTATTGCCTTTGTCCTTACCCATATTTTTCTTGAATACCGCCTGCAATCCTGTAAGCTCATCAATTTTCTTAGTAGCTATTCTTGCCCCTAAATAACCCATGAAGATATAAAGAACTGCCGACACAATAGTACCTACAAATGGAATAGGTATATTATTTAATAATTGACTAATCAAATATGCTATAAATAAACCTATCACCATACCAACAGAGCCCAATACCACATTTACGATTGGTACATTAGCTAACTCCTTTTCAACCCAATTAACTATACTTCTACCTAGGTTAATAAGCCAAGGAGACATAAAGAATAGAATCATACCACTAATTAAAGAAGATATAATAATTCCAGTAACATATGTTGCTAAATTTGTTTGTATACTTTCCAATTGCATAATATTAATAACATACACAAATAATGCTAATCCTAAAAAAGAACCTAGAATTGTTAAGATTACTCTAATGATTTTATTAATCATTCAACCACCTCCTATCTTGTATTATTCCCATATTTTTGATTTTTAAAATAACATAAAAAAAATATAAAAAACTCTCAATTTGTACACATATATACACAGGCTAAAAAGTGAGTCCTTATTCATTGTCATAGATTATCTTAAAAATGTCAAGAAAAGTCCATCGACCTTTTAGCCTATTTTTCCTTATTTTATAAAGATTTTATCATTATTAATAATTTATAAAAAAGTCTTTATTATTTAATTAACTCTTCTACCTTCTCCATAATTTCGGCATCGGATAATTCTGTAGCTAAAATCAGTTCACTCAACAAAATCTGTCTTGCATTACTCAAAATCTTTTTTTCACCAGTTGATAGTGTTTTTTCTCTATCCCTTAGGGTTAAATTTCTTACAACCTCAGCAACCTCAAAGATATCTCCTGTTTTTAATCGATCCATATTTGCTCTATATCTTCTATTCCAATTTTGAGGCATTTTAGTTTCATTAGCCTCTAAAACAGCGAATACACCTTCAACCTCATCAGCACCAATAACCTGACGTATTCCAATGCCTTCTATAGTATCCAAGGGAATCATTACCTTCATTTCATCTAAAGGCATTCGCATAATGTAATACTTTCTTCTAACGCCTAGAATTTCCTTTTCCTCTATGGCTTCTATTACACCAGCACCATGTATTGGATAGACTATTTTATCCCCGATATTGAACATAGTATAAACCTCCTAAAATGGCTATATTGCATCACTATTAGTATACAATAGCAAAGGCGGAATGTCAAGTAAATTTAATATTTTATCATACTAGATTATTGTTGTCAATTATATTTTTAAGTTTTTCATAATTATTTTCATCAAAGCTTTGATAAAAAATTAATGTATTAAGAAGGGCCTTTATTTTATTAATTTTTTCTAGTAGTATTAACTATCCTCTGCTTATTTATTATTAGTAGTCCATTAGCCATAATTTGTTTTAATATTTAAAAAATCCAAATTCCTCTAATTGACAAAGAAATTGTCATGTCAGTATAATATTGATTAGAGCTAATAAATATTATACTCATGAGGAGTTGAATATATGAAAAACTTATCCCTAACAGATTTTCAGTCAAAGGTGGACGAGGTTCTTGTACGCCACAGAAGTATTTTAGACATTTTAACAAAATTTCAAGAGAGCTCAGCAAAGGTAAACCGAGCAGTGGCAAAGTCTGCTACATATTGCGGGTGTATAGAAATTCATGCAGAAAAACATGATATACCTCAAGACACCACCTACTCAGAATTAAAAAATTTCGTTGGACATCACATCGAGGGAGCCCTATGTGATATTTGCCACGAAAAAATTGAGCAGGAGCTTGCAAACAATTTATTCTATCTAACAACCCTATGCAACCTCTTCAGTATCGACATGTCAGAAATGACCAAGAAGCACTACGAGCAATTAAATACGCTAGGGAAGTACGGTTTACTGTAATATCAAAGCCCCAGATAACGCTCTGGGGCTTGTTTTGTATGGAGGCTTTTTTATATTAAGGCTTTTCCCCCACCAGACCGTTCAAAAGATCTCAGATGCGAGGAATAAAGAAAACCTAGGAGCCGCACGTATAAAGAAATACGTAAGGAGTCTAGGTTTTCGAAGTGACGAAGCAGATGGGGGCTTTTCAACAGACTCACTAGATGTGGCGTCCTAGCATGACCTGCTCCTGCAACCTCCTAAGTCCTTCTTTTATTGCTCTTGCTCTTACTTCACCTATTCCTTCTACATCATCTAGCTTTTCTATTGAGGCTTGTAGAATCTTTTGAAGTCCTCCAAATTGCTTGACTAGATTTTCTATTACTGATGCGGGTAGCCTTGGTATTCTGTTTAAGATTCTGTAGCCCTTTGGTGATAGAGTTGTATCTAGCGCTGCTAGACTTGTATCATAGCCTAGGATTTTGGCAAAGGAGGCTAGATCTAGTAGCTCCTCCGAGGTCAATTGCTTTATTAGCCTGTGTGTCCCTAGATAGTCCTGATCTGGATTTCTATTGTAATCATAGATTACGTATTTACCGTCTTCTTTGACATTTCCTACTAGCTCATCCAGCTGCATACTCACTAGTATTCCTTCGTTGCCTAATTCACTGATAAAGCGTTCTATTTCTTTTACTATCCTCATTACCATTTCGGTTCTTTGGAGAACTACTACTACATCATATAGGGTCACTAAATCCTCAAACTCCAATGCACTTAGATTACTAAGAGCTTGATCTAGTGCTGATTTATACTTTTCTAAGGTTTGAATCGCTTGATTTGCTTTTGTTAAGATTCTTCCGGTATCTTGGACTATATATTTTGTATTACCTTGATATAGAGTGATTATGTTTCTTCTTTGGGAGATGGAAATTACTATTTCTCCAGTTGATTTGGCAACCCTTTCAGCTATACGATGTCTTATACCCGTTTCTGTTGTTGAAATAGATGGGTCCGGTATTAATTGCGTGTTGGCATAAAGTATTTTTTTATTATCATTACTTAGTATTATTGCTCCATCCATTTTAGCCAGCTCATAAATATAGGCTGGGGAAAAATCTATATTAATATAAAACCCACCATCAACAAGATCCATGACTGATTCACTGTCACCAAATACAATTAAGGCTCCCATTTTACCCCTTAGAATATTCTCTAGACCTTCCCTCAGAGGGGTTCCGGGTGCAACCATTCTGATTGCATCAATTAATTGCTTCTGTTTCTTTTCTTCTTCCTTCATGATTTCTGCCTCCCCCAGAGGATATAGTAAGATAAGTATTAGTTTTTCCTAAAACTAGTATAATATCACCTTTTAGCAAATATATTTCTTAATTTTATTCTATTAATTTTAATGCCTCTTGCAAATTATTTACTGCTAGTACCTTAATAGTATTTATATCATCTGATTTACTATTATTTTTCCCAGGCAATACTATCCTTTTAAAGCCTAGCTTGTCAGCCTCCCTCACCATTTTATCTATATGGGATACTGGTCTTAAATCTGCTGTCAAGCTGATTTCACCCACCATTAGAATTTCTCTGGTAGCAACAGGTATACCACGAAGGCTTGAATATATCGCTGCGGCTATACCTAAGTCTGCGAAGGTGCCCTCCAGCTTCAGTCCCCCTACAACATTAATATATATATCAAAATTTACAAGGGGTAGCCCCATTTTTTTCTCTAGTACTGCAATTATCATATTTAATCTATTTATATCAACTCCTACAGCTGTTCTTCTAGGAAACCCTGTGTTGGTAGGGGTAACAAGGGCTTGTATTTCCAACAGTATTGGTCTAGTCCCCTCCATAGTTGCGATTACCACTGCCCCTTCAGCCTCTGGGTTTAAGGATTCTAAAAAAATGGCCGAAGGATTAGAAACCTCCATCAGACCTGATTCTGCCATCTCAAAGATTCCTATTTCACTGGTGGTTCCAAATCTGTTTTTTAATGCCCTCAGTATCCTGAAATCCTGCGTTCTTTCCCCTTCAAAATGCAGTACTGTATCCACCATATGCTCTAATACCCTTGGGCCTGCCAACTCACCCTGCTTTGTAACATGTGCAACTAGAAATATCGGGATGTTTTTAGTCTTTCCTATCCGCATCAGATTGTTTACACATTCCTTAACCTGTGATACACTTCCTGGTGCAGCTGAAAGCTCATCCCTATATAGTGTTTGAACAGAATCAATTATTACAAAAACCGGTTGCATATCATCTATGTACTTTTCTATTACCTCAACATTTGTCTCCGAAACAATAAATAAATTTTCTGCTAAGGCATTAAGCCTTTCAGCCCTCATCTTTATCTGTTCCTCTGACTCTTCACCTGAAACATAAAGAACTGTACCATATTTATTAGCTAGGTTACTGCCGCTTTGAAGGATTAATGTAGATTTACCTATTCCTGGCTCTCCAGAGATTAGTGTTAAGGAGCCTTTAACTAACCCGCCACCTAACACACGATTTAACTCGGTAATCTCTGTGCTATATCTTTCATATATACTTGATCTGACATTTTTTATAGATTGAGGCTTGGATTTGCTTTCTATTGTTGTGGAGCGCTTAAAATCCTTTTTAATAAGGACTAATTCCTCCTCCATTGTATTCCATTGCTCACAGCCTGGACACTTACCAAGCCATTTTGGACTTTCCTGTCCACAGGCCTGACATATAAACTTTGTTTTACTCTTACCCACAAAATCACCCATCCCGTTGTATTCTTTATTCATTGTATCATAGGGAGGATTAGAAGTTAAGAGTATAGAATTCACTTAAATATTAGTGTGCTGAATCCATATAACTAATAAGAAAGCCAGCCCAACTATAGAAAGGACTGACTTTCCTTGATGTTACCCTCAAAGCTACTTAATTATCAACTCACTGTCCTGCACATCTACTGTTACTTTACTTCCTGATTGAATTGTTCCCCTTAAAAATTCCTCCGATAGCTTATCTTCAATCATTTTTTGAATGGCTCTTTTTAGAGGTCTTGCACCAAATTGTGGATCATAGCCCTTTTCCGCTACATGCTCCACGGCAGCTTCACTTACCTCTAGAGTAATATTCATTTCCTTAAGTCGTTTATTTAAATCCTTTAGCATTAAATCAACAATTTTTCCAATATGCTCTCGTTCTAAGCCATGGAACACGATAATATCATCTATACGATTTAGGAACTCCGGTCTAAAGGTTCTTCTGAGCTCCTCCATAACATTATCCTTCATTTTATCATATTCACTTTTAGCATGAACTTCTGAGGATGCAACAAAGCCTAAGGTCCTTTGCTTTTTAATAGTGTGGGCACCAACATTAGAGGTCATTATGATTACTGTATTTTTGAAATCAACTGTCTTACCTTTACCATCAGTTAGTCTACCATCATCAAGAATCTGTAGCAATATATTAAATACATCCGGATGAGCCTTCTCCACCTCATCGAAAAGCACTACTGAGTAGGGCTTTCTTCTAACCTTCTCCGTTAGTTGACCGCCTTCATCGTAGCCAACATATCCTGGAGGGGACCCTATTAACCTAGAGACAGTATGCTTCTCCATATATTCTGACATATCAATTCTAATCATTGCATCCTCTTCACCAAACATCGCTTCAGCTAAGGCCCTTGATAACTCAGTCTTGCCTACACCAGTAGGACCTAGGAATACAAAGGAGCCAATTGGTCGCTTGGGATCCTTTAGGCCAACCCGAGCTCTTCTTATGGCTTTAGCTATTGAAACAACAGCCTCCTCCTGACCTATCACACGATTATGCAATATCTCCTCCAGCTTCAGAAGTCTTTCAGATTCTTCCTGCTTTAGCTTATTAACTGGTATACCGGTCCAGCTAGAAACTATTCCAGCAATATCCTCTACCTCGACCACTAATTGATTAGTTTGATTAACATTTTTCCAGTCTGCATTTCTTTGCTGCAGCTCTTCCTTAATTGTCTTCTCGGAATCTCTTAGCTTTGCAGCCCTTTCAAAATCCTGAATGCTGATAGCCTCTTCCTTTTCCTTTAATAGCTGTTCCAGCCTCTCCTCTAAATCCTTTAGATCTGGTGGGGTCGTCACTGCCTTCAATCTTATTTTAGAGGCAGCCTCATCAATTAGATCTATAGCCTTGTCGGGAAGGAACCGATCAGTAATATATCTATGGGATAGCTCTGCTGCAGCTGTTAATGCATCATCACTAATTTTTACTCTATGATGAGCTTCATATTTGTCCCTTAAGCCTTCTAATATTTTTATAGTATCCTCCACAGAGGGCTCTTCGATTGTTATAGGTTGGAATCTTCTTTCTAAAGCAGCGTCCTTTTCTATATGCTTGCGATATTCATCTAAGGTTGTTGCTCCAATTACCTGCATTTCTCCTCTGGCTAAGGCTGGCTTGATAATATTAGAGGCATCTATAGCCCCTTCAGCCCCACCTGCTCCAATAATTGTATGGATTTCATCGATAAATAACAGTACATCACCAGAATTACGAAGCTCCTCCATAACCTTTTTAAGTCTATCCTCAAATTCTCCTCTATATTTAGCTCCTGCCACCATAGATGCTAAATCCAAAGTAACCACTCGCTTATCCTTTAAAACTTCAGGTACATTTCCCTCAACTATTTTTTGAGCTAAGCCTTCTGCAATAGCAGTTTTACCTACTCCCGGCTCACCTATTAAGCAGGGATTGTTTTTTGTTCTTCTACTGAGGACCTGAATAACTCTTTCTATTTCCTGAGACCTTCCAATAACTGGATCAAGCTTGCCCTCTTCCGCATATTGATTTAAGTCCCTACCATACTGATTTAAGGTAGGTGTGTTTTTAGACTTCTTTATCTCTCCAGTATTGTTGTTTACCTTATTGGTTGGAGTACTAAATAGCTTTACTACCTCATCCCTTACTTTTTGTAATGACAAGCCCTTATCTAGCAATATTTTAGCTCCTACCCCTTCTCCTTCTCTTATTAGCCCTAGAAGTAAATGTTCAGTTCCGACATAGTTATGACCTAGTTCCCTTGCTTCTGCCACGCTAAGTTCAAAAATCCTTTTAGTTCTAGGGGTAAAGCCTAGTAATTCAACATTTTCTTCTCCGTAACCAATAAGGGCGATTATTTTTTCTTGGATTTCAGACTCGCTTATTTGTAGGCTTTTTAATGCTTGCGCAGCAATGCCTTCCCCTTCATGTAGCAAGCCTAGTAGTAAATGCTCAGTTCCTACATAGTTATGACCCCACTGCTTAGCAAATTGCTGTGATAATATAATAGCTTTTTGAGCTCTCTCTGTAAATTTCCCGAAGACTGACATTTCAAAGCACCTCCAAATCTAAATAGTTTTTCTTATTAATTCTGCTCTCTTTTTGTCTCTTTCATGCTCACCAATTTCCCCACCATGATTCCTTTGAATATACCCTGCTTGAATCATAATCATAAGCTCATTTAATTGTTGTAGGCTTATGTCGTTGATAAGCTTTAGGGTTACCCCCAGCTTTAAATCTGATATTAGCTTCATAGCTTCATTAGATGTAATCAACCTAGCATTTTTTAATACTCCATAGGATCTAAAAATTCTATCCTCCAGCTCAACAGGCTTATCATTATATAAATTATCTCTAAGAACTCGTTCCTGTTGAACTATCTGCCTTACTATATCCTGAAGATTTTTAATAATTTCCTCCTCTGTTAGTCCCAAGGTTATTTGGTTTGATATCTGATATATATTTCCTGTAAACTCCGTCCCCTCACCATGGATACCCCTTACAGCTAAGCCTATTTGACCTGCAACCTTAATAACATTACCCATATAACCGGTCATATTTAATACAGGTAAATGCATCATTACTGATGCTCTAATGCCAGTACCTACATTAGTTGGACAGGAGGTTAAATATCCCAATCTTTCGTTAAAGGCGTACTTAATTCTCTCCTCTATCAAATCATCAATTTTGTTAGCTAAATCCCATCCTGCCTCCAGCTGTAGGCCAGGCAACATACATTGAACTCTTATATGGTCCTCTTCGTTTATCATGATGCTTAAAACCTCATCATTGTTAACTAATAATGCACCTATTTCATTATGCTTCAATAAATCAGCACTTATTAGGTTATTTTCAACATAGTTTATTTTTTCTAGCCGATTAAGATTCTTCATCTCTAAAAGTTTAAATTCATCCTTTAGACTTGAATTTCCCTCCACTACAGCTTGGTATACTCTTCCAATTATCTCATTCCCCTGAGCTTCCTTTAGATACTGAGGAAAAGGGGTTGCTTCAATATTTCTTGCTAATCTAATCCTACTACTAATTACCACATCTGAATCAGGGCCCATTTCCTTCAACCATTTTGGCATAGCTTCCCCTCCCTATAAATTTTTAATCTGCTCTTCTATGCTTCTAATCTCGTCTCTAATCTTAGCTGCTGCCTCAAATTCCTCTGACTCTATTAATTGCTGTAGTTTATTCTTTAGCTGCTTTGAATGTCTTTTTAAGTGAATTACTCCACCGGTTCTTTTGGGAACCTTTCCTACGTGCTGCTGATTACCTTGAATTTTCTTAATTAGTGGATTAAGTTTTTTTTCAAAATACTCGTAGCAGCCCTCACAACCGAGACGTCCCTCCTGTTTGAATCGCAAAAAAGTCATTCCGCATTCCTGACAAACCATATCCTCCCCATAAACAAAATTATGCTGAGGATTCATATTTGTGTCCAATAGACTTGTTAAAAAATTAGGTATAGTAAATGGATTATGAAGACTTATATTTTCTTTGCTTTTAGCACAAACTTCACATAAATGAATTTCTTCTTTTTGTCCCTGAATTATTTTAGTCATATGCACGGTAGCTGTCCTTTTTTTGCATTCATCACATGTCATTACTTACCCCTCCCTTTTCATCAAAACCGTCAACATGCTTTTTAAAATATTACTTCTAATTTGATCCTTTACGTTTATTGGTGCTGTTAATGCATTATCGTCAATAGCAGCCTGCATGATTTGTGCCTCTCTGTTATTTATTAATTTATATTCCAGCAATACTCCAATTACTCTATTTGCTTCACTTTTAGTCAAGGCCCCCTGAAGCTCCTGATTTATAATGTGCTGCAAACAGCTATGTTTATCCATAATCAGACGGGTGATTTTAATATATCCCCCACCGCCTCTTTGGCTTTCGATTACATAGCCTTGATTAAACCCAAATCTTGTCATCAAAACATAGTTAATCTGTGAGGGTGAACAATCAAAGAATTTAGCTAATTCATTTCTCTGAATCTCAATACTATTTTCAAAGCTGTCGCGAATTAGAGCTTTTAAGAAATCCTCTATAATGTCACTAATCCTCGCCATTTAACCACTCCCTTTAGTTTGACCTTCTTTGACTTTTATTATAATTATTTTTATATAACATTTCAACAATACTTTATTTAAATAATATCGCTATATCATCGGTTTTAAACAATTATATTAAACTAAAAAAGTCTTTCTAAGCTTATCTTTTATTTTCTTCATTTTTCAAAGGATTTCTTTCGTTAATAAGACATAAAAAAACTGCCCATATGTATTTTAGCCTTTTATTGACGGAAAATTTCATATAGACAGTAGCTATTACTTATTTTCTTTTTGCATGTATATAGAAGCGTTCTCCTGCCTCATCACCCTTGGGAAGGTATTGAAATTCGTGTTTCTCTAGGACATATGCAAAGGCCTTTGAGTAAATTGCAATAATTCTTAGTGAGATGAATTTACGAAACCGGCCGTAGTAGATGCCAGCATGCTTAATTCGACCCTGACATTTTACAAGAAAGAAGGGAACCCTCACTTTTTTCTCGGATTCCCTTTGCCTTTAATGAAAAAAATAGCATGTGCAAATCTGCACATGCTGTAAGGATTTATTCTTTAGCCGCTCTCGCAGCTTCCACTATCTTTTCACTGATCATCTGCGGTACTTCCTCATACCTTGTGAACTCCATTGTAAAATAACCTCTAGCTTGAGTCATTGAACGTAGGTCGATAGCATATTTAAACATCTCTGATTGTGGAACCTCTGCTATAACTAATTGATAGCCTTTTGGCTGTGGCTCCATACCAACTATTCTACCACGGCGCTTGTTTAAGTCACCCATAACATCACCCATATAATCTTCAGGAACATATACTCTTACTTCTGCAATCGGCTCAAGCAATACTGGCTTTGCAGTCTCCATACCCTTCTTGAAGGCTAGTGAAGCAGCTATTTTAAAGGCCATTTCAGATGAATCTACATCATGATATGAACCATCATATAAAACGGCTTTTATATTTACTACTGGATAACCGGCTAATGCACCTGATTCCAAGCACTCTCTTAAGCCCTTTTCTACTGCTGGTATATATTGTCTAGGTACTGAACCACCGAAAATCTCTTCAGCGAACTCAAATTCAGAAGCACAAGGCTCAAATCTCATCTTTACATCACCGTATTGCCCATGTCCACCGGATTGCTTTTTATGCTTTCCTTGAACATCTGACTTGCCCTTAATAGTCTCACGATATGGAACCTTGGCATCAGTTAACTCTACATCCACACCAAACTTATTTTTTAGCTTACTTATTAACACCTTAACATGTAATTCCCCTTGACCCTTAATAACTGTTTGCTTAGTTTCCTTATTTCTTTCAAGTCTAAAGGTAGGATCCTCTTCAGTAAGCTTTATCAGACCATGGTTAATTTTATCCTCATCACCCTTAGCCTTAGGCTCCACAGCTAAGTACAATTGTGGCTCGCTGAATTCTATACCACTATATAGTATAGGATGATTAATACTACATAAGGTATCACCCGTGCTGGTATTCTGTAGCTTTGCAACTGCTGCAATATCTCCTGCCATTACCTCCTTAACCTCTATTTGGTTTTTACCTCTTAAAAGGAAAGGAGTTCCGAGCTTTTCTTTTTCGTCTTTATTTGCATTTAGAACCTCCATATCAGAGGTGAGCTTTCCTGATATAATCTTTAATAAAGAGATTTTCCCTACATAAGGGTCAACTATCGTCTTAAACACTTGAGCCGAGAAGGGTTGATTAGCCTCAAGGGTTCTCTCCTCTACCTTGTCATTATAAGGATTTTTACCTTGCTTAGCAGGCATATCCTTTGGTGATGGTGAGAAGTCAATTATCATATCCAATAATGTGTGGATACCAACATTTTTAACTGCTGACCCACATATTACAGGTATAATATCCCCATTAATAATTCCTCTTCTTAAACCATCTTGAATTTCCTGCTCAGTAAATTCTTCACCTGCAAAATATTTCTCCATTAAAGCTTCATCAGACTCAGCTACAGACTCTAAGAGCATTTCTCTTATACTCATAGCTTCATCCATTAGGCCTGCTGGAATAGGCTTATCAACACAATCCTTGCCATTGTACTCTCTTGCTGACATTTTAGCTACGTTAACGTTACCAATGAAGCCTTCCTTTTCACCTATTGGTATCTGGAAAGGTGCTACCTTCTTACCAAATTTTTCTCTTAAATCATTTAAAACCTTACTAAAGTCCGAATTCTCACGATCCAGCTTATTTACAAATATAAAGGTTGGCTTCTTTTTGTCAACTGCATAGTCCCATGCTTTTTCCGTACCTACTTCGATTCCACTGGTTGCATCAACTAAAATAATTATGCCACCTGCAACCTTAAGCGCACTTTGAACCTCTCCGACAAAATCAAAATATCCTGGGGTATCTAGAAAATTAATCTTACTATCCTTCCATTCTATTGGAATCAGTGAAGTACTGATGGATATCCTTCTGGCAACTTCCTCTTTATCAAAGTCTGAAACAGTATTTCCGTCCTCTGTTCTACCCATTCTAGTAGTCAACTTTGCTGCGAACAATGCGGCTTCCGTTACTGTAGTCTTACCACTTCCACCATGTCCTAATAAGGCAATATTCCTGATCCGATCAGCTTCGTATAATTTCATTACCCTTCCTCCTTATTCTGTAAAGTTAGAATTTTAAGATTAGATACAATATTCTATATCTTTTAGTAAATCCCTTTTTATTTATTGCAAAATATTGAAATTTTTCACAATCTCGATTTTGCAAACACTGTGTCCTCTAAGACAGTTAGTATTAGGGCTATAATGATATTAATCATATCCTCTGAAAAATATATGAGTCGTTTATAGAATAATGACTAATAATTTTATGGAGTCTTTGGGATATTATATTATGGATAGAATACCATTTTTTATCTATAGCTATTTGTATTGTTGACAATTATGCTATAATGTATATGTAGGATTCAAAATTTTTTCATAAGATGAAAGGGGATTTTTATGAGCATTCAGTTCAGACCTCAAATTAAAGATTTAGAACCATATAAACCAGGGAAGCCAATAGAGGATGTTAAGAGAGAGTACGGTTTGAAGGAAGTTACTAAGCTTGCTTCTAATGAAAATCCACTAGGTTCCTCTCCTAAGGCTAAGGAAGCCATAATCAAAGCCTTAGATGAATTAAACCTCTATCCAGATGGTAATAGTACTGATTTAAAGAAGGCTATTGCTGACAAGCTAGGAGTCAAGCCAAGTCAAGTGTTACCAAGCAGTGGCTCTGACGAAATGGTCGATCAAATTTCTAAAACCTTTGTAAATGAAGGTGATGAGGTAATAGTTGCGAATATTACCTTCCCAAGATATTTATCAACGGCAATAATGATGGGAGGAACCCCTGTTATTGTGCCACTAAAGGATTTTACATACGATTTAGATGCTATGAAGAAGGCAATTACTCCTAAGACTAAGCTGATATGGTTATGTAACCCTAATAATCCTACCGGGACAATGTTCTCTGAAAAGGCGCTGCTAGACTTCTTAGATAGTGTGCCAAAAAACATAGTGGTGATTTATGACGAAGCCTATAAGGAGTATGTAACCAACGAAGAGTATCCACATGATAGTATTAGCTTACTTGAGAAATATCCTAATGTGATTATAATGAGAACCTTCTCAAAGGCTTATGGTCTGGCTGCTCTTAGAGTAGGATACACAATGGCATCGGAAGAAATCATTTCTGAGATTAATAAAATCAGAGGACCTTTTAACGTAACTACTTTATCTCAGGTAGCTGCAATTGCCGCTCTTGAGGATACTGAATTCTTGCAGAAAAGCTACGATGTAAACAAAGAAGGAAAAGAGTATTTATATAAAGCCTTTGATGAAATGGGTATCTGGTATGCACAATCAGAAACAAACCACATTTTCTTTGATGCTAAGAAAAATGCCCAAGAGGTATTTGTTGACCTACAAAAGCGTGGAATGATTGTTAGACCGATATTCGCAACCTATGTAAGAGTGTCTATTGGCACAATGGAAGAAAATAAAAAGTTTATTCAGCTATTAAAGGAAGTACTATAATATATTTAAAGCTGCTTTGGAATCCAAAGCAGCTTATTTTATAGCTTTTTTCGTTAGTGGCTTATATATTCTTCATTCTTTATCTTGCTACCATAGGTTAGCCTTCTCCATACCAGTTCCATTGGCCCATAGGTGAAATACGACAGCCAAACCTTGCTAAATATTAACTGCATAGCATAAATAGCTATTGTAAGCATAGCCCCTTTAAAATATCCTATTTTACCATAAAAACCTAAACCATAACCATTGAATAATGCTACACATATAATCGTCTGCAGCAGGTAATTAGTCAGAGCCATACGCCCAATATATGCTAGAGGTTTTAGAACCTTGTATCCCCCCTTTGAATTTCCTATTAAAACTATCGAAGAAATATAAAAAAAGCAAATTATAATTCCAGCATAATACTTAACTACTTCTTTTAGCGTCATTACAAGGGCAGAAGGTGCAGCCTCTTGTCTTAGCATAAGTATAAAAAGTAAAGTATTGAATATTACACCTGCTACCAACGTTATGAGCCATGTCTTTTTTATGGTGGTCTTATGCCTACATATATCCTTGTGTACTTGGCTTTTTCCAATGTATAACCCCATTAAAAATAATACCAATACGTTAGGTATAACAATTAAGTTATTTATTAAGGCATTATAGACCTCATTAGATATCCTAACCTTCAATATATCAATAAAGGTACCCTCTTGAAATATTGCAATTATATCCTGGCTTTTATACATCATTTGTAAATTAAATAGTTCAAAATCCATACTTGCCAGGTAAACACCATTTATATAATAAATACCTCCTAAGAGAACAGTAGCCAGTATAAGGTGGGCAATAATACTCCTCTTGAGCTTTGGCATATCTAGCTTCCACTTCCTTAATAGTATAAAACCTGCAAGGGCATAGGTATTTAGTACATCACCAGTCCATAGAAATACTAAATGAACTAAACCAAAGACCAGCAAGGCTGATATTCTTCTTTTGAATAATTTCGATATGTTGTCGGTTTTTGCTGAAGCCCTTTCCATAAATATGTAGAATCCAAGGCCAAATAGCAACGAAAATATTGTGTAAAACTTCCCCTCAATAAATAGCTTAATAAACCATGCCGTGATACTATCTGCAGCTGAAGATATACTATTTAGTGGTGGCGTATAATAATAAACTGGTGCTTTAAAGGACAGCATGTTTGCCATCAATACACCAAATAAAGCAAATCCTCTAATAATATCCAGCATTTCTATTCTTTCCTTCGGCCCGACGGGCTTTGTCTGTTTTTCCATATATTTTCTCCCTCTAATACTTATGTGTTGAAAACTCTAGCTAACTTAATTCTATGGGAAGATACCCTTTTCCTTCTTCACTTTTATATCAAAATAAATTCAAGCTGCCTGTAACTATTACATTTTCAAATATAATTACATTTGATATAATAAACCATACAAAAAAGTAGATCGAAGGTGATTGTTTTGTCAATTTTAGTATTTGGACATAAAAATCCCGATACAGACTCTGTTGCAGCAGCAATAGCCCTTTCCCATTTAAAAAATCAGATGGGACTAAAAACCATACCTTGTATAATTGGTAACATGAACAAGGAATCTGAATTTGTTTTGAATCAATTTAATATACCGAGCCCTACGCAGATACAGGATGTCAAAACACAGGTTAAGGATTTGTATTATGACATTATAGATGGGATTTCTCCTGATGTCTCAATTCTTCATGCCTACAAGCTTATGGAGACCTATAAGCTTGAGACCTTAGCTGTTGTTGATGAAAATAATAAGCTTTTAGGTATTATAAGTATGAAGGATATTGCTATGGGGCTTATTAAGGGAAACTTCTATGAGCTCAATACATCAAAATCAAATATTCTTCAGGATCTTGAGGGCACCCTACTAACCGGCACCCTAGATGAGATTAAAGGAAAGATCTCTGTCATTGCCTTCGATCATAGATCAATCGAAGGAAGCTTTACGAATAATGACATTATTATTGTAGGTGATAGATATGATATTATTCTTCATGCCATCTTTTCAAAGGTAAAGTTAATCATTATAACTGGAGATAAGCAAATACCAAAGGAATATCTCTCTGCTGCAGAAGCAAACGGTGTTCCAATGATGTGCGTCCCCTACGACACTTATTTTACCTCTAAGGTGATCAATCAATGCAATTATATCTCAAACATTATGAGAAGCAAAAGCATAATAAAGTTCAATAACACCGATTATCTTGATGAGGTCAAGGAGGAAATGGGGACTACTCACTTTAGAAACTATCCTATAGTGGATGATTCTAACAGCTTTATAGGCTTTATAAACCGTAAACACATAATGCATAGCGGTAGAAAAAAGGTTATTTTAGTAGACCACAATGAATATGCCCAAAGCGTTGTTGGTCTTAAAGAGGCAGATATACTTGAAATTGTAGACCATCATAAATTAGGTGATATCTCCACCTCTATGCCCATAAGCTTTAGAAATATTCCTGTTGGTAGTACCTGTACAATTATATTTAATATGTTTAGAGAAAATGGTATTAATATACCGCCTTCTATCGCAGGGGTGCTGATCTCTGGTATAATTTCGGATACACTATTGTTTAAGTCTCCAACAACTACTTCTGTAGATAGAAATGCAGTTGAGGAGCTAAACAAGATATTAAATATCGATATAGAAAAGTATTCTATGGAAATGTTTAAGGCAGGTACCTCCCTGGAAGGCCAAGAGGTGGAAGAGGTATTCTTTAAAGACTTCAAGGAATTTGCTTTGGACAATTATAAAATTGGCATAAGTCAAGTCTTCACCCTAGATATTGAGGATGTCTTTAATAGAAAGGATGAATTCATCAGCTATATAGAGAAAATATATGATATACGACAACACCAGCTGACCCTTCTTCTGATAACTGATATTTTAAAGGAAGGCTCCTATTTGCTATTTAAGGCTAAAAATCAATTGTTGATTTCAAAGGCATTTAACATAAAGCCTCAGCAAGGTATTTTTGTTGAAAATCTCGTTTCAAGAAAGAAACAGGTTTTGCCGCAGCTATTGGATGCAATACAGCAATTAAGCACTAGATAAAATTAAGGATTAAGGTGATTAACACTATACAATTCTTTAAAATCACACTTTTAAGCCCTCCCACATACAATGAAGTGAAAAATTCTCTATTCATGTAAGGAGGAGTTGTTATGAAATATAATATAGATAGTTCCAATCGCTACTTAAACCAAACTCCACAAACCATGACCTGGTGGAATTGGTATTACTGGAATAATATAACCAACCAAAATCAATATTGGTACTATACACAAAATAAAAAATTAGCAATTGCAACTGTTAGAGGAGGACCTTTAGCACCAGAAATTTACGGTATAGTTTATTTCATAGATGTTCCCGGGGGAACAGAGGTGTGTATTACTGTAAACGGCCTCCCTCTTTATAAGCCGGCTACTAACGAAGAAGCTCCTATAGGCCCTCACGGCTTTCATTTACATGAGCACGGCACCTGCGAGGTTGGTAATCCAGAGGATCCCTTCCAAGCAGCAGGAGGACACTGGGCCCCCTACGGTCAGCCCCATGGCAATCACGCTGGAGACTTCCCGGTACTTTTCTCAAATAATGGAGCTGCTAGAATGTGCTTCTTTACTAATAAATTCAAAGTACAGGATGTAGTAGGCAAAGCTGTAATAATTCATAAAAATCCTGATGACTATCGTTCACAGCCCTCAGGGGATGCTGGAAAAAGATTGGCATGTGGTATTATTCATTGGCCTAATCAGTAATTAAATCGGCAACTCATTTCTAACAAAAAACTGCCTAATACCTTGTAAATAGTCAATACATTGTAGGCAGTTTTTTATTATTTAATTTAAACAGATTAGTCTAAAATCCTATCATATATTTATCAACTCATTTTTTCTGCTGCCTTTTATTTTAAAACATAAGCTTTTTCCGCTTCCTTTAGGCTTTTAAATCCATCAACATATCCTACTTGTAGTGTATAGCAGACTTGTCACAAGCAATCGCACCTCCATAACTCAAAATTTTTTCCCACCAGCTTTACCTTCATAATTCTCCTTTCTAAAGGAGCAAAGCTTTATTATCAATATTTCATTGTTTTATTTCTCCAAATCCAACCCTTTCTCCTGCTAACATAGCCATATGGAATACTTATTATTCCAAATATGTATATAAAACCGTTTCTTATTTTTTGAATATTTAGACACAGTGCGATATAATTAAAATAACATGTCGGTGTAATCACTATCATATGCTTTAGTAGAGCTTTGTCCAAATGGACTTAATGGAGATTTATTCTCCTACATAATTAATGTTGATATTAAGTAGAAGTATAAAAGGGGGTTATATTAATGAAAAATCATAAGCTGGTTATGATACCAGGACCAACACCTGTGGCTAGATCTATACAGGATCAAATGGGAAGGGAAACCGTTTCCTTCAAGGATCCGCAATTTGTTCAGGACTTTAAGGAATTAGTGGCTGACTTAAAAAACCTTTGGGAAACCAAGGGTGAGTGCTTTGTAATAGCAGGAACCGGGACCTTAGCGATGGAAATAGCTATAGCTAATACCACAAAAAGCGGTGACAATGTATTAATTATTTCTCAAGGCTTCTTTGGAGATCGTTTTATAGACCTTTGCCAACGTAGAGGCTTAAAAGTAGATGTCATAAGCTGTCAATGGGGCGATATTGTTCCAGTAGAAGAACTGGAAGCTAAGCTAGCTGAAAATAAATACTCTGTAGTAACTGCGACACATGTTGATACTGCCACCGGAGTTCGCGCCCCAATCGAGGAATATGGTCAAGTAATAAAGAAGTTTGAGGATACACTGTTTGTTGTCGATGGTGTTTGTGCAACTGCTGCAGAAGCAGAGTATATTGATGAAATGAACATCGACGTGCTGTTAACTGGATCTCAAAAGGCCTTTGGAGTTGCTCCTGGATTAGCAATCGTTTGGGCTGGACCTAGAGCCTTAGAAAGAAGAAGATCCTTTGGTACAATTCCAGACTCTTATATGGATTTCGAAAAATGGCTGCCTATTATGCATGATCCCATGAAGTACTATGGAACTCCTGCAGTTAACCTTATATGGGCTCTTAAGGAAGCTGTGAGATTAATTCAAGAGGAGGGCATAAAGAATAGATACGCTAGACATCGCAAGGAGTCAGAAGCACTTCAGGCCGGTCTTGAAGCTATAGGCTTCTCCATTCTAGCTAAGCCTGGCTATAGAGCTTCAACTCTTTCAAATGTTGTATATCCTGAAGGAGTAAAGGATGTTGAGTTTAGAAAATTCCTTGCTGAGGAGGGCATAGTTGTAGCTGATGGTATTGGTGCAACTAATGGTAAGCTTTTCAGATTAGGTCATATGGGTAATATAGATAAGCACATCCTTGTTTCTACTCTTGCTGCAATTGAAAGAGCCTTATTCAGATGCGGATACCCTGTGGAATTTGGTAAGAGTGTTGGTGTATTTAGTAAAATGCTATTTGAATAATAAAATCTAAGGAGTGGTACTATGATAAAAAGAGCTGAAGAATTAAAGCAAGACATCAAAACCCTTTTTGAGGGTAAGGGAAATGTTCAAATTCTACATGTACTTGATATGGATCAATTTGAGGGTAAAGGTAGGCTTTTTGCTAGAATGACCTTAGCCCCAGGCTCCTCAATAGGCTTTCACCAGCATAATAACGACTTTGAAACCTACTATATATTAAAGGGTGAGGGAATCGTTAATGATAATGGAACAATGACTAAGGTTACTGTTGGTGATGTTGTTTATACTCCTAATGGTCAGACCCACTCTATTGAAAATGACTCTGATAGTACCTGCGACTTAGAATTCATGGCATTAATACTATTTAACAGCTAGTTTTAGAAAACAATCTAAGAACTCCTTTACTGTTGAGGGCATAGCTTACAACAGTAAGGAGTTCTTTTTAATTTATTATTTAGTAACTGGCAGCCATTTTACCCAATGGACCTTCCTCTTTTATTATATCACTGAGCTGATATACAGAAATTGGGAAGAAGGGCAATCCATAGGCATATGGAACAAGGTCATACAACTGGAAATATACAACCAAGGCCTTATCAGCTATATAAAAATCTTGATTTGGATCTATAGCCTTAAAATCGTCTATTAAAGGTAAATCTCTTTCTTTTATTTGAACCTTTATTATATCTGATAAAACCTTTATGTAATCACAGCCTGGCTTAAATAAATCTGCTAGCTTATAAACTCTTCCGTCATGAATGTTAAAGGTTAAGGATTTTATAACTGTCATACCATGGGCTGCTCTATCAGTATAATAGTACATTCCAATTGATAAACTTAAAATGCCTCGCTCATTAGATTTTATTTCATACCATACCTGTACTGTAGTTTTAGTTGCTTTGTCATAATAACCAGACTCTTTAATTAGCTTGTTGATTAAAGCAAGTATCTTAGAATTTATGGTATGCTGCACCATTGTATTAGCCATCCCTATTACAACAGGGTAATCTATCTGCAGTGTCTGATTAGCTGTTGCAACTCTTTGAGTAATAATTTGAACAGGATTCTGAATAATTGTCATAACACCCCACCCTTCAATTAATAATATCAGTACATAATATTCATTAAGGGCACAAAGGGTTAACATTTTTATATTAATAATTTAAAAGGCAGGTAAGGGAAATCCTTACTTGCCTTCTATACTAGCCACACATTGAAAAGCCACATTCCATACAAATAGTACAACCACTGGCATGTACTATGCTTGAGCCGCATTCTGGACATTTGCTTGTAGTTACCTGGGCTTCGTGAACTTCTTCACCAGCTGTTTGCTCTTGAATCCCTATTGTAAGTGAACTCGCTGTAGCTTCCTTTTCTATTTTAGCTTTAACTTTAGCCTGCTTTTCAGTTTGATATACTATCTCAGTTAGATCCTCTTCGACTCTTACTGCCTTATTCATCAAGCCCTCTAAGGCCCTACCTATGGCGTCTGGACAAGAAAGTACCTTTATTTCCTTATCATTTACCTTTTTCCTTAAGGTAGAATGGCATCTAATACCCTTTAATTGTTCTACTATTGATTCAACGCTAACACCTGCCCTCAAAGCTATTGAGGCAAGTCTGCTGGTGGCTTCACTTTGGCTTGGACAACCGCCAGCCCTTCCTAAGTTAGTAAAGACCTCACATACGCCTTCCTCGTCATAATTTACCGTTACATATAGGTTACCACAACCAATCTTCACCTTTTCTGTCATCCCACTAGTTATTTCTGGTCTTTGTCTTGGTGTAATGCTAGCAGCAGAAGTCTGAAGCTCTTGTTTTTCGACGCCATCAAAAGCTCCTTCTGTAGTTGCCTTAGGCTTTCCTACATTTAATACCTGTGCATCTCTACTTCCATCTCTATAAATCGTAATCCCTTTACACCCAAGCTTGTAGGCCAATAGATATGCTCTTTCAACATCCCTTATAGTTGCATCGTTAGAGAAATTAATTGTCTTTGAAACTGCATTGTCTACATGCTTTTGGAAGGCTGCCTGAATTCGAATGTGCCATAGTGGTGAAATCTCATGAGCTGTTACAAAGGTCCTTTGTATATCCTCTGGTACAATGTCAATACCATGCAGATGTCCATTTTCAGCAATTGTATTTAATAGCTCTGTGCTATATATTCCTCTTTCCTTCGCTACTGCCTCAAATAATGGATTTACCTCTACCAGCTTATCATTATCCATAACATTTCTAAAATAGGATACGGCGAAAAGAGGCTCTATTCCACTGCTGGCTCCCGCAATTATCGAGATTGTTCCTGTAGGGGCAATAGTAGTTGTTGTTGCATTTCTTAGCATAAACTTGTCTTTATATATACTCTTATTAAAGTTTGGGAATGCCCCTCTTATTTCTGCAAGCTCAGCTGATTTTTCCTTTGATTTTTGCTGAATGAATGCCATGAGCTGA
>Ga0208243_1000445_pt1 | contig 23394 bp, 19 predicted proteins | sample Subbio2Aug_QV12A_FD_184826 | JGI IMG/M metagenome (GOLD analysis project Ga0208243, IMG submission 184826) | Serpentinite rock and fluid subsurface biosphere microbial communities from McLaughlin Reserve, California, USA - CR12Aug_QV12A (SPAdes) | ecosystem: Environmental > Terrestrial > Deep... | reverse complement strand
GCCGAAATCCGGCCGCCCGTTAAACCTGCCCTGACGGTGGCCCTGCCCGCCGTTGCGCCCGACGTATACCCGACACATGCCCGACGGATGCCAGACGCTTAACCTTCCGTTAGGATCAGGCCGCCGATCCCGGTTAATGGGACGCGCGCCCGGTTGATGATTGACGGCCGTTAATGGTCCGTGCGCTGCCCCGGCCAAAGCCGCGCAGCCTCCTCCGCCGTATAGCGCCCAAGCCGCACATCCTCCGCCACCAGCGCAGGGTCGCGCAGTTCTCGCGGCCCGTAGCCGCCCCCTCCGGGCGTCCTGACCCGGACCCGGTCCCCCGGTTTCAGCGCAATGTCCTGCGCCTTGGACAGATGCTCCGGCACCATCACGACGCCGTCCCGGATCACCTCCACCCGGTTCACTGCGCCGTCCTGCCCGCCAAGCGCGCCCTGCGGCCCGACGCGGCCGTGATCCATCACGAAACTGGCCCGCGCCTCGCCCCTGAGAAGCTCGATCTCGTAGTCGATGCCGAACCCACCCCGATGCTGGCCCGCCCCGCCCGACCCTTCGTGGAGGGCATAGCGCCGGTACAGCACCGGGAAATTCTGCTCCATGATCTCAACCGGCGGGGCCTTGGAAATGCCGATGGTGGAACATCCGTTCGCGATCCCGTCGCCCCCGGCAAACCCGCCATAACCCCCTCCCGAGATCTGGTACATCACGTAATCCCGGCCCTTTTCCGGGTCATGTCCACCCAGTCCGAAGTTGCCGGAGGTCCCCGCGGGCGCCGCTGTGACATGGGCCGGGACGGCTTGCACCAGCGCGGCAAAGACCGCCTCGGCGATCCGCTGACTCACTTCCGCCGCACAGCCGGAGACCGGCCGCGGGTACTGCGCGTCCAGGAATGTGCCTTCAATTCCAACCACTTCCAGTGGCTCGAACGCCCCCGCCGAAATTGGCACATCCGGAAAGATATGCCGCATGGCCAGATAAACGGCTGACAGCGTCGTGGCCTTGACCGAGTTCATCGGCCCCATGCAGGGCGCCGACGAGCCGGCAAAATCGAACCGCAGCCCCTCGCCCGTCTTCGTCACCGCCAGCGCGATCGTGAGGGGCGCATTGACCACCCCGTCGCTGTCCACGATCGCCGTCGACCGGTAGGTGCCGTCCGGGATCAGCCCTATCATCGCCCGCATCTGCCTGGCCGCAAGCCACCGCATCTCGGCAATCGCCTCGGTCACCGTGTCGTCGCCGTAGCGGTCGAGAAGCGCCCCCAGCCGCTCGGCACCAACCAGAAGAGCCGACGCCTGCGCCTTCACGTCGCCGATCCGTTGTTCCGAAACCCGGATGTTCGAACAGATGATCTGGTAGATCTCCAGGTCGAGAACGCCCTTCTTGAACAGCTTCACCGGCGGCAGCCGCAGTCCCTCCTGTTCCGCACTGATCGCGCTGGCGCTGAACCCCCCCGGCACCGCCCCCCCGGTATCCGGCCAGTGGCCCGTGTTCGAAAGCCAGCAGAAGATGCCCCCCCCGCGCCAGACCGGCATGGCGAAGCGCACGTCCATCAGATGCGTTCCCCCCAAATAGGGGTCGTTCACGATGTATATGTCACCCTCTTCCGGTGCCGCGGTCACTCCTGCCGCGATCCGCTCCAGAATCGTTCGCGTCGAGAACTGCATGACGCCCACGAAAACTGGTAAACCCTTCGAGCCTTGCGCAACCAATGACCCGTCCACCGCCGAGTAGATCCCATCCGACCGGTCATCCGCCTCCGCGATCACCGGCGAAAACGCCGCCCGCGAAAACGTCAGGTCCATCTCGTCGCAGACCTGCTGGAGGCCCGCCTGAATGACCGCGAGGGTGACCGGATCAATCATTTGTTGACCTCGACGATCAGGTTGCCATCCGCGTCCTGCATCACCCGAGCATCTGGATCCACCACCACGGTTGTATCCATTTGCTCAATTATTGCAGGGCCTTGCAGGTCGATCTTCATGGAAAGGTGGTCCCGCCAGTAGACAGGCGTCTCATGCCACCCCTCAAACCACACCCGCCGGGTCGAGGCCGGTTCCGCAGTGTCCCTTCGCCCCGCCGGATCGATCAGCCGTGACAGGTCCAGCGCCGGGCGTTCACCAATCACCGAGACATTCAGGTTCACCAGATTGGCCCGTATCGTCGGCAGCTCCACCCGGAACCGGGCGTGATAGGCCGCCTCGAACAGCCGCTGCATCTCCTCCCGCGAGGGGGTCGCCGACGGCAGCCGCACCCGCAGCAAATGGGTCTGCCCCACGAACTGCATGTCCGCCGAATACTCCGCCCGGACAGAGGTCAACGCGATCCGTTCCAACCCGATCAGCCGCCGCCCCTCCGCCTCTTGCGCGGCCAGAACGCCGTGGACGTCACCCATGTCCACGCTGTCGAGGGGGCGGTTCAGGGTGCGCACGAAGTCGTGCCGAAGGTCCGCCACCACGCAGCCAAGCGCGTTGGTGATGCCGGGCCGGGCCGGGATCAACACCTTGGGAACATTCAACTCTATGGCCAAAGCCACGGCATGCAACGGCCCGGCCCCGCCAAAGGCAAAGAGCGCGAAGTCGCGGGGATCGGCACCAAGCGAAATCGACACCATCCGGATCGCCCCCGCCATATGGGTGTTTGCGATGCGGATCACCGCCTCGGCCGCCGCTTCCACCGACAACCCCAGCGGCCGGGCGATCTGCTCCTCCATCGCCCGATGCGCCGCCTCTGCCGCCTGGCCGAACCGGCTGGCGGGCAGGCGGCCAAGGATCAGGTTCGCGTCCGAGATCGTGACCCTGGTCCCCCCGCGCCCGTAGCAGATCGGCCCCGGCGTTGACCCTGCACTCTCCGGACCCACCCGCAGCATCCCCCCCGCATCGATCCGCGCGATGGACCCCCCGCCCGCCCCCACGGTTCGCACATCCACCATCGGGACATGGATCGGCATCGCATACTCGACCTCGATCTCGTTCGAGACCGGCGCCACCCCGCCACGGATCATCGCGACGTCCGTGGAGGTGCCCCCCATGTCGTAGGTCAAGAGGTTCGCCATCCCCGCCCGCCGCCCGGTCGCAACCGCCGCCATCACGCCCGAGGCAGGACCGGACATCACCGTCTTGACCGCCTCTTTCGCCACGTCCTTGGCGGCGACCATGCCACCGTTGCCGTTCATCACCAGGAGGTCGCGCTGATATCCCTTCTCCGCCAGTTGGCCGGCCAGGCGGGCAACGTAACGCTCCAGCAGGGGTTGGACCGAGGCATTTACAGCGGCCGTCACGCCCCGTTCGTATTCCCGCGACTCCGACAGAAGAACGTGTCCCAAGGTGATGTAATCATTGGGCCAAATCTCTCTTGCTATCTCCCCGGCACGAAGCTCGTGCGCCGGGTTCGCATAGGCGTGGAGGAAGTGGATGACCAGTGCCTCGCAGCCTGCCTCCCGCAGGCGGGTGACGGCAGTGCGGAGTGCCACTTCGTCGAGTGGCGCCAGGACGCGGCCCCTTGCGTCCATCCGCTCCGGCACCTCCAGCCGCAGGTCCCGGGGGATGACGGGCGTGAAGCGGCCATGCATCCCGTAGGCCTGGGGCCGCGTGCGACGGCCAAGCTCCAGAACGTCACGGAAGCCCTGGGTCGTGATCAGTCCGGTCCTGGCTAGCTGGCGCTCCAGCACGGCATTTGTGGTGGTCGTGGTCCCGTGGACGATCAGGTCGATCTGCGACAGCTCGGCCCCGGCCGCATCGAAAGCGGCCAGCACCCCGCCTGCCTGGTTCGGCAGCGTCGTCGGGACCTTGGCCAGCCGGACGGCCCCCGTTGCAGGGTCGAAGATCGCAAGATCGGTGAAGGTGCCGCCCACGTCAACACCGGCGACAAGGCCCGTCATTCACACCCCCACATAGGTCCGGAACACCGGATCGCCGGCCATGAGCCCCGCCACGTCCCGCGCCTCTTCCACCCGTCCCGCGACCATGAAGCCGACGCGGTCGCCAAGCTTCAGCACCGCCTCCACCCGCTGTTCCACCAGCACCACGGCCACGCCCTGCCCCTTCAGGGTCACCACCGCCTCCTGGATCTGGGCAATGATCGAGGGCTGCAGCCCTTCGGTCGGTTCATCCAATAGAAGCACCTTAGGGTCGAGGCAAAGAGCCCGCGCTATCGCAAGCATCTGCTGCTCACCGCCCGACAGCGTGCCCGCGACCTGACCCAGCCGGTCGCGGAGCCGCGGGAACAGGGTCAGCACCTGCTCCAGCCGCGCCGGGTCGTTGCCCCGGACAAGGCCACCGACAGCAAGGTTCTCGGCCACTGTCAGGGGCCCGAAAAGGCGGCGGCCCTGCGGGACATAGGCGAGCCCGCGCCGCGGAACCTCATGCGCGGGCAAGCCCTGAAGGGACGATCCGTCCAGCGTGATCGTACCCGCGCTGGCGGGAACCAGTCCCATGAGGGCTTTGAGGAAAGTGGATTTGCCGACACCGTTCCGGCCCATCACGCAAGTGATCTGCCCCGGCTCGGCCCGAAAATCGACACCGCGCAACACGGTGACGGGGCCGTAGCCCGCGGTCAGGCCCTGGACCTCAAGCGCCAAGATAGGCCTCCTGCACGGCGGGGTTTGCGCGGATTTCGGCCGGCGTGCCGGTGGCGAGGACGCGGCCGAAGGTCAGGACTGTGATCCGCGTGGCGAGGTCCATCACCACCTCCATGTTGTGCTCGATGAGAAGGACCGTGGTTTCCGGGACAAGCCCACGGACAAGTGTCTTGAACCCCTCGATCTCGGACGCCGCAAGGCCTTGCGTCGGCTCATCGAGGATCAGAAGCTGCGGGTTGAGCGCAAGGCCCATAGCCAGTTCCAGAAGCCGCTGGTGGCCATAGGACAGCGTTTCCGCCTCCTGCTCCTCCAGCCCCTCCAGCCCCACGCGGGCCAGGGCGGCGCGCGTCTTGGCGGCGAGGTCCGCGGCCCCCTGCGACTGGACGGCCAGCGCCACGTTGTCAAAGACGGTCAGGCGGGGAAAGATCGAGGTGATCTGGAAGGTGTAGGCGATCCCCTTGCGCACGCGGGCATGGGCAGGGAGCCGCGTGATGTCCTCGCCGGCCAGCAGGATTGTTCCGGACTGAGCGGGAAGGCGGCCGGACAAGAGGCTGACGAAGGTGGTCTTTCCGGCACCGTTGGGTCCAATGAGGCCGTGGATTTCCCCGGGGGCGAGGGCGAAATCCACCCCGTCCACCGCCTTCAACCCGCCGAAATGCCGGGTCAGACCGCGCGTCTCGATCAGGGAAGCCATCGCAGCCACCTTTCCCGGATCGTGCCAAGAATGCCCTTCGGCGCGAACAGGACCAGCGCCACCAGCGCCGCCCCGACGATGAACTGGTGTGCGGTGGTAAGCCCCGTCGCCGCCTCGATCAGCGCGAACATCAGAAGCGCCCCGAGGAAGGGGCCAAGCGTGGTCCCGGCCCCGCCGAGAAGGACGTAAAGCATCGGCAGGATCGAATACTGGATCGTCGCGAAACTTGCGCCGACATAGCCGAAGAGAAGCGCATAGGCCGCCCCGGCAGCCCCGGCATAGAGACCGGAAATGGTGAGCGCGGCGAGCTTCACGGTAAAGGGGTTGTAGCCCAGCATTCTTGAGCGCTCTTCATTCTCGCGCATCGCCACCATCGTGCGGCCGAAGGGCGAGCGGACAAGGGCCAGGCTGGCCAGAAGGCCCACGGCGAAGATCACGAGCGCCGCAAGGAAGCGCGGGGTATCGGCAGAAAGGTCGAAGCCAAGAAGGGTCCTGCTGGTTGCAGCCACTGCGAAACCATCGTCCCCGCCGGTGATGGGGGCGAAGTAGAGCAGGGTCAGGAACCCGGCCTGGGCGAACATCAGCGTGACGATCATGAAGCTGACGCCTGCGGTGCGCAGCGCCAGAAGGCCGAGGGCGGCGGCCACAAGGCCTCCTCCGGCGATCCCGGCGATGAAGGCGGGACCGGCGGTCCAGCCCCAAAGCTGGGCCGGAAGCCCCGCGGCATACATCCCGGCGGCAAGAAGCAGCGCGTGCCCAAGGCTGAGAAGGCCCGTGTAGCCGAAGGCCAGGTTGTATCCCATCGCGAAGACCGTCAGCACCATGATCCGCGCGAGGTTCGTCGCAAGGTAGGGCGACAGCCAGTACTGCGCGGTGAAAAGGACCGCGATCAGGCCAAGGTGCAGGACCCAGACCCTCACGCCCTGGCTCCGAACAGGCCCTGCGGGCGGAAGACCAGGACCATCGCCACCAGAAGCGTCGCCAGGATCTTGGCAAGCGTCGGCGTGAAGAACATCGAGATCACGCCGTCCGAGAGCCCGATGACCAGCGCGGCGATAAGGGTGCCGCGAAGGCTGCCAAGGCCACCGATGATGACGACGATGAAGGACAGCAGGAGCGGGTCATGCCCCATCAGGTACTGCGCCTGCTGGATCGGGACGATCAGCACTCCGGCGAGTGCGGCAAGGCCCGCGCCGAGGGCGAAGGTGCCCATGTAGACCCGGTCGACGTTGATGCCGAAGGCGCGCGCGGTCGACCGGTCCACCTGCGTTGCGCGCATGATCAGGCCCGCCTTGGTGCGGGTCATGAAGGCCCAGAGCGCGAGAAGGACAAGGCCCGCGGCCAGCACGACGAAAAGCTTGTAGCCGGAATAGCCGAACCAGGGGAGTTGGATGCGCCACTCGAAGGGGGCCGCGACCGGGTTGGCGTTCGGGCCATAAAGCGACAGGGCCGCCTGCTGGAGAATGTAGAGAAGCCCGATGGTGGCGACGATGGTCGCCTCGGGGTCATAGTTCAGGCGCTTGAGGATCAGCCCGTCGGCAGCGGCGGCAAGGGCCGCGACGAGGACGGGCGCGATCAGCACGGCGGCAAGGAAGGCCAGCGCCGGCGGGCCGGGGATCATCGTGGTGACGGCCCAGGCGAGGACGGCGCCGAGCATGTAGAACTCGCCATGCGCAACATTCACGACGCGCATGACACCGAAGACCAGCGACAGACCAGCGGCCGCCAGCGCAAGGATCGCGGCGGTGACGAGGCCCTCCATCAGGGCAAGAAGCAGGAAGGGTCCGAAGGCCATGCGAGGGTCCGATGGGTGGGGAGGGTGGGCGGGTCGCCCACCCTACGTAAGGCGCCGGGAAGGGTGGGCGACCCGCCCACCCCCCGATCTTCAGAAGGACATGGTCGTGTAGTCGACCGCATCCTCGTAAAGCCCTTCGTCGATCGTCGTGGTGTGGACCTTCACCAGCTTCCCGCCCTGCACCTGGCTGATGTGCTGGCTGCCGAACACCTGGTGGGTCTTGCCGTTGAACCGCTTGGCCCCCTGCGGCCGTTCGATGCCGTAGGGCAGGTCGGTGATCGCTTCCATGGCCTCGACAAGCTTCTGCCGGTCCGCCGGGCCGGCATAGCTTGCGGACTCCATCGCCTGCTTGATGAAGTAGAGCGTCTCCCAGGTCGAGAACATATGGCTGTAAGTCGAGACGTCCGCGGCATCGCTAACGCTGGCGCCGTTGTCGTCCACGCCGACCGCGGCGCGGTAGTGGCCCTCATGCTCGCCGGCGTCGGCGGCCTTTACGCGGGGATGCGCCTCCCAGAAATGCGTGCCTTCCAGGAATTCGAGACCCGGAGTGGCTGTATCCACGGCTTCCAGCGAGTCGATGAAACCGAAGAGCTGCGGCTTCGCGCCCGTGCCGTAGAACTCGCCCAGTTCCTTGACGAAGGTCAGGACGGCGGGGCCGACCATGACGTGGTAGAGGACCTCGGTTTCCGCCGGGATCTGCGGGAAGTACCGGGTGAAGCTCGTTTCCGTGGGCGGCACGGCGATCTGGGCGATGACCTCGCCCCCCTGGGCCTGGATCGCGGCGGTAAAGAAGTCGCGGTGGTCGTGGCCGAAGGCATAGTCCGGGAAGACCATCGTGACTTTCTTGCCAAGGTTCGCCGCGACCCAGGGCGCCATTGTGGAAATCTGCGCACGCACATCGGTGATGCCGGGTTGGAGGGTCCAGCGGTTCAGGGCGCCCGAGGCGACGTGATAGCCCTCTGAACAGACGAGGTAAGGCACCTTCAACTCGCCTGCCCGGGGAGCGGACCCCATGACGACGTGGGAGAAGAGCGTCCCCATCACCAGGTCACAGCCATCGGACTGCGTCAGCTTGTCGACGACTTCGGACCCGCGCTTGGGGTCCGTCGCGTCATCCTCGAACAGGATCTCCACGGGACGCCCGGCGATGCCGCCCGCGTCGTTGATCGCCTTCAGCGCCGCCTGGGCGGTGCGTTCGTACCAGCGCCCGTAGGCCGCGCCGATGCCGGTCCGGTGCAGCTGGAAGCCGATCTTGATCGGTGCTGCCTGCGCGGCGACATAGCCGGGCAGAGCCGCGGTCAGAAGGCCCGCGCCCCCGGCCATCAGCAGGCCGCGGCGGGTGGGATGAAGCAGGTTCGTCATGTTCGTCTCTCCACTGTTGCGGCCTCTCGTCGGGCCCTTGGTTGTCATTGGGGCAGCAGTGCCCCGGAATTGTCCAGTCTTCTCATCCGCTTCTGGCCGTGGACAGAAGCCAGAGACCCAGTACCGTGTAAGCCACCATCAAAACCGTCATCGGCAGGTGCGCCACCGGTCGCGCGCCCTGCCCCGCAAGCTTCAGCCCCAGGAGCACGGCCAGAAGATGCGCCCCCAGGATCGCCGCGAACTGGAGGCCGTAGATCACCGGCATCACGGTCGGGTCGGTCAGGAAGCCATAGGAGACGAAGAAGGGCGGCAGGCCCAGCCAGCTTTCCCCGGTCATCAGCGGATCGTTGAGCGCGGCAAGGGTGTACTGCCCGGCCGTCAGCAGCATCACCAGGTAATGCGCGGCATGGTACCCGGCCGCTATGGCCAGGAAGGACAGCATCACCGGCCCCGTGGCAAAGCCCCCGCCAACCCGGCGGCCCAGAAGGATCGCGCCAAGGATCAGGCCAAGCGTCAGCACCCAGACCGCGACGAGGCCTGCGGTATTCTCCCACATCACGGCGCTCCGCCCAGTGGGTTCCAGCGGGTTCTCTCCGATCAGCGCCTGCCACCAGAAGGTCTCGGCCAGCCCGTCGAAAGTCAGCGCGGTCAGGGCCAGGCTGACGAAGACGACGGCCGAGGGCGTGAGTGGCGGCATGGCCAGGACCTGCGTCCCCGGCCATCCGCGCATGAGGCGGGTCCGTTGCCCGTCCGTCTCGTGCCAGAGGGGCGACACCCTTGCGATGAAGCCGAAGAGGACGGTCAGGAACTCGCCCTCGTCCAGCCAGTCCTCACCCTCCAGCACGGCCAGGGTGAAGATCACCGCCCAGTAGGCCAGCGCAACCTGGGCCAAGACGGCCGGGTCGTCGGGATAGAGCGAAACCATCTGGAACCAGACGAAGCCCGCATAGCCCGCAACGGCGGGCCAGTGGCCAAGACGCGCAAGGCCGATGCTGCCGGTCCGGCCCAGAAGCGTCCGGGTGATGCGGACCGGGCCGGTCCAGGGATTCAGCGGACGCCAGAGATTGCCGAACAGCATCGAGCCGAGGGGGATGGCGATCCAGACCACGGTCCAGAAGACCAGCGTCATCAGGTTGTGCATCGGGTCGCGCTCGCCGAAGAGGCCGACGAAGACGAGGCCCAGGAAGCCGAGGAGCGCCAGGTAGGAGGTGACGGTCACCGGCATCAGTTTGCGCCGCTCCCAAACCAGGCGAGGGGCCATGACGGGCAGACGGTGGACCAACGCCCCCATCAGGGCAGTTAGCGCCACGGTCAGGGCGGCGGCGGTGATGTAGTGGCCGGTCGGCAGCGTGAGGATAACCGAGGGGGGCAGCGCACAGGCAAAGGCAAGACCGGGCGTCAGGAGCACGCCCAGACAGCTTGCCCCCAAAGTTTTCGAAAACCTTGGACAAAATCCTTCGAAGGATTTTGGGGTGTGCGTCACCTCAGCCCGTCCTCCCCCTTCACCTGGTCGATCTCCAGCCCGCCCATCCGGCTGTGCACCCTGCCGCCTCGGGCCATTCCCAGCGCAAACAGAACTTCGGACGCGCGCGGTCCGTCCGGACAGGCCAGCGTGATTGCGTCGAAGCGCGAGCGGACATAGGCCGCGTTCAGGTGGCCCAGCGGCAGGTCCAGCGTGGTGCCCATGCCGCCGACCTTCATCACCGAAGGCACGATGGCCCGGCATTCGCCCAACCGCTCACGCATCCCGTAGCCACCCGCGACGTGCCAAAGCGCGCCGTGTTCGCTTTCCCCCGCTTCGCCCACGATGGCGCCCTTGCCGTAGGCGTCGATCCCCTGACGCCCGCCCAGCACTGCGACGAGGCGGTCGGTCAGGTCGAGGGCGAGGGGCTTAAGGTCCTCCATCGCCGGCTGCAGGTCGGGGATGTAGCGGCCCGCGAAGGGGTTGGCGCAGATCGCATAGATCGCGCCACGAACGGGTGGCGACTGGACCAAGGGGCCGCCTTCGTGGCGGATCTCCTCAAGCTGCACCACGATCTTGCGGATAGCGAAATCAGCCACTTGCGCCCCCTTCTTCCAGCGCCAGCGCGCCTGTCACCCGACGTTCACCCTGCAGGAAAAGTGCCGCCCCTTCAATCAATCCGCGCACGCGGAAAGCTTCAGCAGCGCGCAGGCCCGCGTCCAGCGCGGTGGTCCGCTCATTCGGCGACAAAGGCGGCACCGCCACGGTCACCAGCCGGTCGCCGAGGTCGCTGTCGCATTGCACCTCGCGCGCCGGGCGGCGCTGGATGCCCGGGTGGTCCAGGTCCACCGCATTCGCCACCATCGTCGCCGCCGCATCCGCCATCGCGGCGGTCCGGGCCACCACCGTCACCGCGTCGGCGATCCCCAGCGAAAAGCTGCGGCCCCGCCAGCCCGAGGTGGCAATCCCACGCACCGGATCACTGGCGCGGACTGTGACCCGGTCGCCGGTACCGGCCAGCGCGCAGGTCAGGTCTCCGGCGCCTACGTGCAGCGCGATGTCTCCACCGTTGTTGGCGTAGGCGCGGGTGATGCCGGGGCCGGTCAGGGCTGCGAGCACCTCCTCGGCGACGGCCCCCGCAACGGCGGCCATCGGCGTGATGAAGGCGGGCCGGAAGGGCGCGACGGCGGCGGCCATGCGGCGGGCGATGCGTCCCTCGACCAGCGCGGCTTCGGACCGTAGGGCAGGCAGTTCGGCTACCAGTTCCTCCAGCACGGTGGCAAAGCGGGCGCTGGCGCGGGCATGGGCGGCGCGGACCGCCAGCTGATCGCCGAAGGCCTGGGCCACGATGTCGATGGGCCCGTGATGCAGGTGCAGCCGCCCGTCCGGCAGCAGGGCCGCGACAGCACCTTGCGGGCGGGTGGCGGTCAGGGCCATGGCGCGACCCTCGCGGCTGTCGGGTACTCGCCACCCTCGGCGATGGACTGATCCAGCGTCCGGATCGCCTCTTCATGCCCGCCCATCGCCAGGTAATCGGCGCGAGCCATGGTGAATTCCAAGGGAGCGACCAGCGCCGGAGTGGGCACATAGCCGAAGGCACCCTTGGGAAGACGGGTGACGTCGACCATGAAGGTGATCCCGCCGCCGGGCCAGACGTAAGTCTCGGCCCCGCCACTGGTCAGCCGGGTCACACCGCCCTGGACGGATTGAGTCAGGCGGACCGGGTTCTTCGCCACACCGGCACGCAAGCTGCCGCCGGCCCCGCCGACGAACAGGACGGTGCAGAGCGAAGGTTCACAATTCTCGTCAATGAGTTCGACGGTTTTCTTCAGGTTTTGTGGCAACTCTTGCGCCACGGGCCGCAAGGCATCGTCCAGCACGTAGTAGGCATACTGCTCGCCCGTGGTGGAGACCATCAGCAGCCGCAACCCAGGCCTCGCGCCCTTCTTCGGATTCCACTCGCCCAGGATCTCCAACGGGTCGGTCAGCCGCGTGCCGCCCCAGCCCTGGCCGGGCTCGGACACGCGGAAATAGCGGCCAGGGGTGGACCGGTGGCCCTTGATCTTGATGCCGGTCGGCTGCCAGCCGATCACCTTGCCCGCCTGGTGTTCGCTGACGACACCGGTGATGTGGTCGTCGACCACCACCACCTCGTCGACCAGCCCCTGCCACTGCACCGCGAACATCCCGATGGTGGCCGAGCCGCAGCCGACCCGCATCCGGCGTTCGCGCACCCCGTCGACGACGGGCGCCTGGCCCGCCTGGACCACCACGGTGGAGCCACCGTCAATGGCCAGTTCCACTGCCTCACCGTTGCAGAGCGCCAGCATCGCCGCGCAGGTGACGCGCCCCTCGGCCTTGCCGCCGCCGGTCAGGTGGTGGACCCCGCCCAGGGACAGCATCTGGCTGCCGTATTCGGCAGTGGTGACATGGCCGATGGGTTCGCCCTCGACCCGGACCAAGGCGCCTTCGGGGCCAAGGAAGCGGTCGGTGTCGATCTTCACCTTCACGCCGCAGTAGGAAAAGATCGCCTCGGTCACGACGGTGACCATATCCGCGCCTTCGACCTGGGACGAGACGATGAAGGGCGCGGGCTTGTAGTCGGGGTAGGTTGTCCCGGAGCCGATGCCGGTGACGAAAGCGTCGGCGGGGACCGGAGAGCCGTCCCAGTCACGCGCGGCGAAGGGCACCACGCGGCCCCCGGCCTCGACGGTGTGGGAGAGCATGACCACGGGATCGGTGCGGACGATCCGGCCTGCGTCATTGGCATAGCGGTCGCAGGCCCCGGTCTGGCCGGGCGCGATGTAGCACATCACCGGGCAGGCATCGCAGCGGATCTTTTCCGGGTCTTGGGTCATCGCAAGGCCTCCCGTACCCGGTGCGGCAGGGCGGGAACGCGGGTGACCTCGGCCCCCGTCGCGTGGCGGATCGCGTTCAGGATCGCGGGCGCGGTCGGGATCAGGACGTGTTCGCCAAGGCCCTTGGCGCCGAAGGGGCCTTCGGGATCGGGAACCTCGATCAGCAGGCTTTCGATGGGGGGGACATCGCCGAAAGTGGGAATCAGGTAGTCGTGCATGTTCTCGGTGCGGCCCGGCAGGTATTCCTCCATCAGCGCCATGCCGATGCCTTGCGCGATGCCGCCCTCGATCTGGCCGCGGGCGAGCATCGGGTTGATCGCGCGGCCCACGTCATGCGCGGCAGTGATCTTGAGTAGCCGCACAGTGCCCAAGGCCTGATCCACCTCCAGCTCCACCATCTGCGCCCCGTAGCCGTAGACGGCATAGGGCGCGCCCTGGCCATTTGCGTCGAGCGGAGAGGTCGGTGGGTCATAACTCGCCTCGGCAGTCAGGGCGTGGCCGTGAGCGTCGGCGGGAAGGGTGGAAAGGTCGATCCGGGCCGTGGTGCCGCGGTCCTTCACGGTGAGGGTACCGGCGTCGAGGGACAGGACGGCCCCCTCGCCCGCATTGGCACGGCGCAGGATCTCGGCGCGCAAGCCCTCGGCGGCAGCCTTGGCGGCGCGACCGGTCACATAGGTCTGCCGACTGGCCGAGGTCTTCCCGGCATCGGGCGTCAGCTCGGTGTCGGGGCCAACCAAGCGGAATGCCGACAAGGGCAGGCCAAGCGCTTCGGCGGCGATCTGGGCGATGACGGTGTTCGAGCCCTGGCCGATGTCGGTCGCGCCTTGGTGGAGGACGACTTCGCCTAGAGGGGACAGGCCGATGCGGATGGTGGACGGATTGGGCAACGCCGTGTTGCCGCAGCCATACCAGCAAGAGGCGACGCCGACGCCTCTCCCCTTTCGACCGGCGGCGTCGGCCAAGGCGCGGGTCCAGTGCGGTTTCAGAGCAGTCAAGCATTCATGGATGCCGACCGCCCGCAAGGCCTGACCGGTGGAGGAAGCATCACCATCGCGAAGCGCGTTGATCAGGCGAAACTCCAGTCGGTCGATCCCGGCCTTGTCGGCCAGCCGGTCATAAAGTGTTTCCTGCCAGAGCGCGCCCTGAGGCACTCCGAAGCCCCGGAACGCGCCGGAAACAGGGCCGTGGGTGTGGATCGCCCGCGCCTTGGCGGTGATCGCTGGGGTAAGATAGGGCCCGGAGACATGCACCGGCACACGGTTCGCCACGGTCGGACCCCAACTGGAATAGGCCCCGGTGTTGAAGCGCCCCTCGAACTCCATCCCCGTGATCCGGCCACTGGCATCGCAGCCGATCCGCCCCCGCATCTCGGCCGGGTGGCGCTTGGTGGTCGAGGTCATGCTTTCCTGGCGCGAATAGACCATTCGGCAGGGCCGCCCGGTCTTCAGCGTCACCAGCCCGACCAGGGGTTGCAGCGAGATGTCGAGCTTGGAGCCGAACCCGCCGCCGGTGGCGGACGGGATGATCCGGACCCTCTCAAGCGGGAGGCCCAGGATCGCGGCGGTGTCCTCGCGGTCCATGCCGGGGGCCTGGGTGCAGGCACGGATCACGAGGGTTTCACCCTCCATCCAGGCCGCACCGGCCTCGGGCTCGATATAGGCGTGTTCGACGAAAGAGGTGGTCATGTCGCCTTCAACGACATGCGCACTTGCGGCAAGGGCGGCAACGGCGTCACCCCTGATAACGCGGCCCTGAACCAGCAGATTGCCGGGCCGGTTCGGGTGGATGGGATCGCCGGCCTCGGCGTCCTCAGGCGTGGCGAGCGGCGCCAACAGGGTCCAGGTGATGGGGAAACCGGAGAGGTCCGGCTCCGCCTCCGCTTTGAAGGCGACCAAAGCGACGCATTCGCCCCGGAAACGTGCCGGAGAGGCCGCGATGGCGGGCTGGTCGGCGAAGGGCGGAATGACGGAAAAGGCGTTGCGGCCGGGAATGTCGGCCACCGTGAAGACCGCCGCCACACCCGGGCGCGCGCGGAAGGCGGTAAGGTCGCCAATCTCGAACGCGGCATGAGGGTGCGGCGAGCGGACGGCCTTCACCACCAGCGCATCCTCGGGCCATTCGTCGGCCCCGAACGAGTCGCCCGCCACCTTGGCCGCGCCGTCCAGCCGCCGGACGCTGACGCCGACAGTTCCGGCGGGCTCTTCCTGAAGGTCACCCTGCCCCGCCGCCACCACAGCCGAGATGATGCTGCGATAGCCGGTGCACCGGCAGAGGACACCGCCAAGCGCCTGTTCCACCTCAGCTTCGGTTGGCTGGGAGTTTCGTGCCAGAAGATCGGCCGCCGTCAGCAACATGCCCGGCGTGCAGATGCCGCATTGGGCGGCCCCGTGGGCATGGAAACTTGCGCGGAGTCGTGAAAGCTCGGGCGTCTGGCCTTCGACAGTGGTGACTGCCCGACCCGTGACCCGGGCGGCCGGCGTGAGGCAGGCGCAGACCGCGTCTCCATCGAGAAGCACCGTGCAGGCCCCGCAGTCACCCGCATCGCAGCCGACCTTGGTGCCCGTCTTGCCAAGCCGCTCGCGCAGCGTCTCCGACAGCCGCTCGGCCGGGGGGGCGTCGACCTCGACGGGCGCACCGTTCAGCAGGAAGCGGATCATGCGACAGCCTCTGCCACTGCGCGGCGGACAAGTTCGACCGCCGCCTCGCGCCGATAATCCGCGGTCGCGCGCACGTCGTCGATGGCGGAAAGTGCTGCCACCACATCTTCCGCTCTGATCCGGTCCGAGGCGGACGCCGCCGTGGTCCCGATCAGCGCCGCCTCGACCGCTGGAAGCCGCACAGCGACAGGCGAGCAAGCGCCGACCGCCACCGCAGCCTCGGTCACGCGGCCCGCGTCCACGACAAGCCGGGCGGCAACCATCGCGATGGAAATCACCAGATGCGACCGGGCACCCAGCTTCACGAAAGCCGACCGGCCCTGCAGTTCGGCTTCCGGGATCACGACCGAGGTCAGCACCTCGCCCTTCGCCAGCGCGGTCCGGCGTGGACCGACGAGGAAGGCCGCAAGCGGCAGCCGCCGGGTACCGGCAACGGATGTCAGCTCGACTTCCGCCCCTGCGGCCATCAGCGGCGGCACACCATCGGCTGCGGGCGAGGCATTGCACAGATTGCCGCCCAGCGTGCCTGCGTTCTGCACCTGTCGGCCACCCACCTGGCGCGCGGCTTGCTGGAGCGCCCACAGTGCCGGTGGCAGGTCCGCCTCGGCAATTGCGGTCCAGGGCGTTGCAGCACCGATGCGAACCCCGCCCATCCTCGTCATGCCAACCAATTCAGCCACTTCCGAGAGGTCGACGAGCGGCCCCGTCAGTCGCGCACCCGCACCTGGGTAGAGGTCCGTCCCGCCACCGAGAACGCGACCGCCCACAGCCAGCAGCCCAAGGGCCTCGGTCAGGGTCTGGGGGCGGGCATAGTCCAAGGCGACGGTCCCCATTTCATTTGCATAGCAACAGACTGTGACCCTCCCAAGATTCTGTCAACGGCCTTGCGCGGAACTACCGCAAGTCGTATCGCGGGATCATGACCGACGCGAAAGCCTACCGTCTCGACGACCAGATCGGCTATGTCCTGCGCCGCGTGACGCAGCGGCATCTGGCGATCTTCGCGGCCGCGATACCCGAGGTCACGACGACGCAGTTTGCGGTCCTCGCCCGGCTGGCCGAGATCGGCCCGCAGTCGCAGAACCATCTTGGCCGCGAAACGGCGATGGATGCGGCAACGATCAAGGGCGTCGTGGACCGGCTGGCCAAGCTTGGCTACGTGGCGACCAGTGCCGACCCTGCCGACCGCCGCCGCCTTACCGTCAGCCTGACCGAGGCCGGCATGCAGCTTTTTGCGGGCCGGGTGCCAACTGCGCTGAGTGTCTCCGCCGAGACGGTCTCGCCCCTGACGGAAGCCGAAGCGAAGCTTCTCAAGGACCTGCTGCTGCGCCTGACCTGACCATATGGCGGTCACGGAAGCGGGCCACTTCTGCTTGCGAGGGCATGACGCCCGAAAATGTCAGCACATAGGCGGGGACGCGCGACAGGCGGACCTCGAAGCTTTCGCTGGACCGCAGCGCGATGTAGCCCACCTGCGTCAGATACAGTGTCCTCGCCCGTGTATCCGCCTCGGTCTCGCTGTAGCCAAAGCGTTGGAAAAGCCCGGTAATCGACGCGATCCGGGTCCGGTCGGCGTCGGCCATCTGCTCTTCTACGGCCGCATCCGTCAGCGACCAGGTGCGCAGGGCAAACTCCAGCCGGCTGTCAAAGAGATCGCTGTCATACCAGCAGTCGAAAAGGTTCAGCATCGCCTCGGTGATGGTCGCCGCCTCCATCTCGCAGCGCGCGACGAGGTTTCCGGTATTCTTCGCGCGCCAACGGTCCAGAAGCCCGGCCAGCAGCGCCTCGCGGTCCGCGAAGTGCCAGTAGAAACTGGTCCGGGACAGCCCGAGTCTTTCGGAAAGCGGCATGACCTTCACCGCCTCGACACCGCCTTCGACCAGAAGTTCGTAGGCCGCATCAAGCCAGAGATCCGGCGTTCCCCGCCACCCGCGCTCGGTCTTTGCAATGTTCATGGTTCGACCTAACCACCAGCCTCGTCGCGACACAAGCGGGACGACAGGAAACTCGACACACATGTCAAGTTTTGCGATAGTCCGGTCAAGACCACGATTCCTCCTTCAGCCCAAGGCACGTCCATGTCGAATGATCCGCTTCTTCAGCCCTACCAGCTGAAACACCTGACGCTGCGCAACCGGATCATGACGACCAGCCATGAACCCGCCTATGGCGATGACGGAATGCCGAAGGACCGCTACCGGCTTTATCACCTGGAACGCGCCAAGGCCGGCGTCTCGATGGTGATGACGGCGGGATCAGCCAGCACCAGCCGCGACAGCCCGCCGGTGTTTTCCAACCTTCTGGTCTGGAAGGACGAGATCGTGCCGTGGATGAAGCGGCTCGTGGACGACTGCCACGACGCTGGCGCGGCGGTGATGATCCAGCTGTCGCACCTGGGGAGACGGACGCGTTGGGACAAGGGCGACTGGCTGCCGGTGGTCTCCTCCACCAGCGAACGGGAACCCGCCCACCGCGCGACCCCGAAACCGGCCGAGGACTGGGACATCGCCCGGATCATCCGCGACTACGTGGATGCGGCCGAGCGGATGCAGGCGGCGGGCCTCGACGGGATCGAGATCATGTGCCACGGGCATTTGCTCGACCAGTTCATGTCGCCGCTGACGAACACTTTGGACGCGCCCTATGGCGGGTCTCTGGAGAACCGCGCGCGGCTGACGATGGAGATCCTGGCCGCGATCCGGAAGAAGGTGGGGCCCAAGCTCATCATCGGCATGCGCTACGGCGTCGACGAGATGGAACCCGGCGGGATCGACATCGAGGAAGGTGTCGCCATCGGAAAGATCTTCCGGGACAGTGGCTTGGTGGACTATCTTAACATCAACCGCAGCCGGATCCACACCGACCCGGCGATGACCGACCTGATCCCCGTGCAGGGGATGCGGTCCGCCCCGCACCTCGACTTCGCCGGACGGATCAAGGCCGAGGTCGGGATGCCAACGCTCCACGCCGCGCGCATCCCCGACGTGGCGACGGCCCGGCACGCGGTCGCGACGGGTCAGGTCGACATGGTGGGGATGACCCGCGCACATATGGCCGACCCGCATATCGTACGGAAGATCGTCGAGGGGCGTGAGGATGACATCCGGCCCTGCGTGGGTGCCACCTACTGTCTGGACCGGATTTATCAGGGGGGCATGGCGCTCTGCATCCACAACCCCTCGACGGGGCGCGAGCAGACCCAGCCGCACCAGATCGAGAAGGCTTCGGAGCGGAAGAAGGTCGTCGTCGTGGGGGCCGGTCCTGCGGGGCTGGAGGCGGCCCGCGTGGCGGCGGAGCGGGGGCATTCGGTGGTGGTCTTCGAGGTCGCGGACAAGCCCGGCGGGCAGGTCCGGCTGACGGCGCAGTCGAAGCGGCGGGCCGAGATGATCGGGATCATCGACTGGCGGCTGGCGCAGTGCCAGCGGCTGGGGGTGGAGTTCCGGTTCAACACCTGGGCCGAGGCTTCGGATGTGCTCGCTGAGGCTCCGGACGTGGTTGTGATCGCGACGGGGGGGATGCCGACGACGGGGATTCTGGCCGAGGGGAACGACCTGGTGATCTCGGCCTGGGACATCCTGTCGGGGGATGCGAAGCCCGGGACCAACGTCCTGATCTATGACGAGGCGGGGGACCACGCGGCCCTGCAGGCGGCGCAGATGATTGCCGAGGCTGGCGGACGGGTCGAGGTGATGACGCGGGACCGGACGTTCTCGCCGGAGGTGATGGGGATGAACCTGGTCCCCTACATGCGCGCCCTGCAGGACAAGGCGGTGACTTTCACGGTGACCTACAAGCTGGACGCGGTCCGGCGGGCGGGGAACCAACTCATGGCGGTGATCGGGTCGGACTACATGAAGCTCGACAAGACGGCGGTCTATGACCAGGTGATCGTCAACGGGGGGACGCAGCCTCTGGCGGACCTGTATTTCGATCTGAAGCCCTCGTCGGGGAACAAGGGAGCGGTGGACTATGACGCGCTCATCGACGGGAAGCCGCAGCCGGCGGTGGAGGGGTTCCAGCTGTTCCGGATCGGAGACGCAGTCGAGGCGCGGAACACCCACGCGGCGATCTATGATGCGCTGCGGCTGGTGAGGACTGTTTAGGGCTTCTTCCGGCAGTAGAGTTCCATGCGGTGGTGGACGATCTCGTAGCCGAGTTCGGCGGCGATTTCCCGTTGCAGCTGTTCGATCTTTTCGGACTGGAACTCGATGATCGTGCCGGTGTCGAGGTCGACGATGTGGTCGTGGTGGGGGGTGTCGGCGACCTCGTAGCGGGCCCCGCCGTTTTCGAGAGCGAGGCGGAGGACGACCCCTTCCCGTTCGAGGACCGAGAGGGTGCGGTAGACGGTGGCGAGGGAGAGGCTGTCGTCGAGGGTCCTCGCGCGGCGGTGCAGCTCGGCGGCGTCGGGGTGGTCTTCGGATTCGGTCAGGACCCGAAGGAGGGCCTCCCGCTGGCGGGTCACGCGGACGCCGGTGTCTCGGAGGGCTTGTTTCGGGGTCGGCTTCATGGGGTGCGATGCTAGCGGGACCGGGGGGTGCGGTCAAATCCCGCTGATGTGTCCACGGTGGACAAAGTCTGCGGTGCGTTTGATATCAATGGGTTGCGATTTTCTGTTAGGGTGGTGTTAAGACTTGTGGCAGGCCCGTTTTTCGTGTCGTTTCAGGCGGCTGCGGCGGGGGTGGTGAGGTCGGCCAGCACTTCAGCGGCGATCTGCAATGAGCGGACGCGGGCGGCGTGGTCATGCATCATGCCGGTGATCATCACCTCATCGGGCTGGTGGCGGGCGATGAGGTCAGTGAGCTGCCGCCGCACGGTTTCCGGTGAGCCTACGGCGGAGCAGGAGAGCGCGTAGCGGGCCTGGGCGAGGATCGGCTCGGGGATGTCGCCGAGGTCGTCCGTCGGGCGCGGGAGTTGGCCGGGGCGTCCGGTGCGCAGGCGGGCGAAGGCCAGGAGTTGGGAGGAGCGAAGGTAGGTGGCTTCCTCATCCGTCACGGCTGCGGAGACGCCGATGGCCATCATCGCGTAGGGTTTGGCGAGGTGGGCGGAGGGGCGGAAGGTGCGACGGTAGATCTCCAGCGCCTCCTCCAGGTGAGTGGGGGCGAAGTGGGAGGCGAAGGCGTAGGGGAGGCCGAGGTAAGCGGCCAGCTGCGCGCCGAAGGTGCTGGAGCCGAGGATCCAGACGGGGACGTTGGTGCCGGTGCCGGGGATGGCCTGCACGGCGCCGGGGGTGTCGCCGAGGTACTGGAGGAGCTCCTGCACATCCTGGGGGAAGGTGTCTTCCTGCGCCATGTGGCGGCGGAGCGCGCGGGCGGTCTGCATGTCGGTGCCGGGAGCGCGGCCGAGGCCGAGGTCGATGCGGCCCGGGTAGAGGGTCGCGAGGGTGCCGAATTGCTCGGCGACGACCAGGGGGGAGTGGTTCGGCAGCATGATGCCCCCTGCCCCGATGCGCATGGTCTTGGTGTGGCCGGCGACATGGCCGACCACGACGGCGGTCGCGGCAGAGGCGATGCCGGGCATGTTGTGATGCTCGGCCAGCCAGTAGCGGTGGAAACCGGCTTTCTCGGCGGCCTGGGCGAGGTCGACGGTGGATCTCAGCGCCTGGGCGGCGGTCTGGCCTTCGGGGATCGGGGCCAGGTCGAGGTAGGAATAGTGCTGCATGGGGCCTCCGGTTACCTGGAGAGGTAATCATTCCCGGGGGTGGGGCCAAGGGGGATGTCGTCACGGCCGCGCAGGGTGCGCTAAAGCGCACTTTCGGACGGTGCGGCTCAAAGCGCACCCTACAATGGGGATGGGTCCGGTGCGGGTGCAACATCGTTAAGCCGACGTTCACCATTTCGCGCAACTGTCATCCCCGCGAAGGCGGGGATCCATGAGAGAGTACAATTTCTTCGTCTACCTGATGGCATCGCGTTGGAATGGCACGCTTTATTGCGGCGTGACGAATGATCTTCTGCGTCGGGTGGTTGAACATCGGGATGGAACGGCGGAGGGGTTCACCGCCAAGTATGGCGTGTCGTGTCTGGTGTGGTTCGAGCAGCATTCGGACATCAACGAGGCGATCCTGCGGGAGAAGCGGATCAAGAAGTGGAACCGGGAGTGGAAGGTTGCGCTGATCGAGGAGCGGAACCCGGATTGGCGGGATTTGGCGGTTGATTGGGGGTTGGAGCCGGTGCCGGGTGTCATCCCCGCGGAGGCGGGGATCCAGGGTGGTGCTAGTGGAAACGTTCAGAGGAATGGATCCCCGCCTTCGCGGGGATGACAGGGGGCGCGGGGATCACAGGGGGGCGGGGTGTACCGAGGGAAGCGTTTTGGCCCAAGCAAAAGACAAAGGCCGTTCGTTGGAACGGCCTTTGGGCTTTTAAGGGATCCCCGCCTTCGCGGGGATGACAGTGGGTGCGGGGATGACAGGCCCCGCGAGCAAACTCAACTGCACCCCGTCGTCGCGCCGCAGCTGTTGCACTTCAGGCAGGTGCCGTTGCGGACGAGCGTGTAATTGCCGCATTCGCCGCAGCTGTCGCCGGTGTAGCCTTGCAGCTTGGCCTTGGTCCGGGCGTCGGTGGCGCCGAGGGCGAAGGTGCTGGTCGACTCCGAGAAGCCCGAGACCCGGGTTTCCGACAGGACTGCCGTCATCGGCGCGGCCATGTCGGTGCCGGTGGCGAGGCCGCCGCCGAACGCGGTGACCCCCTGCCCGCCTTGCAGGACGGTGAACTCTTGCGGCAGGCGTTTGCGCATGTAGCCGGTCGAGGCGACCTGTTTCAGGACCTCCAGCGACTTCGAGGCAGCGGTGTCCGAAGGCTCGGCGATGTTGCGTTTGCCTTCCTCATCGCCGCGGCCGAGGTCGTCGAAGCTCGCGCCCTTGGGGGCGACGTGGGCGAGGTCGGTGCGGTCGAGGTAGGAGATCGCGAGTTCGCGGAAGATGTAGTCGAGGATCGAGGTCGCGTTCTTGACCGAGTCGTTGCCCTGGACCATGCCGGCGGGCTCAAACCGGGTGAAGGTGAAGGCCTCGACGAATTCCTCCAGCGGGACGCCGTATTGCAGGCCGACCGAGACCGCGATGGCGAAGTTGTTCATCATCGCCCGGAAGCCCGCGCCTTCCTTGTGCATGTCGATGAAGATCTCACCCAAGCTACCGTCCTGGTATTCGCCGGTGCGGAGATAGACCTTGTGGCCGCCGACGATGGCCTTCTGGGTGTAGCCCTTGCGGCGTTCCGGGAGTTTCTCGCGGTGGCTGCGGACGATTTCCTTGACGATGACCTTTTCGACGATCTTCTCGGCGATGACCTGGGCCTTCTCCATGATCGAGCCGTTGGTCAGGGTTTCCTCGGCTTCCTCGTCGTCCTCGATCAGGGCGGAGGCGAGGGGTTGCGAGAGCTTGGAGCCGTCGCGGTAAAGCGCGTTGGCCTTGATGCCGAGGGAGTGGCTGAGTTCGTAGGCCGCCAGCGTTTCGGCGATGGTGGCGTTGTTCGGCATGTTGATGGTCTTGGAGATCGCGCCCGAGATGAAGCTTTGGGCGGCGGCCATCATGGTGATGTGGGATTCGACCGAGAGGAACCGCTTGCCGGTCTTGCCGCAGGGGTTGGCGCAGTCGAAGACCTTGTAGTGTTCGGGCTTGAGGAACGGCGCGCCTTCGAGCGTCATGGTGCCGCAGACATGGTCGTTGGCGGCGTCGATCTGGGCCTTGGTGAAGCCAAGGTGACGCAGGAGGTCGAAGGTCGGGTCGGCGAGTTTCTCGGCCGGGATGCCGAGGGTGCCCTTGCAGAAGTCCTCGCCCAGGGTCCACTGGTTGAAGACGAAGCGGATGTCGAAGGCGGAAGGCAGGGCCGCTTCGATCTTCTCGATCTCGCGCGGGCCGAAGCCGTGGCCGATGAGGGCCGTGTGGTTGATGGCCGGGGCCTGGCCCAAGGAGCCGTGGCCAACGGCGTAGGCGACGATCTCGGCGGCTTGGGAGGTCGAGTAGCCGAGGGTTTCGAGGGCCGCGGGGACCGACTGG
>Ga0208243_1000444_pt1 | contig 23486 bp, 22 predicted proteins | sample Subbio2Aug_QV12A_FD_184826 | JGI IMG/M metagenome (GOLD analysis project Ga0208243, IMG submission 184826) | Serpentinite rock and fluid subsurface biosphere microbial communities from McLaughlin Reserve, California, USA - CR12Aug_QV12A (SPAdes) | ecosystem: Environmental > Terrestrial > Deep... | reverse complement strand
TTCCCATCCCGAACACGGCAGTTAAGCCCTCCAGCGCCGATGGTACTTGGGACGCAAGTCCCCGGGAGAGTAGGACGCTGCCGGAAGAAAATTAGAAAGCCCCGAGCATACGCTCGGGGTTTTCGCCTATCCGCCCAACGTGATATCCTGTTTCTGATACCATTCCAAGGCGCTCTGCAAATGCTCTGGTCTAAAGTCCGGCCAATAATCATCTACCACGTAGATGTCTGAGTAGACGGACTGCAAAGGTAGAAAGCCACTAAGCCGATTCCGGCCACCCCACCGTATGATCAGGTCAATGCGCGATATGTCGTGGGAAGCAATGCGACCAGCGCTTGCTTTCGTCAGATGCGACAAATCCCATTTCCAACCATAGTTAACGAGGAAGTTAATGTGCATAAGACCCTTGCCGAAGACTTTCCTGTGGACATACTCCGAAAGTTCGGGTGGGAAGAAGTGCGACGTATGGTCCCCCATCACGAGCAAGGAGGCATCGCGGTTAGAGAGCAGCCTAACAGCATCGACGCAGGCCTGCTGAAAAGCCAATCTCTCGGCCGCGGGGCGCTTGGTGTTGTCCTGGGTAAAGCCATAAAAGGTAAGCTCCGGTACCCCTAGCTCTAGGCACATCTCATACACTAGGAGCCCCGGCTCTAAGCCCCGCTGGTATCCGTCCTGCTTCTGCCTGCCGTTCTTGACAGCCCATCTTCTGTTCCCATCGGGAATAATGCCGATATGCTTTGGCAGCCGGGTGAACCTCTTGTTTCTCTGCATAGCCTTGGTGTGCCCCGCGCTTAAGGAACTTATACGGAGAGAGACGGAGGATGGGGACGGAGGAGCGCGACATCCAGAAACTCGAAAGTCAGGTGATGCCGCCATGACAGTAATCGACACCTTTGACGCTGCTCAGCTTTACCTTAAGACTTGCTGTAGCGGCTCTGCCGAAGAGGCGCTAGCGGAGTGGGAGCGCTATATCTCTGCGTGGCCAGCTCTTCGCGAGCTGTGCCAAGGCGAGTACGGCGACAACTGGAGGGAAGTCTTCTTTTCGCACGTCTCCCCAAGGCTCTGTCGGAGCATAGAGAAGATGCAAATGGCGCACGACAACTTGCTTGCAGTTCTTCCGTCGGTCACGGAGAGGGGTGCCAACTTCTTCGGACGCGTAGGAGAGGTGAACATAGTCGTCTATATCGGGCTGGGTAACGGTGCAGGCTGGGTGACCGAATACGAAGGGCAGCCAGCTATTCTATTTGGCCTTGAGAACATCGCGGATCTCGGCTGGACGGACGTCGCCTCGCTGCAATATCTAGTGGCCCACGAAATCTGCCACGTTGCGCACCAAGCATTACGCGGTAAGCGGGAATGGTTAGACTTGCTGCAGGGAACAGCTGAGGACGGCTCCCTCAGGCTGTACCTCGAAGGGTTCGCCGAGCGCTACCAAGAACTAGTCCTCGGTTATCCGGCATTTAATCGCTACGGAGCAAGCTGGCCAGCCTGGTGCAAAGAAAATCACATTAGGCTCTGCGGACTGTATCGCGAACGAGTTGATGCTGGCGAAGCCGTCTCTGAATTCTACGGGAACTGGAATCATATCGAGGGAAAAAGTGACGCAGGCTATTACCTAGGCCGGGAGTTCGTGCTGTACCTTGAGGGACTCAAGTTGGATATCCAACAGATCGCTTCACTGCCTCGCGAGAAGGTCAGAAAGCACGTCAAGGACTACCTGCGTATGTATGAGTAGCTGCGAGCGAGCGGGAGCTGCTGATGTCGCTCTCCTCCGTCCATCACAAGACACTCTCCGCTCCGTCCCCAAATAGACACTTTATGCTCTCGATATCGTCAATAATATAAGCGTGTCAGCCTCGAACATCGCATTGGAGGTGCGCCAGTGATCAGCAGGCCCGATTGGGCGAGTGGCATTTCGCATGCGGCAGGAGCGGTCTTGGCTGTAGTCGCCTTAATTCCCCTGATTAGTGTCGCCTTAGCGCATGGCACCGCGCGGCACTTAGCCTCGTTCCTTGTTTTTGGCATCAGCCTGGTGTTGCTCTACTCCGCTTCGGCCGTGTATCACTTAGCCGCCGTCCGCACAAAGGTCAAGCAGTGGTTGCGCCGCATCGACCACATGATGGTCTTTGTGCTGATTGCCGGCACGTATACACCTTTCTGCCTTGTAGCTCTACAAAGGCGGGGCGGTGAGTGGCTGCTTGGTGCCGTTTGGACACTGGCCATTTTAGGCATGGTCTTTCGCGTCGTATGGCTTAGCGCACCGCGGTGGCTCTATCTTGGGTTCTATCTGCTTTTGGGGTGGATGGTGGTTATAGTAGCTGTGCCGCTGGTACAAGCTCTCCCCGCTGGGGCACTAATCTTTCTGGCCTTAGGAGGCCTAGCTTATACCGTGGGGGCAGTATTCTATGGCTTGCGCTGGCCCAGGCTTCTCCCAGGCGTATTTGGCTTTCACGAGCTTTGGCATTTCTTTGTCCTGGCTGGCAGTGCGCTGCACTACTGGGCGGTGTTTCGCTTCCTGGCCTTTGTAGGATAGAGCTTTTCGTATGCCAATACGACCGCAGGAATGGCCACAAATTGTAGCAGCAAGCCAGGCACAGCCATAGTCAGCGCGGCACCAAAGACGACGCTGAGCGGGGCCGGACGCAGGCCAACCAGTGGGAAAAACGCCAGCGTGATAACGCTATAGGCGAATCTGCCCCCAAACACCGCGACAATTAAGCTAAGCACAAGGTTTTGGCGCAAAACGCGATACAAGACCCCTGCCAATAAGCCAAAGATCGCTAGCTCTACGCTCATTTGCACGGCAATGGGGACAGGGGCTAGCGGTGGCATGCCCGTAAGCAGCGAGCTAAGCAGCGGCGTTAGCGCGCCGGTCAGAAGACCCGAAAGTGGCCCAAACAGCAACCCAGCCAAAATGGCAGGGATGTGCATCGGCAAGAAGATGCGCCCGGCATTAGGGATGCCGTGAAACGCAAACGGGAGAGCGATTCCTAGTGCAATCATTAGGGCCGTCCGGATTATTAACTGAAGGTCGATTTTCATGAGTATAGCCTACCCCTTTCAATCTTGGATCCCGTCAACAGTATAGCATTTTTATCTTGGTTAAACCTCATGAGCATACAGCCAAAAATTCTTGCGGGAGGAAAACCTTTGACCTGTAAACCGACACTAACATACGAGAGGCGGTGAGCGCGGTGTACAGTGACCAAGAACTGCTGGCAGCTATCAGTAAAGGCTGCACGAGTAGCTTTGCGGCGCTGTACGAAAAGTATAAGGAACGCATCTACCGCTTTGCCCTAAGTCGGCTGCAGGATAGCGAACTGGCCAGCGACTGTCTGCAGGAGACATTCCTAACCGTGTGGAAATCAGCCGCTTCATTCACAGGGAAGTCCACCGTCTCTACTTGGGTTTTTGGAGTCGCACACAACAAAATCCGCGAGACAAGGCGTAAACACCGACCGACGGAGGAGCTAACTAGCGAAGTCCAGCATCTAGGCGTGGGCAATGCCAGTGAGTCGAGCGAAAATCGGCTGGTGGTACTTAGTGCGGTACGCGCTCTGCCGGAGGAGCAGCAAGAAGTTGTGCTACTAGCCTATTATGCCGGATTAACCTACCGCGAAATAGCAGAGCTGCAGCGCGTTGCGGTCGGTACAGTCAAAAGCCGAATGTTTCTAGCCAGACGTGCGCTACTGGCAAGCCTAGGGGAGGTGAGGACATGAGCATCTGCGAGCTGTTGCCTTGGTTTGCTGCCGACGGCCTTGATGAGAGAGATAGAATGTTGGTAGTGCTTCACCTCGGCACGTGTGGTACATGCCGGCAGGAGCTTGCGTTTTGGCGTAGCATTGGGCCTAAGCTGCGAGTAGAAATTGACACCCTGCCCATCGCGGGGCTGTGCACACGACCGCTGCCGGACCATACCGACGATGCCTTGACGCACAGGTTGCTGCGAGAGATACTCCAGCTCGTGCCAATCTCTGTTCCTAGAGTGACAATCTGCATGGCTGAATTTGCGTTGCCACCGCTCTTTGACGGGTCCCCTGTAGTCAAAATGCCCGTCCCGACACTAAGAAACCAATCACTTGCCGACTGGCTGCTCGCCGCAGTAGGGAATTAACAGGGAGGTCTGAGAAATGTCAAAAGAACACGATGAAAACAAAGGGAAAAGAGAGATTCCGGTTGAAGAGATCAGCAAGCTGCTTGGCGTAGTAAGCGACAAAGTGCCGCATCTCATTAGGTCCATAAAGGAAGTAGTCTATTCCCCCGAGGCCGGGAAGGGCATGGGGCAAGCAGTAGGCAACTTCTACAAGGAGCTTATTGCCAGCGGCATTGACACTGAGCTTGCCTCCAGTCTCACGCGCGATTACCTTAGCACAATCAAGAGCTTTAGTGACAAAATCGACAAGCCCGGCGTGGTATCGATACACCCACATAAGATGAGCCACAAAATACGGATGCACCGAAGCCATGGCGAGGAGATTGTCTGCTGCCCTGAGGACGAAGAGTAGTCTTGGGTGCGCTAGGGTTAATGCGCCTTGCCGGCAAAGGGCTAGGCTTAGCAGTCAAAGCAGGTGTTATGGGTCTAAGCCTTAAAGCATCGCGTCAAGCGGCCGTACGCGCTTTTGCCGCAGAGCTAAGAAAAGCCAATCTCCCGCCCGAGACAATTGCCCAATTGTGTGCTATGTACCCCGACGTTAATCTCGTTTCGGCATTGCTTCGTGAGCGCACACGAGGCCCGAGCAACAAATAGTAACCGGCCATATACTCCCCCACACACTCGCTATGACGCGAAGTCGTGGGGGAGTTTTGTTCGCTCACCCCGCGGCACTTCATTCCGTGAAGTGTCAACGATGACGCCACAGAACTTGCAGGAAAAATGTTGGTGCAATAGAATGATGGTGCAAACAACGCATTATGCGACTAGGGGTTGAGTTATCTGCAGATAATTATTCAGATGCGAGGGCGCGAGCCTTTTGAGCTTCCGATACACTACAACAATCTGATTCAGGGGATGATCTATGGTGCCATCGACCCCCATCTGGCAGCCTTCCTGCACGAGAGCGGCTATCTTGCCGAACAACGAGTTTTCAGGTTGTTCACTTTCTCTCGCCTGACCGGGGCATGCCGCATATGCAAAGAAAGTAGCTCGATCCGGTTTGAGAAGGATGTCGCTCTTACAATTGCATCGCCTGTCAAGGAGTTCTGTCATTCGCTAGTGAGTGGGTTGCTGACATCGGGGAGCATCTTTTTGGGCAAGAACACTTTGCAGGTGCAGGATGTATCTTTGCGTGTGCCCAAGCCTAGCGCAGAGAAAACCTTAGTGCAGGCGCTGTCGCCCGTCACCATTTACAGCACTCTGTTGCGCCCTGACGGAAGGAAATATACGTATTACTACCAACCGGGCGAGCCTGACTACGAGAGGCTAATCAAGGAGAACTTGCTGAGGAAGTTTCGCGCCTTTCTCGCGCGCTCGCCTGAGAGTGAGGATCTGTCCATTGAACCGTCGGGCTCCCAACGCCTCAGTGTCATAACATACAAAGGCAATATTGTAAAAGGGTACTCTGGCCGCCTCGTCTTGGCTGGCTCAGGGGAGCTCATTCAGATGGCCTTAGATGCAGGATTGGGCGGTAAGAATAGCCAAGGGTTTGGGTGTATTGAACTTGTGCCATAAAATCGGGAAGTAGCCATGCACGCACGGCTACTTCCCGATGGTCTTAGAACCTATAAGCAGACTACCTCTCGACTGCCATAGCAGAAGTATATGTTTCAACCCCTCATGTGGAAGACTGGCTCTGCCGGTAGTCGGAGCACTTTAATTCTAACAGAGCCTACCCGGTAAGCATAGCAGTCGGCGATTTGTATTTTCACCCAAGGGGGGGTTGACAAGTACAGCGCACTGCTGTAGCATGATGCATAACAGAATTATATTAAAAAGGAGGTGGTTAAAATGTTGTCAGAGGCAATCATTCGCATTGGACGACCAATCAAAGAGGCCAACGATTTGCCGCCGCGTGAGCGGATTAGGCTGTTAACCGACGTTAGCGCCACTAACTGCAAGAATTACTTTCAGAACGTCTTTGTCGTAGAGCTGGCGGGTGAGGATACCAAGGCACAGCTACTTCAAGTGGGCATCCTCTCGGGCGCGGGTGCTAGCAGGGACTTTACAGTAGATGCAGAGCGTGCTTGTTCGTTCCCGGTTTCCTACCCCAACGGGGGCAACCCACTGCTGGCCCAAGGAGTCTACCCTCTGCCGTGCTATTTGCTCTTCGACCCGCACATCAAGGCGTTTGCCAATCCGGAGGAGTTTGCAAGCAATGTGTTGTTACCGCGCATCAACAGCACGATAGGGTATCGTGAGAGGTCGGATAAGGAACGCGAAAGTATAGCTAGGGCAGTTTCCGAAGCCGCGTGTAAGGTCGGCGCACAATGCATCGACGACTCTAGGCAGCTAGGTATCCTTATGGTCTTCGACGACAGCCTGCCTGTATATTCAAGAAGTGATGCCAAATGCGTGGGTAATGACGCTCGCTGGATAGCGCATAGCCTAGTTAATCAGGCGACGCATCTTTGTCTGCAGAGCAAAGAGGCATTAAAGGCGATTACTGCAGCCAAGTTCGCCGAAGCGAGCGAACTAGGGTCGGCCAGCGATGCCATTTCCTCCTTCACCAATCGGATTGAAGAAAAGGTTGTGTCAATCTACAACAAGTCATGGCTTTGGCTATCGCCTACGTGGGAGATGCCTCGTTCCATCTACTGGGCGGAAGAAGATTGGACTAAAGGCATCAAAGTGGACTTTGAAAGCTATGAATCATTCGTCTACGGGGTGCAGTTTCTTAAGAGCATCCAAGTTCCCATTTCGAGCTCCATTCTCAAGGAAATGTTCGCGCCTGTCATGAGTGCTGAGGCTAAGAAGCATCTTAGGCCTAGCAGTTTCGAAGCGATTTTCGGCTTGCCCCTTATAACTCCACTACTAGAAGGCGACTCGCAACAGGATTTTGAGAAATACTGGACAATGTTGCGTAAATCGTCAACTAACGACAATGACCTACACCTTGAGGTGCTAGCGGGGCTGAAGGGGAGCATCGTGCCGCAAACTGGCGACGAGCATCGTTTAACCATTCTGTATTATTCAGGGGAACTTTCGCGCGGCAACATGCATATCCGGGCGGTCATAGAGGATGTATTACCAAGTGTAGCCAGTAGGGTGCAGGCGCTTATCCGGGGTGTCAACGCGACATGCGTCCCCGCCATCCACGCGGCGCTCGGCCTGGCGGACCGCAAACTAACCCGTACAGAGACACTGCCTGCGCTACTCGGCAATGCGTTTGGGCCTGGCTACATGTGGTCAAGTTTACACGGTGTGCTCCATCGACAGCCGTTGCGTATAGAACGCTTGCAGAAGGCTACTGCTGCCAAGCTCAACGAAATGGCGAATCGCGGCGAGCAGTGGGAGATGCGGAGCGAACTGGCCTTTTACCTTGCATTTACAGCTTTCCTCGGGCGGTATAATGCAACGGTGTTATATCAGACGGAAGGAGTGAAAGATTTGAACGATTGGCAGGCCCTCTTGACGAAGTACAACTGCGGTGAAATCAGTATTGAGGATGTTTCGCAAACGGACACTCTGGGTTTTGTTTCAGGCTTACTGATAAGGCAGTACGAGCGTTCTTACTACATGGCTACAAAAAAGAAGGAGTATCTTAAACAAAGAGTAATGAAATTTGGCAGTAAGCTGACGCCGGAGATGATCTGGAAAAACGGGCTTCTTAGGTGTGAGGAGCTGGCCAAGCAGTGGGACATCAAGCTGGCCCCTAACTTTCGTCCCATTCTGGCCATGGTGTTGCTCGGCCTTCTAAATCAACAAAACAGCGGCCTGTTGCACAAGGACGCCGACCAATTTATCACAACCTTTTGGTCCGGCTACTTGCTGTACAAGAAACCAGAAGGCGAAACGGAAAAGGAGGATGAAGACAATGGCAATTAACAGTGGCGAGATTCTCTTCATCAAGTCTGTTAAGGACGGTATCCCTAACAGGGATCCTCTAAACGACAGTGATGCGCGGAGGCTGTTCCCCGAGGAGGACGGACGAATCTCCCTCAGCGATGTGAGCATCAAACGTGACGTGCGCGATTTTGTAGTAGCGTGTTATCCCGGGGGCGGCCCACAACAACGCAACCATGTCTTCGTACAACAGATTGCTAACGACAAAGGGAAGCTGCTCGGGCGCGGCAGTCTGGCTGGCGAAATTGCCAAGAAGGCAGGCAAAGAGAAGCAGGCAAAAGAGGATATGAAAGAGGTCTTAGTCGAGCACTGCTTTGATGTTCGTACCTTCGGTATCGTCTACTCTGTCAAACCGAAGTTTAACCTCACCGGGCCAGTGCAGTTCGGCTGGGCCCATTCCCTGCATCCGGTTGACAGTCATTATGTCCAAGGTACAGTTGTAATGCCCAGTACCGAAGCGGGTGCAGATACTTCAGAAGGCGATGAAGCCGGGAAAACCCAGGGCACGATTTGGACAAGCTACATTGTCCCCTTCGCAGTGTTCGCCATGCCTGCCGTGATTAACGCTAAGGCCTCGGAGTTTTCCGGCATGTCGCACGAGGACCAGGAACTGCTCTTGCGAGCCCTTTGGCAAGGTACACAGCACCGACAGGCCCGCGGGCGTGGCATCCAACAGCCGTTGTTTTTGCTCCACGTAGAGTACAAAGACCCCTTCTATCGCATCGGCTATCTTGAGGAGATGGTTAGGCTGCCAAACAGGGCTCCTGCCGGGATTAGTGATGTTGAGCTTGATGTAGAGGAAATATTGAAGGTCTTACAGGATAATGCTGCCAAGATATCTCGCGTGCGTGTCTGGACACACCCCATGGTGAGTGTGAAAGGTGACACGAAGCAGTACTTGCAGCAGCTATGGTAGAGGCGGACGAAGATGAGAGGGGTAGCGTTTGATCTCAGGGCAGACTTAGCCCACTTTCGCAGGCCCGACACCACCGCAACCCAGATGACCTATCCTTTCATTAGCCCAACGGCAGCTAAAGGCCTAGTCGGTGCCATACTGGGAATCTCCGACTTTGTCACCGCCGATAAGGTCGGCATAGAGCTCTTGCGCCCTGTGCGTACCGTGACGCAGCAGATGTCCATGCTGGGGAAGGACGGGGGCACCACGTTTAGCCGGCCTACGACTATTGAGCTTGTAGTCCAGCCACATTATCGCATTTACTATACAGGCGAGCAGCATACCGAGCAGCTGATAGACTTTTTGGAGCAAGGGAGGAGCGTGTTCGGCACATACTTAGGCGTAGCGTATGCCCTCGCTCGCCCGGTGCTCCACAGGTGTTATAACGCAGTCTCCTATTACATTGGCAGGGAGGCAGCAATCGAAACGACCAGCGTAGTTCCCACGGCTTTGGTTCAGAAGCTGGAGCTTCGCGCAACAAATCAATTTAGCAGAGCCGGTGGCTTTATGTTGGAGTACCTAGGGGAGCGGTCCTTTGGGCAAACGGTAGACTTTCTGTTTGACAGAGGGCAACAACCCGTCTGTTTCGTCCCTAGGCCAGCAGATAAGATTGACGTGCGCATCGCGAAGTTTGATGAGCGGTATGTATGTCTAGTATGATTCCTTTCTCTCAATGTGTGGCCCGACCGCCGAGCGCAGGCAAGTCATACCCGCTTAACGAGCATTTGTTGGGGGCTAAGGCCTTTTTGGAAGCGCGTTACGCTGCCGACGCTGTCATAAGCAAACTGCTGGGGCTGGCAGGCCTTTGCCACGATGTGGCAAAGGCCTATCCCCATTGGCAGGCGTACATACAGGGTAAGAGGGCCAAGGGGCCGCATCACGCCGGTGCCGGGGCGTTTATGTTCTCTTACCTAGCCTATCTTCTGCTGCAGGCTATGGGTGTCTGGAACGAGTATCGGCGACACTGGCTATGGATTTGTCGTGACCTCGCCGACCATCATGGCCTGCTCAAAGAGCTCAATGGGGATTGGATAAGGGATTATCGGTGGTCACAGATTGATTTATGTGGATTTCGCGAGCTTGTGGTCCTGCATTACCCCGAGCTGGGAAACGTGGATATCTCGAACAGCGCCCTAAGCAATTGGATTCACAAAGTCCTAGAAATCTACGACGAAGTCCAAGGTTCCTTCGGCTTAGGATACCGCCAAGTCGACTATCAAGAACTCATGCAGAAGCTCCAAGGCTGGCGCGGCATGACAGCGTCCTTGATCGCGGCGGATCGGTTTGAGATTAGTCCGGTGGTAAACCCAGTCATCGACTCAAATACGCACAAGGCGCACCTTGATTTAGTGGACGCATATTGCGCGAGACAGCACACGTGTCTTTCCGCCGTGAGGCAGCAAGCTCAACAGCAGATCATGCGGCAGCTCGAGGCGCGGCCGACGAGTAGGTTCTACTCCTTAGAAATGCCTACCGGCTACGGCAAGACCGTGACGTCCCTGAAAGTTGCCAGTTGGTTAGGGCAGCATTACGGCTACACGAAAGTTATCTACGTTGCCCCGTATCTGTCGATATTGGAGCAGAACAGCAAGGTCATTGAGGATACTCTGCAGGTGCACCCGCTGGAGCATCATTCACTAGCGTTTAACGTTAAGTCAGAAAGCGAGGATGACGAGACTTCCCTTCCGCCTTATCACCTTGCGGTTGAAGCGTGGGCGCACTCGGTAGTATGCACAAGCTTCCCGCAGCTCTTTCGTGCTGTATTTCCCAGTCGGGCGCAGGAGACTTTGCGACGAACATATCTGGCCAAAAGTATTATCATCATCGACGAGCCGCAGATCGTGAGCGTAGAGTCGTGGAATGTATTCCTGATGGGCTTAGAGGCAATGGCGAAGGAGCTCGACCTCAGGATTATCTTCCTTTCTGCCACGATGCCACCGTTTGAGCATGGCCTGACGGCTACACCGGAGCGACTTTCTGTTGCGACAGCGCCTAGGAGCGCGCGTTACGAAATCGTCATGCGCCCTGATATGGACCAAGAAAGCCTTGCCGCATGTATGGTGAGCCAAGCACAGATGCATCAAGCGGCCATTCTCAACACCATAGCTGATGCCTACCTAGTCTATGAAGCTTTAGCGAAGCGGGGCGTTAAGGCGCATTTGTTACACGGGCTCATGGCTCCATTGCACAAGCGCGCTCTAATCCGGCACATAGAGCAAAGGTTGAAGAAAGACAATGGCGATGTCGTCACGGTGGTTTCAACCCAAGTGTTGGAGGCTGGCGTTGATCTTAGCTTCCGGCACGTGGCCCGTGCGCTCCCCGTCATGCCGGCCATCGTCCAAGCAGCGGGTCGCGTGAACCGTCACTTTAGCCAACGGCAGCCTGGGACATTAGCGGTGTTCAGATTCCTGCGTGACGGGAACAAAGACACACGTTCATACATTTACGGGAAACTGGCAATACAAGTGACGGATTGTTTCCTTGCACAGGGGACAAAGTGGACAGAGGCAGAGGCCATCGACCTCGTGAAGCGCTACTACCATGAGTTGTTTGCACGCAACTCCTATGAGGCCAACAAAAAGACCATCGTGTCGGCGTACGAAAACGACTGGGGGGCATTGGCCAAGACAGTCCCTTTTGCAGAAACCGACTTTTATCGGCTGCCGATTTTTGTCCCTTGGGACGCAACAGGTGATCTTAGAGCATGTCTGCCGGAAAGGTTCTGCCTACTGCGAGAGAGGCTAGGGTTGCGCTCATCTGCCGAAGTTTACGATGCCTACGAAAACAGGCAACACCTCAATGCAATGACGTTTGACGAACGCAAGCAGTTCATGATGCTCTTTAACCACTATGTAGTTAACGTTCCTGCCAAACTAGCGTTGTGTCTTGTAGGCCAAGCTGTATATATGCAACAACGGGTACCCATGCTGGCCAACCGCCATGACTATGATGATGAGAATGGCCTAGCGGAAGCCTATGTGAAGGGATATGACAATATCATCTGACGGCAGGTGTGGCGCATGGCCAGAGGGATTCTGCCAGACGAGGATAACCCCAGTCTGGAACCGGGCCAAAGGACTCCTGTCGCTTGTGGAGGCTCTGGAGCGTTACGAAGCTGCCGTTGCGTCCTGCGCCAGCATTCCCGAGTTAATGGGGATTGAGGGGAACGCCCGTGACATGTATTATGCGGCGTTCGACACTATAATCGATGTGGACGGTTTCATGTTCGAGAAGCGTACCCGTCGGCCCCCTGAGAATAGACTCAATTGTCTGATCAGCTTCGGCAACTCAATGATGTATGCGCTAGCGCTAAGTGAAATCTACAAGACACACCTCGACCCTCGCATTGGCTTCCTTCACGCGGCGAGTTCAAGGCGTTTTTCCCTAAACCTTGATGTCGCAGAGATATTCAAGCCCATTATAGTCGACCGCCTAATCTTCAGCCTGATTCACAAAGGAATGATCAAGACTAGTGACTTTTTGCCGGAGCTCAACGGCATAGTCATGAAAGACAAGGCGCGTAAAGCCTTTGTCGAAGCCTTGGACGAAAAGCTTAAGACAACTATTATGCATCGCGAGCTAAAGAGGAACGTGTCATACCGCAGACTGATCCGGCTTGAGCTCTACAAGATTCAAAAGCATTTGATGGGCGAAAAGCAGTACATCCCATTTGTGGCGAGGTGGTAGCGGTATTTGTGATTTTGGTTTATGATGTCAATGTAAAGCGAGTGGCGAAGGTCTTAAAGCGCTCCCGTAAGTACTTAAACTGGGTTCAGAACTCGGTTCTAGACGGGGAAATAAGCGACGTGAATTACGAGAAGTTAAAAATGGAGCATCTTCTACACCTTCCGCACAACTAGGTATTCAAGCAGAGAATCCATCGGCGTAAAGAAGGGCGGTGAGGGCGTAATCATCTAGCTGGCTTTGTCGTCGATCGGCAGTAGCGTAAAGAATGCCTAGGTGCGACGACAACAAGCAGCCTCGATAAACGCTGCTCAGACAAACACATGTCGCAATTGTCCTTCCGCAGAGCCTCAAGACAACGGCGGCCCACGTGAGGCGCACATGCTTGCAGAACCAACGTCTTTACAGGCCGCCAGTCTACCTATAAGGGATTGAAACATGCCTAGAGCTTCCCGCGCCCGCTCCGGCGGGCGGCCGCCAGTCTACCTATAAGGGATTGAAACCCTCGCGGCTCCTATGAGCATATCGCATACGGCGATGCCGCCAGTCTACCTATAAGGGATTGAAACATACTAGGCGCAAGCCATATCGGTGCCCGCTGCCGGGCCGCCAGTCTACCTATAAGGGATTGAAACGACAAGTACTGGGCGCAGGCTTCGGCTGATTTGTCCCAGCCGCCAGTCTACCTATAAGGGATTGAAACCCCTAAGTGCGCACATGCGATGCATCCCGTTTTTTTGCCGCCAGTCTACCTATAAGGGATTGAAACTCCCTCCCGCCGCGAGCCTGCCGCAGCCGTGACCGGCCGCCAGTCTACCTATAAGGGATTGAAACCCCACTCGCTTCGCCTCCAGAACGCGTTTTGATATCCGCCGCCAGTCTACCTATAAGGGATTGAAACCCGTGCTGCACCATCCGCATCGACTCAGCTATATCGCCGCCAGTCTACCTATAAGGGATTGAAACTTTACGGAGAACATCAGCCGTGACAGCATCTCCTTAAGCCGCCAGTCTACCTATAAGGGATTGAAACCCGGAGTAACCACCACATCCTCATAGCGACCTTGCGCCGCCAGTCTACCTATAAGGGATTGAAACTCGTATGGGATGCAGATATACGTCACTGGGTAGAGCGCCGCCAGTCTACCTATAAGGGATTGAAACGAGATTCGCCGCTGGAGCCACGTCGGCAGGCAGGCGGCCGCCAGTCTACCTATAAGGGATTGAAACTGTGATCGATGTGGAGGACAACATTGGGAGCCTTCGCCGCCAGTCTACCTATAAGGGATTGAAACTATTTCGACCGTAGAAAACCTGATTGCCGCCCAGCGGCCGCCAGTCTACCTATAAGGGATTGAAACCCACTCCACCCAGCGGCGCGTGCCTGCGTCCCACTGCCGCCAGTCTACCTATAAGGGATTGAAACTGTCCTCACACCATTTGCGGGCATAGGCGGCGGCGGCCGCCAGTCTGCCTATAAGGGATTGAAACGCGGCTACGGAGCCGACTATAAGCGCGTGCGGCGGGGCCGCCAGTCTACCTATAAGGGATTGAAACTTGACCTCGATGCCTATTTGCGAAGACTCACAGAGGCCGCCAGTCTACCTATAAGGGATTGAAACACCGTCAAACAGGCTGCTCAGCTAATCGACGTAGGGCCACACCAGTCTTACGATCCAGCTCCCGCCAGCGTCGGCGCCGTGGATTAGAACAGGGGATAGGGAGCCAGTGAGCTTACCTACACGGCAGCAAAACAAAGGGCGGTCTGAAGGTGAGTTGCCAAAAAGGATTCTCCCTCCTCGCGTCGAACTCCCCACACAGCACTTATGTGTGCCAAATACGAGGAGGTGGCGTTGTGTTTGCTAGGTTAGAGGAGTTTATTCTGGAGAAGCTGTCCGAAACGAAGCTGCCGTCGCTGACAGCTGCCGTCGTCAAGCGTGAGGAAGTGGTGTGGGCGAGGGCGTTTGGCTTTAAAGATGTGGCGCGCGGGCTTCCGGCCACGACGAAGACGCTGTATGGCATCGGCTCGGTGACTAAGTCTTTTACTGCGCTAGCCATTATGCAGCTAGCCGAGCAGGGGAAGCTCCGCCTTGACGACCCGGTCGACCTGCACGTGCCGTTTCCGGTGAGGCCGCAGGGTGAGCGCGTGACCATCTTGCACCTGCTCACCCATTCGTCCGGCATACCGGCGTTAGCTTATGCCGAGGCGGTAATCCGAGGACGCACGGGCGCGCAGGATAATTGGCTGCCGATTGCGAGCTACAGCGACCTCGTGACTTTTATGCAGGACGCTAACGACTGGACTCTGTTTAAGCCCGGCGAACGCTGGTTTTACCTGAACGAGGGCTATGCCGCGCTTGGCGCGGTGATTGAGAAGTGCGCGGGCGTCCCTTACGAGGACTACGTGCGCACACATATTTTGCTGCCCCTTGGTATGGACAGAAGCTTTTTTGGCAAAGCCGCGGTAGAGAAGGACAGCGACGTCGCCGTGCCTTACGTCATCACCCGCACCGGCGAACAGATGCCCTCGTCTTATGCTTACGGCGGCTTGACGGCCGACGGCGCGCTGATAAGCAATATCCACGACTTAGCCCGCTATGCCGCGATGTATTTGGGCGGGGGCAAGTTTGGGCAGACGCGCGTCCTAGGCGAAGATGGCATCACTGCCATGCAGGAGCCGCGCATTGCGCTTCCCTATCAAGGGAACTTCGGCCCGCGCTACTACGCTTTGGGCTTGTTTAATACACCGGCCTTTTTGGGCCGCACTCTGATTGACCACGGCGGCTCGGTGCTCGTGGCGACTGCCTTTATGGGTTTTGTGCCCGAGGAAGGGCTGGGGGTAGTCCTACTCGCTAACGGCAGCGGCTATCCGCTGTCGCAGATAGGGCAATACGCCTTGTGCCTGCTGCTTGGGCAAGAGCCAGCAGAGCTCCCCTTTATCGCGCTAGAGCGCGAACTAACCGAGCTAACAGGTGTATACGAGACTTACAAGGGCACGATGCGCGTGCAGATCAAGAAGGCGGGCAGTCTCCTGATGCTTGAGAACAAGGACAAATACAACGACACTACCGCGCCATTGCTTGTGGAGGATTTATCGGGCGCGCACAAGCGGTTCTACACGCTTAACGCTGGCGTGAGAGTGCCGATTGAGTTTGCGGTAAGCGACAAAGGCATCGAGCTGATTTACGAACGGTATCTTCTGCGCCGTGTAGGCAAGTTAGGCTAAGAGCAACTCCCCGGCACAATAAAACTCCCCCTACGCACAGGTAGGGGGAGTTCTTGTCTAAAGTAGCTAGTTAATAGCCTAATAGTGCCCTAGCAGCCCCTTGCGCTTAGCGATACGCGCGCTCCACTCAAAGACAGCAAGACCTACCGCTAAGTATGAGACGCCTGTGACGACCACTACGGCAACGGATGAAGCCGGCAGTTCCCACAGGCGAGTGCCGTGAATCATCACTTGGCGAAGCAAATGCCCGCCCATGGTCAACGGCAGAAACTGTGCCCACGGGAAGCGGTCTAAGGGCAGGGCGAGGAAAGCCACAAAGACAAACTGGAAAATTTGAAAGAAGGCCTGGATGCGCTTAAAGATAAGGGCTAGGCCGCCCATAGCAAAGCCAATGCCGTAGACCCCAAGCAGCGACAGTATCATCAGCGGCAGTACGCTAATGAGGTCTACGCTTAGGTACTTGCCCGTGCTTAGCATCATCACAACTAAGAGCACGCCCGAGATAACAAAGCTTAGAACAAGCCCCGAGATGAGGTTAAAAGCATTTAGCCAGTTAAAGCCGATAGGGGAGACGTACAGCTGTTCTAGCGTGCCTACCTGTGCCTCCTGGTTTAGATCCCAGGCGAGGTCGCTGTAAGCACTAAGGGAAAGCATCCACAAGAGGTAGCCGACAATTAAGCCCTCTAAGGTATTGCCACTAGCTAGGGCCGCTCCGCCAATGCCGCGCACTCCCAAAAACAAGAGCATGAATACTATGTAGAACGTAACAAGCATCGAGATAGTGTTAAACACATAGCGCCGCATATTGATCAGGTTGCGGGTAATCATGGCCCGCATGGCGATTAAATACCGTTGCACCGCTCTCTCTCCTTCCGCACCAGGTTGACAAAGACTTTTTCTAGGTCGGGCGCCTCTTGGTTAATGGTCTCAAGCTCGGCCCCGTGTTCGCGCAAGAGGTCGATTAAGGCGTACAGGTCGCTCGCTTGCGGCAAGTTAGCCGTAAGCAGGAGCTGCCTCTCGTTAGTGCTGTAAGTCAACTGCGGGAAGATGTGGGTTAGCGCAGCAAGCAGCTCCTTGTGTTCGGCCCCCGCCACGACAAGCTTGAATGTGCGGCTTTCGAAGAGAGCTAACAGGTCGACGATTCTTTCGTCGGCGATCACTCTGCCTCCGGATACAATAATGGCGCGCAGGCAAATATCCTGAATTACGTCCATATCGTGACTGCTCACCACAACGGTGCGCTGCTCATTTTGTACCAGGTCTTTTAGTGCATCGCGTAGTTCATAGGAAGTTTCTACGTCGAGTCCAAGGGTGGGTTCATCCAAAAAGACAAGCGAGGTCTGCTTGGCCAGTGCGCAACAAATCGCCACCTTCTGCTTCATCCCTTGCGACAAATGGCGCACCTCGCTGTCGCGCTTCTCCTTGAGACTAAAGGTGGTCAAGAGGTGTTCGAAGTAGCTCTTGCCCGCGGCTACAGATATGCCGTGAATACCCGCAAAGAAGCAGATGTTCTCCCACACACTTAGGCGCCAATAGATGTTGCGGCTGCCCTCAAGTACCGCTGCTGTGTGCGTGAGGAGTTGCCGCAGCTCCCGCGAAGGGCTATAGCCTTTAACGCTAATGGTACCACTGTCTGGCTCGACGATGCCAAGCACAGATTTAATGATGGTAGTCTTGCCCGCGCCGTTTGGGCCCAGCAACCCCACCATTTCCCCCGGTAGCACTGTGAAAGACACGTCGTCCACGGCCACCACCTTCTGCTTCTTGCCGGCGAAAGTCTTCCTGAGGTTATGAATTTCTAGCATGCTCATGTATGTGTATCAACCCCTTTATATTAATAATGCCTGCCTTGATTTTAGCAAGGGCAAGTAGATGTTGTCAATGGTCTGATCAAAAAAAGGCTCCCCGATACTGCGGGGAGCCCTCTGTTCGTTGTCGCTACTAGGTTTAGCGTCCGCGTGCCTTGCCCTTGCCGGGGAAATCGGGTTTGCCGCTATCGTCGTCGTCGCTGTCGTCGTCCTCGTCATCCTTATCTTCGTCAGCCCGATCTTTGTCCTTGTTCCTCCCTAGAGCGCGGCCGCGCGTGCCCGGGGGGCCCTTTTCCACCAAATCGTCTAGACTGCGCAGGGTGGGGTCGGCGGTGATGGCCAGTTCAAGCTTCGCCAGCGCTTCGGTGTCGGACAGCCCTTCTTCTTTTAGGTCTGCGAGCACGGCGACAATGGTGCTGTGTTCGCGGAGCGTAGGGTCAGCGGTAATGGCCCGAGCAATAGCGGTCAGTGCGGTCTCAGGCGCAAACCCGGCCTCGATTAGATCCAAGAAATCATAAACGATCGTTGTAACTTCGCGCAGAGCCGGGTCTGCCTTAATGGCCTTTTGCAGCACCTGCAGCGCCGTTGCCTCGCTAATGCCTTCCTCCCGCATGTCGAGCAGGCTCTCAGCTATGTCGCGAATCTCTTTGCGAAAATTCTTGGCGGTAATGCCCTCGCCGGTCAGTTGGCCAAACAGTGCCACCAGAGTTTCATTGGATATGCCGCCGGCGATCAGTTCTGCGTAAACTGAGGGCAATACGCCAAGTCTCTTTGCTGCCTCGCTTAGCGGTGCCGATACAATCGCCGTGGCTACCGGTACCGCCGTCGCAGCCTCTCTGATGTGGACGTCTATCACTGCCTGTGCCTTTTTCACCAGCGGAGCCAGTTGTTCCGGGGTAGTGCCTGTCGCCGCATGGGCAGTCAGCAGTACACGCCTCTCAGGAGTAAGGAGCCCTGCCGCTTCGATTTTGGCGGTGATTTGCCTGAGGGCCGCCTCAAGCGGCATATGGCGGAAATCGGTGTCGGCAAAAAGCTCTTGCGCTTTGCCTTCCCCTAGTTCGACGGCCAAAACGCGGTTCCTCGAGTCAACCGTAAGCGTCAGGTTCGGATTAACTTCCAGCGTGATATGTGCGAACGCAGGGCGAGCACGGAAGGTCCAGAGTAAACTAGTGGCCAAAAGAGCGATTACCAATAAGGGAACAAGGAATTTCCGGTTTCCTGATAACATTGCCTTCACCTCTTACAATTTTTCCGAGACCGGCGTCTCTTACTCTCATAAGGGGTCTAGCAGCGAAAGGTTGCATTCCCGCCCAAAATTAATTTCCCGCGTCTTCGTCTTCGTCCTCGCCCTCATCCTTATCCCGGCCGTCCTCATCGGGTTGCGGCGGATCATCCTCGCGCTCATCTTCACGTTGATCTTCGCGCTTATCCTCACGCTCGCGTTGACTTTGACCTTGACCTTGACCCCGGCCTTCGGATTTGTCCCGCTTATCATCTTTGTCGTCATCTTCGTCGTCTTCTGCGTCGTCTCGCTCATCTAGCCGATCCTTGCCCTCTCGCAGCTCCTGCACGGCGTCCTTTAGCGCTTGCCCTTCCTCTATTCGCTCCACGGCCTTCTCAATGCGCTTAGTCAAGCGTTCCATGTTCTGTTCTTGCGCAAGCAAGGTCTCAATAAGCTGCACAGCTTCACCTTCCGGCAAGCCTAGCTCCAGCAGTTCCGCGACTAGTTCCGCCAGTTCGCGCAGGCGGTTCCCGGGTAGTTTCCCTGTCGCCTGTAGCCTTGCACCTGCCGCCACCAGCTCCTTCATCCCGGCTGCCGACACACCTGCCCGTGCCACGCGAAGGTACTGCGACGGTCTAAGCGCGGCCTGCTTGGCTATTTCGTAGCGCTCGCGGTCAACTACCAGCCCCTGTGCTGCCGCCGACTGCGTAAGTAAGTGCTGTGTCGCTGTGTTGACGGCCGTCTGCGCCATGGTCAAGAGCTTTTCTATTTCCTCTGCCCGCGCCTCGCCGACAGGAGACGCCACCAGCCACACCCGACTTGTTGCGTCAAGTAGAGCCGCGCCATGCAAGCGCCCCAGTACCTGTGTTACGACCTCCGCAGTGGTTTGCCTGCGCAGATTAATGTTGCCCAAGGCCAGTGCCGCAGCGTCGTCTAGGGGTTCCAGGCCGATGACTTGCCCGCGCACATTTAGCGTCAGGCGTACGCCGGGGTTAACCTCAATCTCTAGGTAGGCAAAAGCAGGCAAGGGAGCAGGTAGCATTTGCCAAGCCAGCACCACAAGCAATGCCGCCGCAACAAGCGCATAGCGCCACCACGGGTGCCCTACAACACTAGCGGGCCTAGCGGGACGGACGGGTTGCGCGCGCTGCGCCGCCTCCGCCAGCAGCTTCTCCTTAAGCGCTGCCTTAAAGCGAGGGGTATCGGCATGCGGCAAGGACACGGCCTCTAGGGCTGAAACAAACGCTTGGTCATCGCGCGTGTTAGTCTCCATGCAATCCCCTCCCTTTCTCTACATAAGTCGACGTCTCGCTAAAGGTTGCACCTTGTCTTGCCTGTGTGAGAGTTTGCCTCAGTTTTTCTATCCCGCGGTGCAGGAGCGACTTTACAGTACCTACTGGCTTGCCTAGGATTACGCCGATTTCGGTTACCTGCTTGCCGGCGAAAAAGCGCAACGCGACCACGTCTTGGTATCGCTCCGGTAGGTCGTTCACGGCCTTCCGCACGGCGTGATACTCAAGGTAGCGGTCTATCTCTTCCTGACAGGCGAGAGCCTCGCGTTCAACATCGCTGTCCGCTACCGGCTCAAACCCCTCCTCACGCAGTGCTTCCAGTGAGACAGTCTTAGCGCGCCCGCGGCGGAAGTGGCCGGCGAGCTCATTGATAGCGATGCGGTAGAGCCAAGCCGAGAAGGGTACGCCCTGCCACTTAAACTTGCCTAAGCTACGCAGCGCAATAAAGAACGTCTCGCTGACAATGTCCTGCGCGGTCTGCACGTGTCCGGTGCGGCGCAGTACATAGTTATAGACAGAATCGTAGTGCCGCTCGTAAAGCAGGCCAAAAGCCTCCGGGTCTCGTTTGGCCCGTTCCACTAGCTGACGTTCCTGTTCTAGGCCGCGCTCATCGAGATCCACTCATTTCACCTGCCTCTTTTCCGTAACCATTAAATACGGTGTCGCATGAAACAATCCTGCTTGTGGCTTGTCACTTGTCGCTTGGGGCGGGGGCCGCCAGCCGCCGGCCGCCAGCCGACAGCTTTGAGCAGTGAGCTGTGAGCGGGGTAATCGTGAATCGTGAATCGTGAATCATGAACTGGGTGGGAGTGCTATCAGCGTTGAGGGGAGGGGTGGAAAGGTGGAAAGGTCAAAGGGGAACGGTTCTTCGCTGTAAGCTGTACGCTGTAAGCCGTACGCCTTAAGCTACGAAGCACGAAGCACGAAGCACGTCGCACGGCCTACGTCGCACGTCGCGCGCTCCCTTGCCCCCCTACCCCCGACCCGTTATACTAATGGTACAGGAGGTCTGGCCATGTATAAGCTACTCTTAGTCGACGACGAAGCTAGCTTTCTTAAGGGGCTCACCCTCAGTTTGGAGCACGAGGGGTATGAAGTGCATGCCGCCTACGACGGCAACGAAGCGCTCGCCGCCTTTAGTCGCCTTGCCCCAGACCTAGTAATACTTGATGTCATGCTGCCCGGTCTAGACGGGTTCGCTGTCTGCGAAGCCATCAGGCGAAAGGCCACCGTCCCAATATTGATGCTTACGGCGCGCAGCGAAGACGTCGACAAGATTTTGGGCTTAGAAAAAGGTGCCGACGATTACCTGACGAAGCCCTTTAACACGCGCGAGTTAGTAGCGCGTGTGCGCGCATTGCTGCGCCGCAAAGATTGGAGCGGCAGCTCTGGCGAGGAAACGCGCCTCAGCGTGGGGGACTTAGTCATAGATACGGGTAAGCGCAAGGTGTCCGTCAAAGGGCGACCGGTCGACTTAACCAATAAAGAATACGATATTTTGCTTACGCTGGCTACTAACCGCGGCAAAACGTTTTCGCGCGAGAACCTGCTGCAGCTCGTGTGGGGATACAGCCACTTAGGTGATTTGCGCAACGTCGACGTGCACATAGGGCGCCTGCGCGCCAAAATAGAAGAAGACCCAGCCTGCCCCAAGTATGTGCTAACGCGATGGGGCGCCGGGTACTATTTACGAGAAAACGACCATGCGAATTAGCCTCAGGCTCCGGCTGCCGCTTACTTACTTGCTCGTCATCGCCATGGCTGTAGGGGGACTAGGGCTCATCATACAGCAGTTTTTGCGCGAGCATTTTCTTAGTGAGCGGCGCGCCGCCCTGCTGATACAGAGCAGCATTATCGCCAACAGCGCGCGGGAAGCCATGCTCGATAATAAGCTTGACCTAGCGCGCATGACCCGCACTTTCGCCGAGCAGCTACGCGCTCGAGTCATCATTTTGGACATGTCGGGGGTGGTGCTAGCAGATGCATTTGGCGAGCTCACCGGACGTTCCCATGCCCACCCGGCTTTGCCACGCAGCCTAATGGGCAAGACGGAAGTGATGGTGCAACGCACAAAGACGGGTGATGCTACGCTCTATGTTCTTGCACCGATTTTTCGCGACCACCGTGTCGACGCAGCAGGCGTCCCTACCGAGCTCGTGGGGCGAGAGCAAATAGGGGTTGCGTTTGTCGCTAGCGACCTCGACCAAGTTTATGCCTCGCTTAACTTACTGGAACGGCGGCTTGTGGTCGGGAGTGCGGCTGTAGCCATAATTGCAGCGATCATGGGGCTCGCGTTAGCGTCTAGCATAATATCTCCTCTAGTGCATTTGACGCAAGTCGTAGGTCGGGTGTGTGCGGGGGAAGAGAAGGTTAAAGTTGCCGTAAGCGGCGATCAAGAGATCTACGAGCTTGGCGTAGCATTTAACCATATGAGCGAGCGAGTGCATGCGCTAGAAGCAGCCCGCATGCGCTTTATTTCCGATGCCTCGCACGAAATGCGCGCTCCCCTAGCAGCCATGAAGGCGCTTGTCGACCCGCTGGTGACCGACCCAAGTATAAACCCCGATACCCGACAAGAACTGCTGCTTGACCTCGTGCGGGAAATAGACAGACTCAGCACTCTCGTGGCAGACCTGCTCCAGCTAGCCCGCCTCGACAGCCGAGCGGCGCTAGTGCGCGAACGCTGCGACTTAGCCCACCTAACCCGGCGGGTGGTAGCGAGCCTTTCGGCTCTTGCTAGAACGCGGCGAGTCAGTGTGACGACGAGTATCCCGCGGGAGGCTCCCTGCATTGGAGATGAAGCCGCGTTGCATCGGGCGATCTTTAACATAGTAGATAATGCCATTAAGTTTGCCGACAACGCCGTACATATTGCCTTAAGCACAACTCCCGAGGCAATCTCCCTCTCTGTTGTTGACGACGGCCCGGGGATTCCGCTCGAAGCAAAACCGCGGATTTTTGAGCGCTTCTATCGTGTCGACGCGTCGCGCGCACGCGCTACAGGCGGCAGCGGGCTGGGGCTAGCGATTGCTTACGAGGTAGTGCAAGCCCATGATGGCAACATACGTGTGGAGACTGTGCAGGGACATGGTGCCACCTTTATATTCACTCTGCCCGTGCCGGCCGCGGTGGAGTCTGGCTAAGCGTCCTAGCCCTCTTCTGCTCTAGCGTCTCTAGCCAGTACACCGCTCCAAAGGCGAGGCCGCCTAGGATGCGCAGAGCGGCAGCAACCAAAAAGGCAACTTTGTAGCCGAACAGATTGAGCATAGCGACGCCAGCAAGCGGTGCAGCTATGGCACC
>Ga0208243_1000443_pt1 | contig 23639 bp, 25 predicted proteins | sample Subbio2Aug_QV12A_FD_184826 | JGI IMG/M metagenome (GOLD analysis project Ga0208243, IMG submission 184826) | Serpentinite rock and fluid subsurface biosphere microbial communities from McLaughlin Reserve, California, USA - CR12Aug_QV12A (SPAdes) | ecosystem: Environmental > Terrestrial > Deep... | reverse complement strand
CCGGCTCGCCTACGGCAAGGAGCCCGGTCTTTTGGCCGCCTCAGCCTACCACGCGGCGCGCAGGTTGGATGTCGCGATCAGACCGCTTGACGGAGCGGGGCCGCGGGATGTGCTTCTGGAAGCCTGGCAAGCATCCGAGGTCGGCTTGCAAAGATGAGCCTATGGTCTCTCGCGCGGCGCGCACCGGGTGGGGATCTCACGCCGCCGGATAGCTGGTGAAGACCGTACTGCTTCCGTCCAGACCGACCATAACGACATCATAAGCCTGACGCTCTGTCTCTGGTCCCATTCCCGGTGAGCCGAATGGCATGCCCGGAACGGAAAGTCCCACTGCCAAGGGGCGTTCGGCCATCAACCTGCGGATATCCGCTGCTGGAACGTGCCCTTCGATGGTGTAGTCGCCGATGGTCGCCGTGTGGCAGGACGACAGGTTCTCCGGGATACCGCGCTCCCGCTTATAGGTCGCGAGGTCTTCGACACTGCGCTCTTCAAAGCTGACGTTGAAGCCGCTTTCGCGTAGGTGGCCGATCCAGGCGTTACAACACGGACAGCCAGGGTCCTTCACCACATGGATCCGTTCGTCCCCTTCGGCCAGCAAAGGCACAGTGCTCATGGCAAGGATGGCCGGTCCGGCAAGAAGAAGAGTACGGCGCGCAAGGATCATCAAAAGCCCCATTTTATGTGTCACCGCAAAATACTGCCAAAGGCCGGGCGTGGCGAGCGCAGTATGGCTCCCAATAGGCCTGATCACCAAGAAACTACCGAAGACGCGCGTCCCCGGCCTGCACCAGAAGGACGCCGTGATTCTCATCTGCGTCATCGTCCGTAATCCGACGGGTCTGAACGCCCGGCAGATCTGCGAAACCTTCCATCATCCGTTTCGGGAACCAGGTCATTCGCAGGCTTTCGAAGCCGGGAACGCCTTCCAGTACGCGCGATATTGCAATTGTGCAGTTCGCCTTGGGCACCGCGCCGTACGCTTTGGCACGCGCCATGATCAGGTCCGCAACTTCTGGTGAAACCATGATTGTCTGCTCGACAACGTCGTAAGTTTCGCGAGCATGGTAGTCGATGTAGAAGTCGACCATCTTCGGCGTGATCCCGAAATGGACGTCGTTGCGCTCTGGAAGCTTCGGATGTCGCCAGGTTCCCGCCGGGTCAAAGAGAACACGCTCTGAGCCATTGATCAAAAGCCCGGCGTGCGCACCGGCGCCGCTGCGGGTCGACAGGACGGTATAGAGCGTGACCGAGGTCGGGCCGACATGTTCATAGCGCGCGTCGGCCACGGCTTCATCCGGCGCCCAGATCGGTTCGGCGCCGCAGGCGGACAGCAACAGAGTTGCGAAAAGGGCGAAGACCAATCGTTTCATGGTGTGTACCGTCAGATCATTGAAGTTTTCGCGACCCGCGTTCGGTTGCCAGTAAACTCTGCGCTATCAAGTCAAGACGAGGGAAAACGCGGCAATTCTGCTGCAGTCGATGTCATCGCCATATTGCCCAGACACCAAACTGTCAGATGACGGCACCAGACCACACTGATACACATGACGTCATGACCCGCTCGTTGTTTCCTATGCGTGCACTGATCCTCGCCGCCTATCTTCTGGCGGCGATCCTGCCAATGCTTGCCTTCTCCGAAGGTCGGCAACAGTCTCAGGCCGACCATGAGCAGATGATGGCGATGGCTGGCCATGGCGCGCATATGTCATCCGCAGGCAGCCCGATTGACGATGCACAACGGCTGCTTTGCCAGCAACATTGTCTTTTTGCGGCTGCGGCTCTTCCCGCCCCAAGCCCGGGCGTCGTCGCCATCGCGCGTTCGGTTGAAATCAACCTGAACAATGACCTGCTGGCTGCATCGCTTGCGCTCCCGCCACCTGGCCCACCTCCGAAACGCACACTGATCTGACCCTATAGCTCCGGTTCGCCGGGGCCTTCAGTCTTTTCACATTGCGATACAGGAGAATTCGCATGATCGCTCTCTCTCGCCGCGGCTTTCTGGGCGCTTCTGCGGCTGCTGCCGCCTCACTTATTCTGCCTGCTCGTGCTAGAGCACAATCAGCCCGCATGTCGCTGACGGCGACGACCCGGACGCTCGATATCCGGGGCAGGGCCGCCACCGTCTGGGGGCTGATGGACGGCAACGGCCGGTCTGGATTGGTCCTCGACCCGGGTCAGGCATTCGCCGTCGATCTGACGAATACCCTGACCGAGCCGACCATCATCCACTGGCACGGACAGATCCCGCCAAACGCTCAAGACGGCGTGCCGGACATGCCCATGGCCACGCTGCAACCCGGCGAAAGCCGCGCCTATGACTTTGCCGCGCGCCCGGGCACGCACTGGATGCATGCCCATATCCCCGCGCATGAGATGCTGCTGCTGGCCGCCCCCCTGGTCGTGCGGCGGCCCGAGGATGTTGCGGCCGATCGGCAGGACGTGACGCTGTTCCTGCACGACTTTTCGTTCAAGCCGCCTGCGGAGGTGCTGGCAGAGATTACCGGCGGCGCGTCCATGGCCGGGATGGACCACAGCCAGATGGGTCAGGACGGCATGGCCGGCATGGACATGGGCGCAATGGGTCAGGGGGACATGATGGCCATGCCGGGCATGGACGGCATGGCGATGGACCTGAACGACTACAACTTTGACGCCTACCTTGCCAATGACCGGACGCTGGACGACCCCGAAGTCGTGCAGGTGGACAAGGGCAGCAAGGTCCTTGTTCGGGTGATCAACGCGGCCGCCGCGACGGTGTTCTGGATCGACACCGGCGCACTGACCGGGCGGCTGGTTGCTGTGGACGGAGAGCCGGTGCAGCCCCTTCCTGGCAACCGTTTCGGAATCGCGATGGGCCAACGGCTTGACATCGAGCTTAATGTTCCAGCCGAAGGCGGGGCCTTCCCGGTCCTCGCCCTGCGCGAGGGTGCAAGAGAACGGACGGGTCTCGTCCTTGCCACCCCGGGGGCCACGGTGACGAAGGTCGCCAACATGTCCGACGCCGACCATCCTGCCTTCAGCGCCGATCTGACGCAGGAAGCGGCCCTGCGCGCCGTCACCCCGCTGCCGGAGCGCGCGGCATCGTCGCAGCCGATGTTGATGCTGGGCGGCTCGATGATGCCCTACGTATGGACCATCAACGGGCAGACCTGGGGCAAACATTCCCCGGTGACCGCGAAAACCGGCGAGCGTGTCGAGATCATGTTCCACAACATGTCAATGATGGCACATCCCATGCACCTGCATGGCCACGCTTTCCAGGTGGTCGGCGTGGGCCAGAACCGGATCGCGGGTGCTGTTCGTGACACCGTTCATGTGCCGCCGATGGGGATGGTGACGGTCGCGGTGGATGCGGGTGAAGCGGCGCGGTGGATGCTGCATTGCCATCACATGCCGCATCTCTCGACAGGCATGATGACTGAGTTCGCGGTTTCGGCCTGACGACGATCCGGACCCGCAGATTGCCTGCGGGTCCGGCCTTCCGCGATGGGAAAACCAATGCCTGTTCAGATGGGTCGTCGACCTCTCCTTGCCGGTCTTGCAGCGAGCTTCATTGCGGGGCCCGCCCAAGCGCGACCGCCTTTCCGGCTGCGAAAGGACCCGCAGCCTCTGCTTTCCCCGCCTATCCAGGATGAAGCAGGAACCACCAGGGTTCTTGGGGACTTTGCCGGGCGTGTGATCCTTCTGAACATCTGGGCGACTTGGTGCCCGCCCTGCCGGGAAGAGATGCCGGCACTCGAACGTTTGGAAGGGCTGCTTGGAGGCCCGGATTTTGCCGTGCTACCCCTTTGCATCGACGAGGGCGGGATCGAAAGGGGCCGAGGTTTCTATGATGAGATCGGGCTTGTAAACCTGCCGCTCTACTGGGCGGAACCGTTGCGGGTTCAACTGGCTTTGGCCTTCATCGGACTGCCGACGACGCTTCTGATCGACCGCGAGACGCGTGAAATCGGGCGGCTTCAGGGCCCCTTCGACTGGGGAAGCGACGAGGCTGTCCGTCAGATATCGGATCTGCTTTGATCGGTCGCCATTCCCTTGATTAAATCCCTGCCTAGCACGTTGAGTTCGGAAATGGACAGATCAGGCTGCCTGATAGCTGGTGAAGATTTCGAGACTTCCATCCCGGCGAACCAGCAGAACGTCATAGGCGTCTCGACTGTCTTCTGATCCCATGCCGGGGGAGCCGTAGGGCATGCCGGGTACTGCGAGGCCGACTGCGTCAGGACGCTCGTCGAGCAGCCTGCGGATATCTGCAGCCGGGACATGGCCTTCGAGCGCATAGCCGTCAACGGTTCCTGTGTGGCAGGAAAAGGCCTTTGCCGGAATGCCCTGATCCATCTTGAAGCGGATCAGCAAGGTTCCCATCGACACCTCATCCGTTACTGTGAACCCTTTTTCGCGCAAGTAATCCACCCATGCCTCGCAGCACTCGCAACCGCGCCCTTTGACGACATGGATCGGTGGTTCTTCCTCTGCCCTGGCGGCAGGGGCCAGGGCGAAGGCTGCTGATGCAAGCATGAGTTCACGGCGACCGATAAAATACCTTTTCATCCACGTTCCCCGTCGGTTGTTGGCATGAAGCCGGTTTCGCTGCGCCAAGTGGCAAGTGCATCAAGGTCAGCAGCAGTAGCAATCTCTTGCTCCGGCAGGGCGTCCTGGTCTTTCGGGTCGACCGGTCGGCCATCGACACGCACTTCGTAATGGAGGTTCGGGCCGCTCACGAGCCCTGTCGCGCCGACCGCGCCAATCTCGTCGCCCGCCTTGACCCGCGTTCCGACGCGAACGTCTTCAGCAATCTCAGAGAGATGCGCATATCGCGTGACGACCCCACCGCCGTGGTCGATGTCGATCGTGATGCCATAACCGCGGATCGAGCCCGCAAAGATCACCCGACCGGCACCAGTCGCCGAAACCTCGGTCCCCACGGGGGCCGCGTAATCGATCCCGGTATGCATTCGAACTCCGCCCAGCACGGGATGGTTCCGGCGGCCAAAGACGGACGACAGGCGGGCACCAAGGATGGGGGCCGCGGAACGCTGCACGGCTTCGCCATCTTCAAAGACGATGACCGGACCAGCGGCTTCGGTCGCAACAAGTTCGAGGACGCGATCAGTAAGCTCCAGCCGTGCGTAACTCAGGCGCGGCTCTCCCGCGATGCTGCCATCGGGAAGCTGATCTTCTTGCCAGACCAGCGCGAAAGTCTCTCCACCTTTGAGGTCGCGCCTGAAATCGACCTGGCCCGCAAGAAGTGCTGTCAGGTCAACCGCAAAGCGTTCCGGTGCATTCCGGGCCGTCAAAGCGTCGTAAAGGGTTCCGTCTAAGGTTAAGGTCTCACCCCGGTCCGTCACATGAACCGGTGGGTCAAGCCGTTGTGCTGCGATCGGCCCGTCGAAGGTGAGGGCAATTTCTACTCCATCTTCCACGAACAGTGAAAGGCGTGTCAGCGATGCCGGATCCCCGGACGCTGCCGTCCATTTGATCCGGTGACCAGGTCGCAGGTCGGTCAGGTCATAGACCCCAGAAAGTGCCAGTGCGGCTTCTGCCCGGATCGTCGCGGGGATTCCTGCGTGACCAAGGACGCTGTCCAAAGTGTCACCGGGGGCGATCGTGGTTTCGAAGGCCGCTGGCAAATGCGCCGTCGGAGGATCGGCCATTGCCTGGAGCGGGGCGAAGGACGCGACAGCAAGGATGAGAAATGCAGAGCGGATCATCTGGCAGAATGACCTTTCAACTGAGGGTTCGGCGGATTTTGGGAACGGCGAATCGCCGGTCCTCGTGAAAGTCGATGATGCTGACGAAGCGCCCATCGGGGTGGAACAGGAACACACCGGCGGTGTGGTCCATCGTGTAGTCGCCGCCATCCTTGTCGACACGGCGATAGGTTACGCGGAAATCTGCGGCGGCCTGCGCGACCTCCTCGGCGGGACCCGTCAACCCGATGATACGCGGGTCGAAGTTGCTGACGTAGTCCGCAAGGACGACGGGCGTGTCGCGTTCCGGATCGACCGAAATCAGCGCCACGATCAAACGGTTCGCGTCGGCACCCAGGTCTTCGAGCCAGAGCGATATGTCGCTCAATGTGGTCGGGCAGACGTCGGGGCACCAGGTGAAGCCGAAGAACACCATGACCGGGCGGCCGGCCCAGTCTTTCGGTCGGACTGAGCGGCCTTGGTGATCGGTCAATGCCCAGGACATCTCGCCAATTGGCAAGGGCAGGAGCTCGTTGCGGGCTGGCCGATTGCGCGTGCGATAGGCGCCGACGCCCAGCATGAAGGCGACGGCTCCGATGGCACCTACAGCGCCGAGGATTACTGCCCTGCGTCGGCGCAATCCGGCCCCTCCGCACGCAAGGACAGGACGTCGACGTTTACCGTGACCTCACCAGCCTTTTCAAAGCTGAGGGTGACCGGAAAGCTGTCGCCTTCCTTCAGGGCATTCGTCAGCCCCATCAGCATGCCGTGATACCCCCCCGGAGAAAGTTGCACGCTCTGGCCAGCCGGCACGGGGATGGACATCGCATGCGGCATCGATGCGATGCCGTCCTGAACAACAGTCTCGTGCAGCATCGGCATACCGGCTGCAGGCGTCGCGATGCCAACCAGCGCGTCGTCGGTCGATCCGGTGTTCGTGATCTCCACATAGAAGACGCCGGGACGCCCCGCGCCGATTGTCGCCTTGGACCAGGCGTGCTCAACCGTCAGATCGCCGATGGTCACGGTCTCGCAGGCCATCGCTGCAGATGCAGAGAGGATCAGGGCTGCAGCAAGAAGAAAGTGATTCATGGGTCAAAGTCTCGATTGAAGGTCGGAAAGGATTTCGGCCGCCGGTGTGCCGTAGGTGAATTGACGCAGCCACGCGCCATCCGGGCCGATGAGATAGAGGCCGGGACTGTGCGCCATCGTGTACCCGCCTTGCGAAGCGGTATCGGCCTCCCGCTCATAGAAGATCTTGAAGCTTGCGGCCGCAGCCTGCGTTTCGGCCTCGCTGCCGGCCAAGCCGAGGATCGCTGGATGGAAGGCTTTGGTGTAATCAGCCAGCCCAAGCCGTCTGTCCCGTTCAGGATCGATCGAGATGAAAACTGGCTGCGCCGATCCTGCGTCAGATCCAAGGTCATCCATGACTTGCGCGACTTCGGAGAGCGTAGTCGGACAGACATCCGGGCAGCTTGTGAAGCCGAAGAACACCAAAAGGAATTTTCCACGGAATTCCTCCGTCGTGCGGATGCGACCTTCGCTGTCAGCAAGCGCGAAGGCGGGCGTGAAGACAGAAGCTGCTGCTTGGGTGTCGTCCGTTGCGGGCCACCACCGCACCGCCGCGAAAGCGAGGACCGCCGCCGTCGCGGCGACCCAAAGGATGATCTGAAGAGAACGAAGACGCATGACCAGTCCAGACAATGAGAACGGCGTGCGGTCTAAAACCTCGAGCAACTAGAGGTTCAACCGACAAAGAGGTGAAGAGTTAAGCACCGGCGAGGTTTCGCCGATCAGGCCGCCCCAAGAAATCTGGCGAGGGCAATGCCGAGGAGGGTGCCGAACAGCCCGAAAGCGATGGCGAAGCCTGCGCCATACTGCAGGCGGTCAAGCGTCTTGCCGCCGCGCTGTCGGGCGAGATAGTAGCCCCACAGAAATCCGACGATCCCGAAAACTGGTCCGATCATGAAAACTCTCCTTTCAGGATACTCTTGTTCCGCCAACTCCAGAAGGCGAAGCCTCCCCAAAAGCAAAGGATAAGGAGGAGTACGGACCAGTCGCCAATACGGGCGTAGAGCGTCGGTTGCAGGGGCCTCGGCAAGCGCATGTCGATTACGCCAGAAGTCTCGATGTCCAGCATCGCCAGTGTCTTTCCGTAGGCGTCTATCACTGCCGAGATGCCCGTATTTGCGGCACGCACGAGAGGAAGTCCCTCCTCGATGGCCCGCATCCGAGCCGAGGCCAGATGTTGCTTTGGACCAATGGACGCACCGAACCAGGCGTCATTGGTCGCGTTGAAAATCCAGTCCGGTCGGATGGCATCATCGACCACATGCCCGGGAAAGATGATCTCGTAGCAGATAGCGATACCCGCATAGGGATGTGGGCCGAATGCAAGGGTGCGGGGACCCGGACCGGGGAGGAAATCACCTAGAGATTCGACCAATCGCTGGAATGGCAGGACACTCCGCCACGGAACGTATTCACCAAAGGGAACAAGGTGATGCTTGGCGTAGCGCGTCAGGACAGAGCCATCCGGCGCGATGGCGAGCACTGAGTTTCGGTACACCGTCCCGTCAGCGGTGACCTCCCGCTCAGGACTGCCAGCCAAAAGGACGGCAGTGTTCGGCAAGAGCCACCCAAGCATGACACGGGCCCCAGTGTCTTCGGCGAGAAACCCCGGCCATGCGGTTTCGGGCCAAAGCAGGATATCGTAATCGCCCGGTCGTGCAGAAAGCGAGAGAAGTCGGAGGATGTTGGCCTTCCGGGATCCTTCGTCCCATTTGGCGCTTTGCGCGATGTTCGGTTGCACGACGCGGATATGTGCGCCGCGCTCCGACGGGGGATCTGACAAAGTCAGGCGCGCAGCGCCGAAACCAGCCACGATCACCGCAATTGCGGTGGCGCTGGCGAAACAGATGACCTGCAACCTGCGAGCGGGCGCGGGGAAAGCTAGCCCGACCAGTGCTGAACAAAGCACCAAGAGGAACCCCAGCCCATAGCTGCCGACCAGGGAGGCCACCTGCGCGAAGGGCAACCAATCGGCCAGCGTGTAGGCAGCAAGGTTCCAAGGAAACCCCGTCAGAACATGCCCCCGCAGCCATTCAAGGCCGGTCCAGCTTGTCGCGAGCGAAAGCGCCAGCGGCAATCCGGCGCGCGCCATCCTGGCCGATAAGGTGCAGGCCAACGCAGGAAAAACCGACAGGACGGCCGCAAGGCCCAGAACGGCCGGCAATGCCAGCCAGCCGAAGCGATCAGCATCCACCTGGAAACTCTCGGTGACCCAGAACAGCCCCGGCACGAACTGTCCCAGACCGAACAGGTATCCGAGGCCGAGCGCCCTCATGGGGGCTGCATCTCGCAGCAATAACGACAGTACTGCGAAAGCAACCATTCCGAGCGGCAGGATTGAGTACGGCGGCAAGGCGAAGACAATGCAGGCTCCTGCCAGGACAGAGGATACCAGACCCGCCATGCCACGCAGGTTCGTCCTGCTCGAAATCCTTTGTTCCTCCGATTTGACCAAACTTGACACCGCCTCCCGATTTCATCGAGAGGGCTAGCTGCTCTAGCAACTAGAGGTGCAACAAGTGGTTTGATGCATCACGGCATTGTCAGGTCGAAGGGGCACATCGCATGATTTCCTTGCCCATGCAGGCTGCGAAACAGCTCGACCTTAACAACAGGTGTCCGGTCACACAGACTTGACTGGACACGAGGCGCGCTTTTCTCAACGGCATATTGAACGGTGCAGGTGTATTCGACGGCTCCGCGCTGCAGCATCCAGAAGAAAGCCAAGCTCATGTTCACACGACGCCACTTCATTGCCACGACAGCCGCATTGTTTTCGGCACCGATTTCCGCCCCGGCTTTCGCTTCATCGCACTTGCAAGACCAATGGGCAGCCTGGGATGCCGAGGTCACCCCGTCAGGCTATGACCCTGCCACGACCAACCCATGGGGATTGCATCCTCGCCTCCTTCCGACCCGCGTCGAAGCGCGTGCCGGGTTGGTGCCAGGCGATGTCCATGTCGACGCGATTGCGCGGTATCTCTATCACATTCAGGCTGACGGCACGGCGATGCGCTACGGCGTCGCCATTGGCCGGGACGGTCTCTACGAGCCTGGAACATATACGATCCGGCGCAAGGCAAAGTGGCCGAGTTGGACCCCCACGCCAGCCATGATCGAACGCGAGCCGGAAATCTATGCGAAGTTCGCAGATGGCATGGACCCTGGCCCAGCCAACGCCCTGGGATCGCGGGCTCTTTATCTTTTCGTCGGCGGCCGCGACACTTACTTGCGGATCCACGGGACACCGCTTCCACGTTCGATTGGTAGCCGAGCAAGTTCGGGCTGCGTGCGCATGGTCATGCCACATATCAACGATCTGTTCGACAAGGTTGAGACTGGCGTTACCGCGTATCTCTATCCCGCAGAAGAGGGGAACGTGGCGACCACCAGCTAAAAGGAATCGCATGGGGCTTCGTTTCATGGAACGCTAGATGCGCAAGTTCGACCTACCCACAAGCGGGTCGCTGACATGCGGTTTCTTGTCCTCGCTGCCGGCGCGCGGCTTAGGCAGCAGTACTGTCAGCTCGAAACAGTGGGTTTGGCGGAAAGCTGTGTGCAGATTGGCCTTCCTTCGACCGTTCGCAACGGCAACATTGTCGTTTCAACCGGCCCGACATGGCGGTACCAATAGCAGCCGTCCTCAGGCTTGAAGATCACCTCCTCAAGATTCTGGTAGGGAGCCGCAATCAGCGCGACACCTTCGGGCAGTTCCTTGAGAAAGCCGGTTGACTTGTCGGTGGCCTGATCGATCGGGACAGTGCAGGCTCCGAGCGCGAGAAGAGCGACAGCAACAAAGACTCGCCGACACTTTTTCACCACGCCGGTCGTGGTGGTGCCTATCGGCTTTGAGGATTCGCTTGGTATTTCTGTCCCACAATTATCAATCCTTGACATCGAACTTCCCTGCTTCTTGTGTCGATCGCGAGCGTGATCTTGGCCAAAGGTCTTTGGCCAGCTATCAAATGAGTCATACTTTGATCAGCGCCGCTGTCACATACATGAAGGCGATACCCCCAAGGAAGCCACCGAGAACGGCCGGAGAGAACAGGATCGCCTGTCGATCACTATTCTGCCGCTGCAGATAGGCCGAGACCTCGACCATCACCTGCAGGATGGCACCGGCACCGACCGCAAGTGCCAAGGCTGACCATTGTGGCGCGTAGGCAAGGCTGCCAACCCAGATGCCAAGCACAGCTGGTGCACCTGCCAGCAAAGTCAGCGCAGCAAAGCTCCAGAGCGGCGGGCGGATGCGCAGCATGGGGGCTGCGATGCCGATGCCTTCGGTGACGTTGTGCAGTGCGAAGCCGAGGACAAGGAAGGTGCCAAGCCCCGCCGCACCGGCGGCAAAGGCGCCGCCGATGGCCAGACCCTCGCCGAAGTTGTGCAGCCCGATGCCGAGCGCGATGTAGAAGGCCAGGGCCAGCCCCTCGGGTCGCCCGCGCCAGCGCCCAATGGCCATCAGCAACAGGAAACTGGCCAGCGCCGACAGCCAGACCATCGCCGAGCCCTGGAACATTGCCGCCGCTTCGGCGGCCAGTTCCGTGGCCTCGGCAATCATATCCAGAAGCAGGAAGGCCAGCATGCCCACCGTCAACGCGAGCACGAAGTTCATGCCAGCGGTGCCAAAGCCGCGCATGGCTGGGTAGAACATCAGACCGAGCGCCACCGGCAGCAATCCGACCAGCGCTCCCACCAGCGCCTGCATGCGGAACTGTCCCGCAGTGGCCTGCGGCGTAGGCACCGCCACGGCAATCTCGTGCCCGAATACGGTGCCGGTGTTCGACACCAGGGCCACATGATGCGCCTCTCCCAGAACCCAAGGGTATGGGATCTGGAGCCACACGGCGCTGCCGCGTGCGATTGGCCCTGGCGGATTCTGCGTGAAGGTCCAATAGGCGTCATCGACGGCAATCTGGGCGATCTGCATCGCCTCCGAGCCGCCCGCTCGCACCAGAATCTGGATGCCGGTCTGGTCGAGAACGGTTCGCTCTACCGTCAGGGACTCGACCGGCGGCGCGCCGTTGTTGAAGCTGCGAAGTGGATCGAGTGACGCGATCCAGACGAAAGACCCAAGAATGGCAGCCAGCGGCAAAAGTACCAGCAGAAGCCGTATGGCAGTGGGGCGGGTGGGCTGGCTCTGGTCGCTCATGCGCCCGGCCCCCGCACGTCGAACATGCCCACCCAGCCAAGTTCGGTGAATTCGGATTGATGCGCGTGGAACATGTACATCCCGTCCTCGTGGTCGGCAAAGCTGAACTCGAGAATGCCGCGCTGCGCCTGGCACTGCATGATCAGGTCGACTGTGCGCAGGGTCGGCGTCAGTGTCGTTCCAGTGTCGAAGTAATCGAAGAAATTCGCGTGTAGATGGAACGAGTTGATCGGGTCGAACTCGGTCACGTTTACCAGATAGACCCGCACAGGCCGTGTCTTGTCGATGCGGATCGGCACGTTCATGTAGGCTTGGCCGACCGTGTTGACGGCATAAACCTCGTTGCCGCCGTCGAAATTGGTGTCGAAGGCATTCATGACCATCGCCAGTTCCTGCCAGTTGCCATTCTCGGGACTGCCAAGCATACGCGAGGCGGCAACGGCGGAAAGCGCCGGGTCGGATTGACGGGTTGGGTCGGGGTCGATCACGAAGAGGCCGTACATACCCTTGTGCATGTGGCGCTTCAGCGGCAGCGCGTGGCAGTGGTAGAGATGGCAGCCGAAAGGCTTGGCATCGAACTCGTAGATGAACTCTTCCCCGGGACCAATCAGCCCAGCCCCTGGAACTCCGTCCATCCGCGCCGAATGGATACCGTGGAAGTGCATCGAATGCGGGTGCGAGCCATGGTTACGGAAGATGATCTTAAGCCGCTCACCTTCCTTGGCTCGCAGGGCCGGGCCAGGGACGCGGCCGTTGAACGTCCATGCCGGAAAGAGAACACCGGGGGCGATCTCGATCTCCCGGTCGATGGCAGTGACTTCGAATGTGCGCAGGGTTCGGCCATCGGGCAGAAGCTCGGTTGTTCCAGTATCCCAGTCCGTCAACATTGTCGAAGGATCGAAACCGTTCGCGTCGTGGTCGACGCGCCCGACCGTTGTCATGTTGCCATGCGCCATGCCGGACATCGGTGCTGCGTAGGGATCGGCCGACATCGCAGACATGTCGTGTCCAGCCATCGGGTCAGGTGCTGTTTGCGACCGTGCCGTGCCGACGGCAACGGCTGCGCCACCGGCGGCGGCCAAGCCCCCAACGAGCAAGGCGCGCCGTGACGGATCAACCGATGTGTTCTCGTCGGCAGGCATGGATGGGACTTCCCGAACTGGGCACCAAAGTCTTGGCGCGAAATGTTAGACAAGGCTAACAATCTGCCCGCAGGGTTTACCTGTCAACCCAGATCGTGCGAGACTGTGACCACGATGCACGATGATCCTCATGAAGTTCTCCATGCTGCCAGTGACGACCGCTCTCCCGACTTGCGCGCGGAGGCATTTCAGGGCGTGCGCGCAGCGCGGCGAAACGAGCTGGCAGAAGATTACGTGGAGCTGATTGCCGAACTGATCCACAGCCACGGCGAGGCGAGGCCGGTCGACATCGCTACCCGAATGGGTGTCACGGCGCCGACGGTGGCCAAGACGCTGGACCGTCTCGCCCGCGACGGCCTGATCACCCGGGCCAAGTATCGTTCAATCTTCCTGACGGAACAGGGCAGGGCGCTGGCCAAGGAATGTAGGCACCGGCACGAGATCGTGCTGCGGTTCCTGCTTAGCCTCGGGCTTGACGCCGAGACGGCGGAACGCGATGCCGAAGGCATCGAGCACCATGTCAGCGAACGGACACTGGCTCTGTTTTCGGCTTTCGCCAACCGGTCCTGACGGTCGTCAGCTATTCTCGACTGCGAACCGCACATCGGCCATCAAGCTATCGGCACTGAAATTCTCCAGCCGTTTGCCATTAAGGAAGAAGGTTGGCGTTTGGCGGATAGCCAAGGCTTCCACGTCGGCCGCATCCTGATTCAGGATACCAGTGATCCCCGGGAAGAACTGGTCCGTCTCGGCCTTTTCGGGATCAAGGCCCGCAGCCCCGGCAATCTCCCATGCCACATCCATCTCAGGCGAGCCATGAACAGCCCAGCCAGGCTGCTGCTCAAGAAGTGCATCGAGGACAGGCTCGAACTTGTCTTGCATCCGCGCAGCCTCGAGGATGCGCACAGCCTCGTCCGAGCCTTCGTGGAAAACGGTGTAGCGCAGCACGACGCGGACCTGCGTCGGAAACTGCCGCCGGATTTCCTGCACCACGGGGTGGTATGCACGGCAGGCCTCGCAAGAAGGGTCAAAGAACTCGACAAGAGTGAATGGTGCGTCGGCGGGGCCGAAGCTGGGGGAGTAGTCACGGACCAAGAGGGCCTGATCCTCGGTTGGCGTGGCGGCGGCCACCGCTTCTGCCTCGGCGTCGCGGCGCTGTTTCAGCACGAAGGCGCCACCCGCGAAGGCAGCAACACCAAGTGCGGAGGCTCCAAGGATAAGGGTGCGGCGGTTCATGGGCGGTGTCCTTTCGGCAGGATGAGACAGGCAAGGATCGCCGCGAAGGCGACCGCAGAAAGATAGGGGATCGGCAGGCCAAGGATCATCTGCGCCTCGCCGGTGCAGGATGGGCCATTTTCAGTGCAGGGCACGATCGGCGCGGGCAGGATCCCTGCGTACAGGCCCGAATGCCATGCCGCAAGTGCGAGCCCGGCGAGGGTCAACGGCAAGCCGTAGGTGCGCGCCATCGCGTCCCCCCGGCCAGAGCGACAGGCCAAGGATCGGCACCAAGGGGAACATGGCGATACGCTGATACCAGCAGAGCGTGCAGGGCATCTGACCCAGCACCTCTCCGATGAAGAGCGCACCAAGCGTGGCCGCCAGAGCGATCAGGAAGGCCGCAGTCAAGGAAAGGTCGTCGCGCGACATGGATTGCGGATCAGCTTTGGTCAAGAACCGGCTCCTTGCGGCGGCGAGGGGGAAGCGAGGCGAAAAGGATCAGGACCGCGCCCAAGGTGATGCAGATATCCGCAACGTTGAACGTGGGCCAGTGCCAGTCACGCCAATAGAAATCAAGGAAATCAGTCACGGCACCCTGCCGAAGCCGGTCGATGATGTTGCCAAGCGCCCCGCCCACGACCAATGCAAAGCCTGCCCTTTCCAAAGCATTTTGCGCCCGGAATGCCATGACGGCGAAGGCGAAGGTCAGCGCGCCCGTCAGCGCCGCCATCAGGAGGGGCTTACCTGCCATGAACCCGCCCATCATGCCAAAGCTCGCGCCCGTATTGAACCCGAGGGAAAGGTTGAAGCCCGGCAAGACCGGGACCGCAGTCCCCTGCGACAGCAGCGACAGCGCTGCGGTCTTGGTCAACTGGTCTCCCACCACTGCGGCAGCAATCAGAGAAATCAGCATCACCCTTGTCATTCTGCTGCCTTGCTCTTCCTGCCGATCCAGCGTGGGACCGACGCGGCGTAACGATCATAGTCCGGCCCGATTGCCATGCGCAGGGCGGCCTCTTCGGACCGCACTTGTGTGCTGGCCGACCAGAGAAACAGGACCGGGGCGAGTACTGTAGGGAGAGAGGGAACCGCCATCGCAACACCTGCCAGCAGTGCCGCTTGTCCCACAAAGGTCGGGTTGCGGCTGAACCGGTAAAGCCCGCCGGAGACCAGATCGCCGGTTTCGCCGCCGACCACGCCGACGCGCCAGGATGATCCCATCGACATCTGAGCGGCAAAGGCCACCATCGCGCCAAGCCCTGCGACAAAGACCCCGACCAAGCCTAGAAGGACAGCACGCCCCTCGGTCCAGAGCGGGTCAACCTTGTGGAGCGCGGGAACGGCGAGCCAGAGGAGCGGCCCGAAGAAGGCGAATGCAAAGGCCGCGCGGAAACCGATTGCCGCCAGCCGGTCGCGCCCGGTGGCACGGGCAAACAGCCAGACCGGACGCCCCGCCGCTTGTGCGGCCAGGGCGCTGCCCCAGAAGAACAGCGCCAGATAACCGAAAAGAAGGGCCAGCGCGGCCCAGCCAAAACCGGAGATCATCTGCTCAGCCCTCGCGTTCCGGGTTAAACCGCAGCAGACGCAGGGCGTTTAGCGTCACAAGCACGGTTGCACCCGTGTCGGCGAGGATCGCGATCCAGAGGCCGGTCAGACCAAAGACCGAGGTCACGAGGAAGACGGCTTTCAGCCCGAGCGCTATGGTCACATTCTGGCGGATGTTGGCCATTGCTGCGCGCGACAGACGGATCGTGGCGGGAATGTCGGTCACCCGGTCACGAAGAATGGCCGCATCGGCCGTTTCCAGCGCCACATCAGTGCCCGATCCCATCGCCACGCCAACGCTTGCCTGTTTGAGCGCGGGGGCGTCGTTGATGCCGTCGCCGATCATCATCACGCCACCTTTACTTCCGATCTCGCGGATGTAGGCAAGCTTGTCCTCCGGCATCATGTCTGCCTCGAACTTCAGGCCGAGGCCTCCGCCGATGGCAGCGGCCGTGCGCGGGTTGTCGCCGGTCAGGATGACCGCAGTCACCCCCATGGCCGTCAACTGGCGCACCGCGTCTTTCGCATCCGCACGCGGCTCGTCCCGCATGGCGATCAGTCCGAGCGGGGCCTTTTCGCGAAACACGGCGACCGCGGTCTTGCCGTCCTCCTCAAAAATCGTCGCCTGCCGAAGGCCAAGGCCATCCAGCCCGCCATGCTCCATCGCGTAGCGGGGCGAGGCCACATAGGCCGCAGCGCCGCCCACGGTTGCAACAACGCCCTTGCCCATCAGCGCCTTTGCGTCTTGCGAGGGCAGCGCAGAAACGCCAGCGTCCTTGGCCTTGTTCAGGATCGCAATCGCCAGCGGGTGGCTCGAGCCGGTCTCGACGCCTGCCGCCACGGCCAGAAGTTCAGCTTCGGTGGTCGTCCCGAACGGCACCAGATCCGTCACCTGCGGGCGACCATGCGTCAGCGTCCCGGTCTTGTCGAAGGTCACAACATCCACCTTCGCCGCCGCTTCGATCACGGCACCGCCCTTCATCAACAGCCCACGCCGCGCCCCGGTGGACATGGCCGAAGCGATGGAGGCGGGGACCGAGATGACCAGCGCACAAGGGCAGCCGATCAGCAGGAGGGCAAGGCCGCGGTAAACCCAAGTGTCCCAGGGCTGGCCGAAGACCAGCGGTGGCACCACGATGACCAGCGCCGCGACGGCGACGATGGCAGGCATGTACCAGCGGCTGAACCGGTCGATGAAGCGTTCGGTCGGGGCACGCGCCTCTTCGGCCTCTTCAACCAGACGGATGATGCGGGCGATGGTGTTGTCCTCGCGACCTTTGGTCACTTTGACCCGCAGGGCCGCCTCGGTGTTGATTGCGCCTGCAAAAACCGCGTCCCCGGGGCCGCGCGTCTTGGGCACGCTTTCCCCGGTGACCGGGCTTTCGTCCACGCCCGAAGTGCCATCCACGATCTCGCCATCGGCCGGAATCCGGTCACCGGGGCGGACAAGGACTGTCTGGCCCACAGACAGGCTTGCGGCTGGAACCTCGCGCGTGCTGTCACCTGTAACGAGTTGCGCCGTCTTCGGCACAAGATTGGCCAGCGCCCGGATCCCGTCTCGCGCCTTGCCGGCGGCCACGCCTTCCAACACCTCGCCCACGGCGAACAGAAACACCACCAGTGCCGCCTCTTCCGCTGCGTTGATGAACAGCGCGCCGACGGCGGCAATCGTCATCAGGCTTTCGATGGTGAAGGGCTGTCCCATCCGCAGCGCCGCAAAGGCGCGCTGCGCTACCGGGGCCACGCCGATCAAGCAAGCGGCAACGAAGGCCCACTTACCGATCTCGGGGGCAAGATACTCGATGACCCAGGCGGCACCCAGCAGCAGGGCGGTAAAGATGACCAGCTTGCCCTTGGCGGTCTGATACCAGCGCTTGCCCCGGTCGGCGGGGTCGTCATGAACGTGGCCGGGGCTGCCGTGACCGCTATCGTCGCGCTTGGTGCTGGCCGCCTTAGGGCCTTGGTCGTGACCAGAATGATCGTGGCCAGCGGGAGCGTGGGCGGAGTGATCATGATCTTGATGCATGTCGCTCTGCTCAGGTGCGGATTGAGCCCCCGGCAAAACGAAGTCCTTCTTCGCACCGGCGGCGCGCGGCGCAATCTCATAGCCAAGCGCACGGACGGTCTTCTCGATCTTGTCCCGCCCGGTTTGTCCCTCATCCAGCGTCAAGCGCAGGCGTTCCGACATGATGCCAACCTCGACGCCGCTTACCCCCGGCAGGCGCGTCACCGCATCCTTGATCTTGGTCGCGCAGGACCCGCAGTCCATGCCCGTCACCGTCCAGTCACAGGATGTTTCGCGTGCAGCTTCCGACATCGTCATTCCTCCTGCCGCTGAGCGGGCAGTTGCTTTCATCGAATCAGCAACCTAATGTCTCTAGCAACTATAGCTTCAAGGGGAATCTGATGCTGACTATCGGAAAGTTGGGCGAGGCCGCCGGGGTGAAGGTACCGACGATCCGCTATTACGAGCAGATCGGCCTGCTTCCCGAAGCCGAGCGCAGCGCGGGCAACCAGAGACTCTACAGCCGCAAAGCGATGGAGCGTCTGGCCTTCATCCGGCACGCCCGCGATCTGGGCTTCACGCTCGAAGCGATCCGCGACCTGCTGAGCCTGTCGGACCGACCGGATCAGTCCTGCGCTGCTGCCGATGCCATCGCGAAGGCTCAGCTGGCAGAGGTTGAAAGCCGCCTTGCGCGATTGACAGCGCTGAAGGCCGAACTTGAACGAATGGTCGTGCAATGTGCAGGCGGCAAGATCGCCGATTGCCGCGTTATCGAAGTTCTGGGCGACCATTCGCTTTGCGCGACCGATCATCGGCATCCGGAGATAGAGGCGACGCAATAACCGCACCCGCAACACTCGCCATTTAAGCCAGCACCGCCTTTTCCGAAAACGCCGCCCCGGGCCGCTCGAGCATCAACGGTACTCCGTTCAACCGGATGTGCGTTGCCGAATTTTTCTTCTCATGTCATGCATTCTGGATGTCGTGGATGGTCCGACCCTTTTTAGCAGTGCTTTTGGCTGTGTCCCTGTTCGCGGCCACAGTCAGTGAGGTATCGGCCGGACTTGCAGCGGAGATCGCGGCAGCAGCCGATCCGTGCTGCGAAGGCGATTGCCCTGATGACCAGGCATGCAGCGTCGCCTGCGAAATGATGGCGCGTGGCGGGATGACATTGCTCGCCCTGGTACAAGTCCCCGGGCTTTCTGTTACCGAGGAGGCATCTGCTGCAGTCCTGATGCTTCCTGACCTGCATCCACCATCCGGGCTTCCGCCGGATGGCTTGAGACGACCTCCCCGCATTTGACCCCGCCGCGTGCGTCAGCGCGCGGATGATGCCGTTTGCACCTGCGCCAATTGGCTTCGCGGGTGCGCTGTCGCTGCAATCAAAGGGTCTTCCTCATGACAAACATGTTCCGCCGCATTTGCGGCTCCGTTCTGGCACTTCTCATCGGCGTATCTGCCCTCTGGGCAGGTGCAGACGACTACCGTTTCGAGATCGTCTCGACCGACCATCGTGTCGGTTCTGGGGTAACGATTGAACTTCGTCTGACCGATCTTCGCACCGGCCAGCCGGTCGAGGGCGCGGTCATTTATGCCACGCGCATGGACATGGCCCCCGACGGGATGGAGGCGATGACCTCCGCTGTCACCGCATTGCCGGCCGAAGGCCCGGGCACTTACCTGTTCAGCACGGATCTCACCATGGCGGGGGGATGGCGGTTTTCGGTGGCGGCCAAGGTGCAGGGTGAACCGGAAACCGTGAAGGCAGAACTGGAATTGCGAGCCGAGCCATGAGCGCGGTTGGCAAGCTGACTGCCGCAGTCCTTGTTGCAGGCAGTGCCGGATGGATCGGGCTGACCGCAGGCGAAAAGGGAATCACCGTGGCCAGCCTGATAGGCATGGCTGAGATGCAGCTTGCCGTCTTGATGGGCAATGACGCAGTCGCCATGCCGGGTGCTGACGCCCCTGAAGCAGAGCCGACCGGCCCGGTGATCTACTGGAGGCACCCGGATGGGTTGCCCGAATGGTCGGTATCCGAGCGGCAAACGGCAGATGGGCGCGCCTTCCTGCCTGTTCTCGCCAGCGAGGATCTCTCGCTGGGCCCTGCGCCCGAGCCCAGTTCAGAAATGGCAATGGCTGAAACAGGTGAGCGGACCATCCTCTACTACCGCAACCCGATGGGCCTGCCAGACACCTCGCCAGTGCCGAAGCAGGACTCAATGGGGATGGATTACATCCCCGTCTATGACGGTGAAAACAGTGATGACGGCTCGGTCACTGTCAGCCCTGGCAAGTTGCAGCGCACCGGGGTGCGGACGGCCGAAGCAGTGTTGGCACCTCTGGCGGCCACATTACGGGCGCCGGGCATCGTGGAACTGGACGAACGCCGGATCAGCGTAATTTCGTTGCGCGCCGACGCCTTCATAGAAACCGTTGCCGATGTGACCACGGGCAGCACGATCGCCGAAGGCGCACCGCTCGTGACGCTTTATTCACCCGAGATCGCTGCCGCTCTTGCACAGTTCCTGACCGACGTGCGGTCGGAAGGGCGGTTGAGGGAGGGCGCGCGGCAACGATTGGAAAACCTCGGCGTGCCGGGAGAGGTGATCGACCGCATCGCGACCGAGGGCCAGACGACAGTGAGTATTCCGATCATGGCCCCGCGCAGCGGCGTGGTGCTGGAGCGGATGGCGGTCGAAGGCATGATGTCGGAAGCGGGCGATACCCTGTTCCGCATCGCTGACACCTCGACCGTCTGGGTCATCGCCGAAGTGCCTGAAGCGGCGCTGATGGAGATTGCAGTAGGAACAGAGGTTCGGGTGAGCTTTCGTGGCCTCACGGATGGCCCGATTCCGGGCCGTATCGACACCATTTACCCCGAGATCGATATGATGACCCGCACTGGAAAGCTGCGGATTGAATTGCCGAACCCGGACGGGCGCCTACGCGCCAACATGTTCGCCGAGGTCGAAATCATGCTCGGCGGTGCACCCGTGGTGCAGGTACCAGAGGGTGCTGTGATCGACACCGGCGACAGGCAGGTGGTGATCCTTGATCTGGGTGAAGGGCGGTTCCGGCCCGAACCTGTGACCGTGGGGCGCAAGGGCGACGGCATGATCGAGATCGTCAGCGGCGTGGGCGCGGGCGACATAGTGGTCAGCTCTGCCACCTTCTTGATCGACGCCGAAAGCAACCTCAATGCGGCTTTGGCTGCCCTTGCAGCGCCCGGATCCACCCCGGAGGCCAACCCATGATCGCCCGCATTATCGAATGGTCGGCCCGCAACGTGCTGCTTGTGCTCTTTGCCACCGTCTTTACCGTGGCTGCGGGCCTTTGGTCCCTGCGCACACTGCCGATCGACGCCATCCCCGATCTGTCGGATGTGCAGGTGATCGTGCTGACCGAATATCCTGGGCAAGCGCCGCAGGTGGTCGAAGATCAGGTGACCTATCCCCTCACTTCGGCCATGCTGACCGTGCCACAGTCACGCGTGGTGCGCGGGTTCTCGTTCTTCGGCATCTCTTTCGTCTACATCATCTTCGAAGATGGCGTGGACCCCTACTGGGCCCGCTCGCGCGTGCTGGAATACCTCAACGCCGCCGCAGCACGTTTGCCGGATGGAGTGACGCCCGCGCTTGGGCCAGATGCGACGGGCGTGGGCTGGGTCTATCAATACGCGCTGAAGGGCGAGAACCTGAGCCTGGCCGAGCTGCGGTCCTTGCAAGATTGGGTAATGCGTTTTGCCATCAGCGGTGCCGACGGCGTGTCGGAAGTCGCCAGCGTCGGCGGGTTTGTGAAACAATACTCGATCACCGTCGATCCGGTGCGGATGCGGGCGCTTGGCATCACCCTGTCCGAGATCGGTGAGGCAGTTGCGGCCAGCAACATGGACACCGGCGGGCGCACGGTCGAGCTGTCGGAATTCGAGTTCATGGTGCGCGGGCGCGGCTATCTGGACGGCATAGCCGATCTGGAAATGGTCCCGATCCGTGCTGAGGGGGGCGTGCCGGTTCTGCTGCGCGACGTAGCGCGGGTCGAGATCGTGCCCGATGAGCGTCGGGGCATCGCAGAGCTTGATGGCGAGGGAGAGGTCGCCAGCGGCATCGTGCTACAACGAGTGGGGGCCAATGCACTCGACGTGATCGATAACGCCAAGGTCGAGATCGAGACCATCGCGCGAAGCCTGCCCGAGGGGGTGGAGATCGTCACCGTCTATGACCGGTCCAACTTGATCCTGTCAGCCATTGAAACCTTGCGGACGACACTTCTTGAGGAAAGCATCGTCGTGGCGCTGGTCACATTTGTCTTCCTGCTGCATGTCCGCTCGTCGCTGGTCGCCATCATCATGCTGCCGGTGGGCCTCTTGATGGCCTTCACCGCCATGCGCGCGCTTGGCATCGGGGCCAATATCATGAGCCTTGGCGGCATCGCTATCGCCATTGGCGCGATGATCGACGCCGCCATCGTGATGATTGAAAACGCCCACAAGCATCTGGAACGGGCGGAACCCGGCAAGCCACGGGTGGAAGTGCTGATCGAAGCCGCGTCCGAGGTTGGCCCGGCGCTGTTCTTCAGCCTGCTGATTATCACCGTCTCCTTCCTGCCGATCTTCGCGCTGGAAGGGCAAGAGGGCCGCCTATTCGGCCCCTTGGCTGCAACCAAAACTTTCGCCATGGCGGCCGCAGCGCTCTTGTCAGTGACGCTGGTGCCCGCGCTGATGGTGATCTTCGTGCGCGGGCGGATCGTGCCGGAACACCGCAACCCGGTGAACCGCGCCCTGATCGCGATCTACCGACCCGTCATCCAATGGGTGCTGCGGGCGCGGGTGTTCACAATCACGCTCGCGCTGGTGGCACTGGTCGCCACAATCTGGCCCGCGCGGCAGTTGGGGTCCGAATTCATGCCCGCTCTGGACGAGGGCACGATGATGTACATGCCCACCACCCTGCCGGGCTTGTCCGTCACCAAAGCAGCGGAGTTGATTCAGATGCAGGACCGCATCATCCGCAGCTTCCCGGAAGTCGAGACCGTCTTCGGCAAGGCGGGACGTGCGCTGACGGCAACCGACCCGGCCCCTACCGAGATGTTCGAGACGATCATTCAGCTGAAGCCGAAGGATGAGTGGCGCGAGGGCGTCACGATGGAAAGTCTGCGGCTGGAAATGGACGCCGCCCTGCAATTCCCCGGCGTCTCGAACGCCTGGACCCAGCCGATCCGCGCCCGCATCGATATGCTGGCCACCGGCATCCGCACTCCTGTGGGGGTGAAAGTCTTCGGCACTGACCTTACAGAAATGGAGGCAGTCGCGCGGCAGGTCGAGGCGGTGCTGCGGAATGTTCCCGGCACCACCAGCGCCTATGCCGAACGGGTGATCGGCGGCTATTACCTCGACATCGTGCCCGACCGGGAACGGCTGGCGCGTTACGGCCTGTCGATCCAGGACGTGCAGGAGGTTATCGCCATGGCGCTTGGGGCCGAGGCGATCACTCAGACCGTCGAGGGACGCGAGCGCTACAACGTGGCACTGCGCTATCCCGCAGCGCTGCGCCAGGATCCCGAGGCCATCGCGCAAGAGGTTCAGGTCGCGCTTCCGGGTGGTGGCACTGTGCCCCTGGGCGAGGTCGCCGCTGTCGAGCGTACACGGGGTGCGACGTCGATCCGCACTGAGAACGGTCAGCTTGCCGTCTACATCTTCGTGGACATCGCGGGCCGCGATCTGGGCGGCTATGTCGCCGAGGCACAAGCGGCAGTGGCTGGCGAAGTGATCCTGCCGCCCGGCTATTCGCTGGGCTGGAGCGGTCAGTTCGAATACCTCG